>Ga0209804_1000102_pt1 | contig 71931 bp, 71 predicted proteins | sample GraSoiAngelo_139_FD_185896 | JGI IMG/M metagenome (GOLD analysis project Ga0209804, IMG submission 185896) | Grasslands soil microbial communities from the Angelo Coastal Reserve, California, USA - 14_0929_12_20cm (SPAdes) (version 2) | ecosystem: Environmental > Terrestrial > Soil > Grasslands ... | reverse complement strand
AGCTGGCGGTGCGCCGCGGTCTGAAGGTCAACGAGTACGGCGTCTTTCGGGTTGAGGACGAGAGCAAGATCGCGGGGAGAACCGAAGAGGATGTCTACGGGGCGCTCGCCCTCCAGTGGATCCCCCCGGAGATCCGGGAAGCGCAGGGCGAGATCGACCTGGCGCAGCGCGGGGCGCTCCCCACGCTCATCGGCCTGGGGGAGATCCGCGGGGATCTCCACATGCACACGACGTGGAGCGATGGGGACGATACGGCGGAGGCGATGGCGCGGGCCGCGAAGGCGCGCGGCTACGAGTACATCGCCATCACCGACCACTCGCGCTCCCTGAAGTTTGCCGGCGGGGTGAGCGTCGAGGACCTCCGAGCTCACGCGGACGCCGTCCGGGCGCTCGCCGATCGGGTGGGCATCCGGGTCCTCATCGGCTCGGAGGTCGACATCCTGCCCGACGGATCGCTCGATTACCCCGACGAGGTCCTGCGGACGCTCGACCTGGTGATCGGGTCGGTCCACAGCCGGTTCCGGATGTCCCAGGACGAGATGACCCGGCGGGTGATCACCGCGATGCAGAACCCGCACCTGGACGTGCTGGGCCACCCCACGGGACGGCTGGTGGGCCAGCGCCCTCCCTTCGAGCTGGATCTCGAGGCGGTGGTCGACGCGGCGCGGACCACGGAGACCCTCCTGGAGATCAACGCCTACCCCGAGCGGCTGGACCTCCGGGACTCGCAGGTCCGGCTGGCGCGCGACCGCGGCGCGCTCTTCGAGATAGGGACCGATTCGCACCGCGTGGACCACCTCCGGACGATGCCGTACGGGATCGGCACGGCGCGGCGCGGATGGGTGGAGGCTCCCAGCGTGATCAACACGTGGCCCCTGGCGCGGCTCCTCGACTTCCTCGAAGGCTGAAGCGCCTGCCCAGGGCGTTCTACGCGCGCGCGACGCTCGCGGTGGCCCGCGGCCTGTTGGGCTGCTATCTGGTCCACGAGACGCCCCGGGGACGGGTCGCCGGCCGGCTCGTCGAGGTCGAAGCCTATTGCGGACTCCGCGATCCGGCGAGCCACGCGTACCGTCGCACGCCGCGCAGCGAGGTGATGTGGGGGGTCCCCGGCAGCGCCTATGTCTATCTCAGCTACGGCACCCACGCCTGCATGAACGTGGTGACCGAGCCTCGGGGGCGCCCCGGCGCGGTGCTGCTCCGCGCCATCGAGCCCGTGGCGGGGGTGGGGCTGATGCGCCGCCGGCGCCGGACCGCCGCGGCGCGGAGTCTGGGGAGCGGCCCCGGCCGGCTGACGCAGGCGATGGGGATCACGCTGGCCCACAACCGCGCGGACCTCGTCTCGGGGTCTCTGTACCTGGCGCGCGGCCCGCGGCGCCGCGAGACCATCGCGGCGACTCCTCGAATCGGTATCTCTCAGGCGACCGACCGGCGGTGGCGGTTCGTCCTGCGCGGATCCCGGTTTCTGTCGCGGCCCGTTCGGTAGGCCGGCCTGCGGCGTGAGCCGGGACGCGCCCGGGGCGCGGGCCGTCCATGGGGCCGCCGCGTGTGGTATCATGCGGGCGGTGCGGATTCTCATGGTGTTTGTCGACGGCGTGGGGCTGGGCGATCCCGACCCGGCCGTCAACCCGCTGGTCCGGGCCGCCACGCCGACGCTCCGCCGGCTCCTCGGGGGGCCGCTGGCCGGGCCGGCGGCGGTCCACACCGCGGACGCGGAGCTGGTGCCCCTCGATGCCCGGTTGGGGGTGCCGGGCCTTCCCCAGAGCGCGACCGGCCAGGTGACGCTCCTCACCGGGGAGAACGCCTCCCGGCTCGTCGGGCGGCACGTGACCGCCTACCCGACGCTGCGCCTGCGCACCCTGCTGGAGGAGCGCGGCCTCTTCACCGAGCTGCGCCGGCGCGATATCCGCGCCACGCTGGCCAACGCGTACACGCCGGAGTATTTCACCGCGGTCGCCGAGCGCCGGCTCCGGCACGCGGCGATCACCCTGAACGCGCTGCAGGCGGGGATGCGCCTGCGGGCCGTCGACGACGTGCGAGCGGGTCAGGCCGTCTACCAGGATCTCACCAACGCGCGCCTGCGGGAGTGGGGGCACGCCGTGCCGCTGATCAGCCCGGAGGATGCCGGCCGTCACCTCGCCCGGATCGCCGCCGCCCATGCGTTTACGCTGTTCGAGTACTTTCTGACCGACCTGGCCGGTCACGGCCGGATCGCCGACCGGGTGGGCGTGGTGGAGCGGCTCGATCGATTCGTGGGAGCGGTCCTTGGCGCCGCGGGCCTGGATGAGACCCTCGTGCTCATCACGAGCGACCACGGGAACCTGGAAGACGAGCGGACGGACGGGCACACGCTCAACCCGGTGCCCGCGCTGCTCGCGGGCGCCGGCCGGGAGTGGATGGGAGAGCGGCTGCGCGATCTCACCGATGTGGCCCCGGCCTGCCTCGATTTTCTCGGGATGGTCGAAGGCAACGGAGCGCGCCACCCGTGACCCCCCGGACCCTGCGGGTGCTCGAGTTCTCCGCGGTCTGCGAGCGGCTCGCCGGGCTGTGTGCCTCCGCGCTCGGCCGGGAAGCGGCCCTGGCGCTGCGGCCGTCCCCGGCGCTGGCGGAGGCTGCGCGGGGGCAGCGGGAAACGTCGGAGGCCAGGGCCCTCGCCGAGTTGACGACCGGCCTCCCGGTGAGCGGGATCCGCGATATCCGCGATCCGGTCCACCGGGCGTCGATCGGCGGCGTCCTCTCCATCCAGGACCTCCTCGACGTCCGCGACACCGCGGCGGCCGCGCGGACCCTCAAAGGGTTTATCAGCGCCCGCCGGGCGGAGGTCCCGCACCTGGCGGAGATCGCCGGCGCGCTCGCCGTGTTTCCGGATCTCGAGCAGGCGATCGGGGAGGCGATCGGCGCGGATGGAGAGATCCTCGACGGGGCCAGCCCCGCGCTGGCCCGGATCCGGCGGGAGCGGCGGACCGCCGACGCGCGCCTGCGCACCCGCTTGGAAGAAGCGCTGCGCAGTCCCGCGATCGCGCGGATGCTGCGCGACCCGCTCATCACGATCCGCGGCGAGCGGTACACGCTCCCGGTGCGCTCGGAGTTCCGGCAGCAGTTTCCCGGCGTGGCGCACGACCAATCGTCGAGCGGGGTCACCGTGTTCATGGAGCCGCTCGCGGCCGTTCCGCTCGGCAACCGCCTGCGCGAGCTGGCCGCGGAGGAGCGCGAGGAGGTGACCCGCATCCTGGCGTCGCTCAGCAGCGCCGTCGGGGCGGCGGCCGAGGCGCTTGCGCTCACGCTGGACGGCCTGGCCCGGTTGGACCTCGCGGCGGCCAAGGGGCGCCTCAGCCTTGAGATGGGCGCGTCCGCCCCCCGGCTCAACGCCGACGGCCGGGTGGACCTTCGACGCGCCCGGCATCCCCTGCTCTCCGGCGAGGTGGTGCCAATCGATGCGCAGCTGGGCGGCCGCTTCCGGACGCTCATCATCACCGGCCCGAACACCGGGGGCAAGACGGTGACGCTGAAGACCATGGGGCTCCTCAGCCTCATGGCCCAGGCCGGCCTCCACATTCCCGCGGCAGGCGACAGCGAGGCGGCGGTGTTCCCCCAGATCTATGCGGACATCGGGGACGAGCAGAGCATCGCGCAGAACCTCTCGACGTTCTCCTCGCATCTGGGGGCGATCGTGGAGATCCTCCGCGCGCTCCCCCAGGACCCGCCCGGAAGCGCGCGCGCCCTCGTGCTCCTCGACGAGGTGGGAGCGGGGACCGACCCCGCGGAAGGGGTCGCCCTCGCCCGCGCCCTGATCGAGGCGCTGCACGCGCTGGGCGTGTGCACCGTCGTCACCACCCACTACAACGAGCTGAAGGCGATGCCGTACACGCACCCGGGGATGGAGAACGCGTCGGTGGAGTTCGACGAGGCCACGCTGCGGCCCACCTTCCGGCTGCTCGTCGGCACCCCGGGCCGCAGCAACGCGTTTGCCATCGCCGAGCGCCTCGGCCTGGATCCGCGGATCGTCGAGCAGGCCCGCCGCTCGCGCTCGCGCCAGGACACCGACCTGACGCAGGTCCTCCAATCGGTCGAGGCCGAGCGGGAAGCGGTCTCGCGCGAGCGCGAGGCGATGGCCCGCGACCGCGCGGCGCTCGCGGCCGAGCGAGCCCAGGCTGCGGAGGAGGCGCGGCGCCTCGAAGCGGAGCGCCGCCGGTTCTTTGAGCGCGCCGGGGCGGAGGTGCAGGCGCTGGTGCGCCGCGGCCGGGAGCAGTTGGACGCGCTCCTCGCCGCGCTCAAGGCGCATCCGTCGCCCGAGACCGCGGCGCGCGCTCGATCGGGTCTGCGTGAGGTGAGCGCCGCCGCCGAATCCTACGCCGCCCAGGGGAGGTCCCCGGCCGGGGGATCCCCCCCGCGGGACCTGCGGGTCGGTGAGAACGTCCTCGTGCTCTCACTCGACCGGCCGGGGGTCGTCCAGGCCGGACCCGATCACCGCGGGGAGGTCGAGGTGCGGGCCGGGGCTCTCAGGCTTCGGGTTTCCCCGGCCGACCTCAGGCGCCTTCCCGCGGGCGAGCCCGCGGAGCCGGCTCGCAGCCCCGACTCCGGCCCCGACCTGGCGAAGGCGCTCACGGTGCCGTCCATCCTGGAACTCCATGGGCTCGGAGCGGAGGACGCCGTCCTGGAATTGGACAAATATCTGGATGACGCGACGCTGGCCGGACTCCGGCGGGTGACGGTCATTCACGGCAAGGGCACGGGCGCGCTCCGCCAGGCGGTACACGCGCATCTCAAGGGACACCCCCAGGTGGCGGCGTTCCGGCTCGGCGGAGAGAGCGAAGGGGGAAACGGGGCGACGATCGTGGACCTCGGGGCCCGATGAACGCGCATCCTCGCCACGCGCACGAGCACCCGCCGCCGGCGGCGGCGCCCCGCCCGTTCGTCCTGGCGCTCGCCATCACGCTGTGCTTGATGGCCGTCGAGGCCGTCGGCGGGTGGCTGACCGGCAGCCTCGCCCTGCTGGCCGATGCGGGGCATCTCCTGGCCGATGTCGGGACGCTGGCGGTCGGATTCATCGGCGGCTGGCTGGCGGCCCGGCCGGCGACGGCGCAGATGTCCTATGGGTACCGGCGCGCAGAGATCCTCGCCGCGATCACCAACGCGCTGGCGCTGTGGGTGGTCGCGGCCGCGATCCTCTACGAGGCCGTCCAGCGCTTTCGGATCCCGCATCCGGTCTCGGCGCCCGGCATGCTCCTCGTCGCGCTCGTGGGGCTGGCGGGCAATCTCGTCAACAGCGCCGTGCTGGCGCCCGGCCGCGGCGAGAGCCTCAACCTCAGGGTCGCCTTTACGCACGTCCTCGCGGATGCGGCGGCCGCGGTGGGGACCATCGCCGCGAGCTTCGTGATCCTGGTGACCGGGTGGGGGCAGGCCGATGCCGCCGCGAGCGTGGCGATCGCCGGGCTGATCCTCGCCGCGTCGTGGCCGCTGCTCCAGGAGGCGGTGCAGGTGCTCATGGAGGGCACTCCCAAGCACCTCTCCCTCGAGGAGGTGGAGGCCGCGATGCGGGCCGTGGCGGGCGTGATGAGCGTGCACGACCTGCACATCTGGTCGCTCACGTCCGGCATGGAGGCGGTGAGCGGGCACGTGCTGATCGCGGATCCCCGGGAGAGCCAGCGGGTGCTGGGGGATCTCGGCCGGATGTTATGCGACCGGTTCGGGCTCGGGCACGTCACCCTGCAGGTGGAAACCGAGGAGTTCAGCGAGTCCTGGCACCGCGACTGCACGCCGCGGATCCGGACGGGGGCCACGCGCTGATGCGATCGCCGGCCGCATGACGGCGTTGAGCCCCGCCGCGCAGCTGGAGCGCCTCCGGCGGGGGACCGTGGAGATCGTCACCGAGGAGGCCCTCCTGGCGAAGCTCGCCGAGGGGCGGCCGCTGCGCGTCAAGCTGGGGCTCGATCCCACGGCCCCCGATATCCACATCGGCAACGCCATCGTGCTGCAGAAGCTGCGGCAGTTCCAGGACCTGGGCCACGAAGCCGTGCTGATCATCGGCGATTTTACCGGCCTGATCGGTGACCCCTCCGGCAAGTCCGAGACGCGGCCGTCGCTCACGCCTCAGGAGATCGAGCGCAACGCGGAGACGTACCGCGAGCAGTACAGCCGGATTCTGGATCCCCACCGGACGCGCGTCGCCTTCAACAGCCAGTGGCTCGGGGCGATGAAGTTCTACGATGTCATCAAGCTGGCCGGCCGCACCACCGTGCACCGCATCCTCGAGCGCGACGACTTCGCCAAGCGCTACGCCGAGCGCCTCCCGATCCACCTGCACGAGCTCCTGTACCCCCTCTGTCAGGCCTACGACTCGGTCGCGGTCCAGGCCGACGTCGAGCTCGGGGGCACCGACCAGAAGTTCAACAACCTGATGGGCCGGGAGCTGCAGCGGGAGGTCGGGCAGGCGCCTCAGGTCGTCGTGCTGACCCCGCTGCTGCCCGGGCTGGATGGGGTCCAAAAGATGAGCAAGAGCCTGGGCAATGCGATCGGCATCACCGATCCTCCCAACGAGATGTACGGCAAGGTGATGTCGCTGCCGGACCCGCTGATGATCCCGTATTTCGAGTACTGCACGCAGGTACCGCTCGAGGAGATCCGCGCGCTGGAGGCGGCGCTCGGCTCGGGCCGGGCGCATCCCCGCGACGCCAAGCGGCGGTTGGCCCGCGAGATCACCCGGCGGTACCACGGCGAGGCGGCGGCCCTCGCCGCCGAAGCGGAGTTCGACCGCGTCTTCGGATCCCGGGAGCTTCCCGAAGAGATCCCCGACGTCACGCTCGGCCGCGATCGTCTGCGCGGGGGACGGATCCGCCTCGCGCGCCTGCTCGTCGAGACCGGCCTGGCCGACTCCAACACCGACGCGCGCCGCCTGATCAGCCAGGGCGGGGTCAGCCTCGACCGCGCCCGCGTCCACGAGGACCTGGAGGTGGAAGTCCGGGACGGGTTGCTGGTGCAGGTCGGCCGCCGCCGGTTTGCCCGCGTCAGGCTCGGCGAGTAACCCCGCTCGTGCCGATGCCTGGTCCGCGCGGCACGCCGCCCGCTCCATGGGAGGGGCAGGACCTTCCCGCGGGGCTCTACCGGTCGGGGCTCGCGCTGATCACAGCCCTGGGGGCGCTGCTGCGGCTCGCGCATATCGCCCGTCCCTTCAACGGCATCGTCGCCACGGCGTGGAACGAAGGCCATTACGCCTTGATCGCGCTGAACTTCAACCGGTACGGCCTGCTCGCACAGCACAACGAACTGGGGCTGGATCACACCTTCTCCCCGGGGGTCCCCTGGCTGATGTGGGCGGCCTTCAGGCTCTTCGGCCCGAGCGAGTGGGCCGCGCGCCTGCCCGTCGTCGTGTTCGGGATCGCCGCGATTCCGCTCGCGGCCACGGTGGTGAGGCGGCTCTTCCGCAGCGAACAGATCGCGTTGATCGCCGCGGGCTTTGTCGCGGCCGTCCCGGGGACCGTCTACTACGCTCAGAATGCCCAGCTCGACACCCCCAGCATCTGCTGTGCCCTGGCCGGCGCGGTGGCGCTGTTGCGCTACGTCGATGGCAGGCGGTGGGGCGAGCTGATCCGCGCGGGGGCCTGGGTCGCGCTCGCGGTCTGGTTCAAGTTCACGACCGCGCTGCTCTACCCCGCGTTTCTTGGTCTGTGGTGGCCGGCGCGCCCGCGGCGGCCCCTGAACGCCGTGGCGATGGCCATCGTCTTTGTCGTCCTCACCGCCCTGCCCAGCGCGGCCTGGGTTTTCTATGGTCTCCGCACGGGCCGGACCATCGAGTCCTTCTACCACCGCGACTGGAATATGCGCGAGGCGGCCGAAGCGTTCCTCGAGTTGCCGCTGATGGTCGGAACGCATCTCTTCCCCCTCATCTTCATCATGTGTGTGTACGGCGCCGTCGTGGCGGTCCGCTGGCGCACCCGGCTGCGGGAGATCGGCCTCTGGTCCTACCCGTGGCTCCTGCTGTTCGTGGTGGCGCCGCAGTCCGCGCTGCTGAACCGCTACTACGATCTGGCGGCGGTGTACCTCCTGACGGCGATCGCCGCGGTGGGGTTGTGGATGCCGCTGGCCCGGCGGTACTCGGGGGCCGGGCTCGTCCGCGCCGCCGTCCTGAGCCTGGGCATCCTCATGGGCGCGCTGGTGGCGTACGACTTGTGGGACCCGACGACCGACCGCCTGGCCAGGGCGATGGCGCCGCACGCTCCTCCGCTCGACCCGGTCCCGTTTTACTCAGCCAGAGTCGTGGCCCGTCTGCCCCGGGGCCGCACCGTCGTGGATGCCCCCCAGACGATGTTCTACGCGGGCGGCGATCCGGCGTGGGTGAGCATCGTCGGCGGCGATGCGGATGTCCGCGGGGCGATCGATGGGGAGGCGTTCGACTACATCGTGCTCAACGACTACTGGCATGCGCAGGGCCCCTACTATGCGGTCGACGCGGCGCTGCGCAAGCGGCTGGCGCGGCACCACTATCATCAGATCGCCCCTGCGGCCTGGGCGCGCGATTGACGCATGTAATCGGTTCCGATACTATGGGAAGCGTAGCGCAGATTATCGTCCGAGCCGTGTCGCAGTGGGCCCTTAGCTCAGGTGGTTAGAGCGCACCCCTGATAAGGGTGAGGTCCGTGGTTCGAGTCCACGAGGGCCCACCATATTTTTCAACGTGTTGAGAGACCTGAGCCCCCGGCAAAGACGACACCCGATCGCCTGCTGCTGCCATCCGGAGGAGTTTGCCACGTCCAAACGAAAGGGCCACACCATTGGGAGTCCGCCGCGTCAAGTCGGGGCCGCCCGTCCGCGGCCGCTACACCGCCGATAAGCAGATGAGACTGTCATACACGGGAGGTTGTTCATGAGGAAACTCGTGATCGGCGCAGCAGCGCTGGCGTTCGTGTTTGTGTTGAGCGCAGGGTCCCCCGTGGGAGCGTGGCATCGGGGTGCGGTCGACGTCCTGGCCGTCCTGCCGGAGGTGTCACCCGGGGTGGCGAGCAGCGTCGAGGGCCTGACCGTTGGTCCCGACGGCAACATCTATGTCCCCTCGTTCGGCTTCAACAGCAAGGGTGCCATTACCGGCAACGCCGTGCTGTTCGTCTTGCAGCCCGATGGACAACTGGTGAGGCAGGTCCCCATCGCGAATTCGAGCCCGCACATGCTCGGGCTGGCCTTCAATCCGGTCACCGAGGACCTGTTGGTCTGTGACTTTGGGGCGGGGGTGCTGCTCAAGGTGGACCCTGACACCGGCCACTCGTCGGTGTTCATGACGCCCACGCTGCCAAACCCGGGCCTCAACGCGCTGACCTTCGACGCCCACGGAAACGTCTACGTGTCGGATTCATTCAATGGCGTGATCTGGAAAACCGGACCGGCTGGGGGCACGCCATCCCAATGGAGCCATGACCCGTTGCTCGGCCCCGGTCAAGGGCTCACGCCGCCCTTCGGGGCGAACGGAGTCGAGTTTGACAACAAAGGCACGATCATGTTCGTCGCGAACACCGCCTCCCACCAGATCATCCAGATCCCCGTGACCCCCGATGGCAGCGCGGGCCAGGCGTCGATCTTCATCACCGGCATCAACGCCCCCGATGGCATCGCCGTCGACACCCACGATAACCTCTGGGTCTGCGCCAATCAGGAGGACGAGATCGTCGTTGTCGACCCGAAGGGGAAGGTGATCGCGAAGCTCGGGGACTTCAACGGAATCACCGAAGACGGCGAAGTGCGCGGCCTGCTGTTCCCGGCCAGCCCCGCGTTCAGCCTGGACGGCAAGACCCTGTACGTCTCGAATTTGACCCTGTTCCTGCCGTACGCCGGCGCCAAGGCGGCCATCGACTCGGCATGGACGCTCAAGGTCAAGCGCTACACGGTCGTCAAGATCCACGTCGAGATCCCGCCGCTCGCGGACGGCGATCGCTGAGAGGCGGCGGTTGAAAAACACCGTCTCGAGACAGATCGTGATGGGGCTGCTGGCCGGGAGCCTCATTGTGCAGCCTGGTGGCGCCGGGCAGGCTCAGGCCGGTCCGCCAATCGGTGTCACTGGCGACCGGTACCCCAGATGGTCCCCCACAGGCGAGCGCATCGCGTTCGTCTCGGACCGCGATGCAAAGCCCGAGATTTACATCATAGACGCTGATGGGAAAGGCGTGCGCCGGTTGACGACATCACCACCCGGCGTGAGCAGTTCCAGCCCGGCGTGGTCTCCCGACGGTCGGCTCATCGCTTTTGTTTTCGGTTTGGCCTCAGACACACACATCTTTGTCATGAACGTAGACGGCACCGACCAGCGTCTTCTGGTATCGGGTCGATCCTCGGGGCCGGCGTGGTCGCCGGATGGGCGAAAGATCGCGTTTCTCTCGGACGAAACCTCCGGGGTATCCGTGATCGCTCCTGAGGGTGGTCAACAGGTAAACATCTCTTCCGGAGCGTTGACGGGGCGCGATGCATTGGTGGATGCTGCCAGTTGGTCGCCAGACGGCAAACGCCTCGCGTTTGCGACATGGGAGACTAAGGTTTCCACGACCCCGGCCGATGAAGGCAGCGCCACCTATAGCCTCACTTACAAAGGCGTGAACCTTTACTTCTTAAATTCGAGGCGGTTCCACATCGTTGACGCTGATGGCAGACACCCAAGGACACTGGCCAACACGGTCGTAACCCATGGCTCCTCAGCCCTCTCTTACGGTCCCGCGTGGTCCCCTGACGGGATTCGCGTCGCGTTCGTTTCCGCGCTGCGTGGGTCCCCCCAGATTCACACCATAAAGCCAAATGGAAGTGATCGCGTGCAGCTGACCTCCCAAGGTTCCAACTATGATCCCGTGTGGTCACCAGACGGTCGCCGCATCGCGTTTGTCTCCGATCGTGAGGGAGAGCGTCATCTCTTCGTGATGAACGCAGACGGCAGCGGGGAACTTTCGGTGACAGGATCTGGAGAATGGGACGGGCCAACCTGGTCACCGGACGGACGGCGGATCGCGTACGCATCGAAGCGCGGCGAACTGTGGCGCCTCTATTCGGTGAACGCGGATGGCACCGGTGAAACGCAACTCACCGAAGGTTGGTGAGCGGGAGCGCTGGGAGATGATTCGGAAGAATAAGGCCGAGGCATAACGGGGAGCCGTTTGTCGGGGAAGGGGGGGGAATCCGCCAAGGGCCCCCCGCAATGCCTCTGCGATTCTTATCCCCACTTCCAAACCGGGTTAAACCTAAAATCTTTGAGACCAGGCCGGCCCGGCCCCGAACGGCCAATCCCGAGATCCCGCGTGTCTGGCGCGGAGGCCCCGCATCCAGCCTCTGAGGTCCCCTGCGCAGGACGCATAAGCCCCCGCGTTCTTCTTGATGCCCCCCACCAGGAGGAGTATACTGTGGCGGGTATTCCCGATACATGCGCGGGCAATTGCGCTCGCGCAAGAGGGGGCCCTGACCCCCGGCCAGAGTTGCAGCTGCCATCGCCGAAAAGGTGCCCGTCGTGAGCAGAACCCCTGAACGCCCGAACTCGTCGAAAGCCGGTGGCCGAGGTCGCCCTCTCGGATGGCCGCCCCGCATGGGAGACACCCGCCGGCTCAAGCAGAATTTCGTCGTCCTGGCCCCGTACCTCGCCGCGGGGTTCCTGGTCGGATTGGTCATTCTGCTCGCCGGCTTCGGCGTTCTTGTGGGAACGGCGCTGGCGATCAGCGGCCACCTCCCCTCCGTAGAGGCGCTGTACACGCCCCCGAGCGAAGCCACGCGGATCTACGCCGCCAACGGGGATCTCCTCGCCAGCCTCTACCAGGAGAACCGGGCGAACATCCCCCTGTCCCAGATCCCTCAGATGTTTCAGCGGGCCGTGATCGATACCGAGGACGCGGGCTTCTACCGTCACCACGGGATCTCGCTCCGCGGCGTGCTCCGGGCCTCGTTCCGGAATGTCCGCGAGCGAGGGCTGGCGGAAGGCGGCAGCACGATCACGCAGCAGCTCGCCCGGAACCTCTTCCTCACCAATGAGAAAGCGCTCAGCCGCAAGATCGCCGAGATGCTGCTGGCGGTCCAGATCGAACGGCGGCTGACCAAGAATGAGATCCTCGAGCGCTACCTCAACCAGGTGTATTTCGGACAGGGCGCCTATGGTGTGGAGGCGGCCTCGGAAGTGTACTTCGGGAAGCCGGCCCAGGACCTCACGCTGCCGGAGAGCGCGCTGCTGGCCGGGCTGATCCGCGCCCCCTCGTACGATTCACCCTACGACCGTCCGGATCGGGCGACCGCGCGCCGGGGGGAGGTCCTCCAACGGATGATCGAACTCGGGGACATCACGCCGGCGCAAATGCGGGCGGCCCAGCTGGCGCCGATCCAGCTCGTGGACAAGGGCAACGCGGGGTTCATTGGCATCCGGGCGCCGTGGTTCGTCAGTTACATCCTTCCCACGCTGCTCCAGCGGTACGGCGAAGACGTGTTGTACAAGGGCGGCCTCCGCATTTACACGACGCTCGATCTCGCCTGGCAGGCGCAGGCCGAGGCGGTCGTGAAAGCGGGGATCGACCGGGCGGATCACGACAAACTGAACGCGCACCAGGGCGCCATGATCGTGCTCGACCCCCAGACCGGAGCCATCCGCGCCATGATCGGCGGGTATGACTTCAGGGCGAGTCAGTTCAACAGGGCCTGGCAGGCCCGCCGCCAGCCGGGATCGGCGTTCAAGCCGTTCACCTACGCCACCGCCCTGCTGCGCGGGATTCCGTTCACCACCATGCTCCAGGATGACCCGATTTCCTACACGCTGTCCGACGGCACGACCTGGGAGCCCAAGAATTTTGACAACAAGTGGTACGGCTGGGTGACGATGCGGTTCGCGCTCGAGAACTCTCTCAACGCGGCCACCATCCGGTTGGAGGAGCGGGTGGGCCCGGAGAACATCGTAGCCCTGGCCCATCGCTTGGGCATCGAGAGCAACCTGCAGCCCACCCCCTCGCTGACGCTCGGCTCCTCGGACGTCACGTTGCTGGAAATGGCGTCCGCGTACGGGGTATTTGCCAGCGGGGGAGTGCGGGCGGCCCCGATGGCCATCCTCAAAGTGACCGACTCGAAGGGGAATGTCCTCGAAGACAATGTGCCGCAGCGCACCGTCGTCCTCAGCCCCGAGGTCGCCTACATGATGACCGACCTCCTCAAGGGTAACGTCCGGCGGGGCACGGGCGCCGCGGCCAATCTCGGGATCCCCCAGGGCGGCAAGACCGGGACGACCGACGACTACCGGAACGCCTGGTTCATCGGGTTCACGCCGGCGATCGTGACGGGGGTGTGGGTGGGGAACGACGACAACTCTCCGATGAAGAAGGTGACGGGCGGCGCCCTTCCGGCCCAAATCTGGGCGGCGTTCATGAAGCCGGTGACGGACACGATGCCGAAGACCGACTGGCCGCGTCCGGCCGGGGTCGTCGACGCGGTCACGTGCGGCACGACCGGCCTGCTGGCCGCTTCCGACTGCCCGGACCCTCACCCCGAGTTGTTCATCAAGGGCACGGAACCGACGACCGTCGATCAATCACACGGCACTGCGGCGCCATCGGGTGCGGCGGGGCCGTCCACGGCGGCGGCCGCCGGCCAGATGGCCGCGGGCCAGGCCACGGCCGTTGCGTCGTCTCCGTCGTCGTCGCTCCCGCTGACCGTGACCTCCCCCCGGACCGGGTCCCAGGTCTCAGCGCCGTTCCTGGTCAAAGGCACGACGCGCGCAGGGGCGGCCGTCCATGTCGCCGTCCAGCTGAAGGCCGGGTTCCTGAATGTGCGGGTGGCGGACGCTGATGCTCCCGTCGATGCGTCGGGAAACTTTGCGTACCTTGTGAACCCCGCAGTCAAGCCCGTCGGCGGAACGTTCACGATCGTGGTGAGCGCGGCCGCCGGCCAGGACACCGCCTCGACGGCTGTCTCGGTGCAGGAGCAGTAGACGGGCGGCCGGGCGCGGGACTATAGTGGAGGCTGCCCCCGGGTCGTGGTGCGGGGATCCCAGGCCTTTCGAGTCGCCCCGGCGGATGTTCGGGGCGGGCAGGCGGGATCCGGGAAGCGAGGGATAGGCTGTGTCCGGACACTCCAAGTGGCACAACATCAAGATCAAGAAGTCCAAGGTCGACCAGCAGCGCGGCAAGCTGTTCAGCAAGCTGGCGCGGGAGATCATCATCGCCGCGAAGGAAGGCGGCGGGGATCCGTCCGGCAACATGCGGCTGCGGGCGGCCGTCGAGCGGGCGCGCGAGGCCAGCATGCCCAACGACAACATCCAGCGGGCGATCCAGCGGGGAGCCGGCGGGGCAGAAGGGGCGGCGTACGAGGAGATCCTCTACGAGGGCATGGCCCCCGGCGGGGTCGCGGTGCTCGTCCGCGCGCAGACCGACAACAAGAACCGGACGGCCTCGGAGATCCGGAACATCTTCGCGAAGGGGGAGGGGACCCTCGGCGCGTCGGTGGGATGGCTGTTCGAGCAGAAGGGCCTCATCACCGTCAGCAAAGCGTCGGCGTCCGAAGAAGAGGTGCTCTCCAAGGCCGTCGAGGCGGGCGCCGAGGATGTGAAGGCGACCAGCGACGAGTACGAGATCACCACCGCCCCGGAACATTTTGCCGCCGTGCGTCAGGCGCTGGAGAAGGCGCGGTACAAACTGACGTCGGCGGAGATCACGATGGTGCCGAAATCGACGGTGCCGCTCGAGGGCAAGGAGGCGCAGCGGGTGCTGCGGCTCATGGAGGCCCTCGAGGATCACGATGACGTCCAGAACGTGTACGCCAACTTCGACATCCCGGACGAAGTGCTCGAGCAGGTCGGGTGAGGGGAGCGGCCATGGGAATCCGCGAGGCGGTGCAGCCGGCGTTTCAGCTGTGCTGGGGGACGGTCCGCAAGAACGTTGATCTGATGCCCGATACCGCGCTGAACTTCAAGCCGGAGGGGCTGGAGACCCGATCGTTTCGCGAGGTCGCGCTGCACATGGCGAACTCCTGCGCGACCTTCGGGGAGAACATCGGGAAGACCGCGTGGGAGCGGATCGCGGCGTTTCCGCCGGAGTCGCACGTCAGCAAGGCGCAGGTGCTGGCGGCGCTCACCCAGGCGGGGGACCGGTTTGCGTCGGGGCTGAGCCGTCTGACCGACGAAGAGGCCGGTCGGGTCGTGCGCACCCCCTGGGGCGCCGAGCTCCCGCAGGGACAGCTGATCGCCGGCCACGTGCCGCACATGATGTACCACAACGGCCAGATGACGATCTATCTGCGGATGCGCGGGATCAAGCCGTTCTTCCTGGCGCGATAAGCGCGGGCCGACGATCAATTTCGAGGGGGCCGGAGGAACAGGACCGGCAGGCGGCGAACACTGGTTCGGGTCATCGGTCCGCGAGACACAGCCAACGGCACAAGCGGCGTTTCGACGGAGCAGCGCGTGCGCATTCTCGGGATTGATCCTGGCCTGCAGCGTACGGGATACGGACTCGTCGAAGGATCACCCGGAGGGCCGATCCTCGTCGAGGCCGGCGTCATCCAGACCGACATCCGCCGCTCGCTCGCCGACCGGCTGCACGAACTTCACGCCGGCCTCACCGGCGTCGTGGCGCAGGGCCGTCCGGAGGCCGTCGCGCTGGAGGATGTGTTCGCCCACCCCCGGTTTCCCCGCACGGCCATCGTCATGGGGCACGTCTGCGGGGTGATCTGCCTTGCGGCCGCGCAGGCCGGGGTGCCGGTGGATGCCATTCCCCCCGCGTCGGTGAAGCGCGCGGTGGTCGCGTCCGGCCGGGCCGGGAAGCGGCAGGTGCAGCGGATGGTGCGGCTGCTGCTCGAGCTGGCGGAGGATCCGGGGACCCACGTCGCCGATGCGCTCGCTCTGGCGCTCGTGGCCCTCTCGCGCCGGGGGCTTCCGTTGGGACGCCTCCTGGCCGTCCGAGGCTCGGCGTGATCGCCTTTCTGCGCGGTCGCGTCCTGCGGCGCCTCGAGCAAATGGTCGTGGTCGACTGCGGCGGCGTGGGATACGAGGTGCACCTGCCGGGCTTCATGCGGGACGCGGCCCCGCGTCTGGCCGACGGCCTGGGCGAGACCGTCGAACTGCACATCTCCTACCATGTGTCGCCGAATCAGCCGCGGCCGCTCCTCGTCGGATTCCTCCGGGGGATCGAGCAGGAGTTCTTCGAGCGGTTCATCACCGTGGACGGCGTGGGGCCGACGAAGGCGATGAAGGCGCTGGTCCATCCCATTGAGACGATCGCCGATGCGATCGAGCGAAAGGACACGGCCTTCCTTCGCCACCTGCCCGGGATCGGCGAACGGACGGCGGAGAAGATCGTGGCGGCGCTGCACGGCAAGATGGCCAAATATGCCCTCCTCCACTCGGAGGCCCCGGCGACCCCGGAGGCCGCGCCGGCGGACTTCCGCGAGGAAGTCCTGGAGGTCCTGACCCAGCAGCTCGGTCACCGCGCCGCGGAAGCCCGTCAGATGGTCGAGCAGGCGCTCAAGCGCAACCCGGGCATCGCATCGGCCGAAGATCTGTTCCAGGAGGTCTACCGGGCCGAGCGGGGGGTGCCGGCGTGAGCACGGCCGGCCGCCTCGGCGAGGAAGGACAGCCCCCCGGGGCGGTGCGCCGCGACGGCGGGGGCGGAGACGACGAGCAGTTCATCCGGAGCCTCAGGCCGGCGAGATTGGACGAGTGCATCGGCCAGGCGCGGGTGGTGAGCGGTCTCCGCATCAGCCTTCAGGCCGCGCGGGAGCGGGGGGAGGCGCTCGACCACGTCCTGCTGCACGGGCCCCCGGGGCTCGGCAAAACGACCTTTGCGAACGTCATCGCCGCGGAGATGGGGACGGGCATCGTCACCACCTCGGGTCCTGCGGTGGAGCGCGGCGGGGACCTCATGGGGATCCTCACCAACCTGAGCCGGGGCGATATCCTGTTCATCGACGAGATCCACCGGCTGCCGCGGGCCGTGGAAGAGTTCCTCTATCCGGCGATGGAGGATTTCTGCGTCAACTTCACGATCGAGAAGGGCGCCCACGCCCGCACCCTGCGGTACGCGCTCAAGCCGTTTACGCTGGTGGGCGCGACGACGCGCGCCGGCCTCCTCTCGTCTCCCCTGCGCGAGCGCTTCGGCATCGCCCACCACCTGGATTTCTATCCGGTGGACGAACTGACCCGGGTGGTCGCGCGGTCCGCCTCGATCCTCGCGGTCGACGTCACGGAGGAGGGCGCGGTGGAGATTGCGCGCCGCGCGCGGGGGACGCCCCGCATCGCGAACCGGCTGCTGCGCCGCGCGCGGGACTACGCTCAGGTCCGCGCCCAGGGGCGGATCACGGTGGAGGTCGCCCGCGAAGCGCTGGAGTTCGAAGGGGTGGATCCCCTCGGGCTCACGGCCCAGGACCGCGAGCTGCTGCGAACGATCGTGCAGGTGTACAACGGCGGCCCGGTGGGGATCGAAGCGCTCGCCGCCACCCTCAACGAGGAGGTCGACAGCCTCGAGGAGATGGTTGAGCCGTTCCTGTTGAAGATCGGGCTGCTGACCCGCACCCCGGGGGGCCGGCGGGTGACCCCGCAGGCGTGCGACCACCTGGGCGTGCCGACGCCGGACCGCAGCCATCGGAGCCAGGGCGCGTTGTTTGCATGACGGTCTCGACGTTCGGGCGCGTCTTGGTCGGGCTCGGGCTGGCCGTCGCCATGCTCGGCGCGGTGTTGTGGCTGTTCGGCGGCCTGCCGCGCCTCCCCGGCGACATCTACGTGCAGCGCAAGGGGTTCACCCTCTACATTCCCATCGCGACCGGCCTCCTGCTCAGCCTCCTCCTGACGTTTCTGCTGAACGTGTTGTTCGTGCGCCGATGATGCGGCGGGTGGTCGCGGCGGCGCTGGCCGCCTCCTTTTTCTACGCCGGCGCAGGCGCGCGGCGCCCCGCCCTGGCGTTCGAGCCCCCCCTGATCCGGGTCGGCGTCGCGGTCGAGCAGCCGGCCATCCGAGTCGACGCCGGTGCGCCGATCACCGCGGCCGATGTGACCCGGGGGAGCAGCGCGGTCCTCGAGGCCGGTTCATGGCAATTCGAGCCCACGCCGTCCGGGATGGTGGTGTCCGGGACGGCGCTGGGACCCATGGTCCGGCTGACCGCGGAGAAGGGATTCCTGAGCGCCAACGGTCAGCCGTATCGGGGCGTCATCGAACTCCGGCGCACCTCCGCCGCGCGGCTCACGGCGATCAACGAGGTGAGCATCGAGCAGTACCTCTACGGCGTGATCAAGGGCGAAATCGATCCCCGCTGGCCGCCGGAGGCGGTCAAGGCGCAGGCGGTGGCGGCCCGGACGCTGGCGTTTGAAAACCTGGTCTCGTCCCGCGCCAAGTACCCGAGCGAGGGGTATGTGCTGCGGGCGACGACCGATTCCCAGGTGTACCTGGGCGTGGCCGGCGAGGATCCGGCCGCGCTCGCCGCCGTGGACGCGACGCGGGGGATCGTGGCGACCTTCCAGGGCAAGCCGATCTTCGCCGCCTACCACTCGAATTCCGGAGGCCACACGGAGGACAGCGAGAACGTCTGGGGGACGCCCCACCCATACCTGCGGGGGGTGCCGGATCCCTACGCGCTCGACGAGCCCGGCACGCAGTGGACGGCCCGGCTTTCCCTCTCCACCATCGAGGCGGATGTGCGCCGCCTCGGGGTGTACGCGACCGGGTTGGTGGCGATCGAGCCCGGCCGCGTCACGGCGTGGGGCCGGGCGGTCACCGTGCGGCTGCTCGAAGAAGGGGGACGGACCCAGGAGATCGGCGCCAACCAATTCCGTCTTGCGGTGGGCCCCGGCGTGATTCGCAGCACGATGTTTATCATCACCAGAGACGGGGCCGACATGAATTTCGCCGGGCGGGGGTCCGGGCACGGCGTCGGCCTCGATCAGTGGGGCGCCCGGGCCATGGCCGTCCAGGGGTTCACCTTCGAGCAGATCCTGAGCTACTACTACACGGGGATCGCGTTCGAACGACGGTTCTGAGGACCCCATCCCGCGTGGGGGCGCTGAAGCTCGCGGACTTCGACTACCTCCTGCCCCGGGAACTGATCGCGCAGGTTCCCGCGCGGCCGCGGGACAGCGCGCGCCTCCTCGTGCTCGACCGGGCGACCGGGGGGGGCGCGCACCGGGTGTTCCGCGAGCTGCCCGAGTACCTCCGGCCGGCCGATGTCCTGGTGCTCAACGACACCAGAGTCCTGCCCGCCCGCCTGCGGGCCCGGCGCCCCACCGGGGGGACCGTGGAGGTGCTGCTGCTGCGCCCCACCGCGAACGGCGTCTGGGAGGCGCTGATCAAGCCCGCGCGGCGCGTCCGGCAGGGCGCGCGCCTCGTCTTCGCGCCGGGCGTGTTGGAGGGCGTCGCGGGCGAGCGGACGGCGGCCGGAACCCGGTTGATCGCGCTCGAGCATCACGGTGATCTTCTCGGGGTGCTGGACCAGGTGGGCGAGACGCCGATCCCCCCGTACATCGCACGGACGCCGGATGATCCCCGGGACTACCAGACGGTCTACGCGCGCGCCGCCGGCGCCGTCGCCGCGCCGACCGCCGGGCTGCACTTTACGGAGGGGCTGCTGGCCGCGATTCGCGAGCGGGGGCCGGCGATCGCGTTCCTGACACTGCATGTCGGCTGGGGCACGTTTCGTCCGATCACGGCGGAGGACGTGACGTCTCACCGGATGGAGGCGGAAGTCTATGAGGTGAGCCCGGAGGCGTCCGCGGCCATCAACGGAGCGCGCGCAAAAGGCGGGCGCATCATCGCCGTGGGGACCACCTGCGTGCGCACGCTGGAGTCCGCGGTGGACGACGCCGGCCGCATCCGCCCCGGCGCCGGCAGCGCCACGCTGTTCATCACGCCGGGGTATCGCTTCCGCGCCACGGACGTCCTGCTCACCAACTTCCATCTGCCCCGCTCGACGCCGCTCATGCTTGCCGGCGCGTTCGCGGGGCGCGAGCGCCTGCTCGCGGCGTACGCGGAAGCGATTCGCCGGCGGTACCGCTTCTACAGTTTCGGGGATGCGATGCTGATCCTCTGAGCGGCCCCGGCCGTCACGGAAGACGCGCCGCGGGCTTCCGGGAGGTCACTCCGGGGGGGCGAGCCGCGTCCACCCGCGCGTGTACGGGTTCCACTTCTCCAGAGGCCGGCCGAGGTAGTCGCGCCCCTCCACCTGATAGCCGGCGGCCAGGAGACGCGTGCGGGCCTCGGCGTAGTACCGGTAGTCGAGCTGCCAGGTGCCGCGCAGGGGATTGCGGTAGAGCCCGAGCCCGCCCAACAGCCGCTCGATGTTCTGCGCCTCCGAGTCGGCAGCCCGCAGTTCGACGCTCTGGGTGAGCGTGCCGAAGGCCTCCACGTTGGGAAACTGGGGGGCGGCAGGCGGAGCTCCCCCGGGGTTCGCCGCGGTCGCCCTCCCGGGTACCCCGGCCGCGGGCTTCGCGACGACCGGCGCGGCCCCCGCGGGGGCCGCCGGCGCCGGGGTCCCCGCTGCGGCCGGCGGGGTCGCGGCGGCGCGCTGCGCCTTGATGGCTTCGGCCTTCGCCTTCGCCGCGGCGATCTTCTCTTCGCGAGTCATTTCGGATTCGCCCATGTCGCTCTCGGGGAGAGATTCTTCACGGGCGCCTGCGGTCCCTGGAAACCTGGCCCGCGCCAGAGAGTCAGAGCGGGCCGGGCAGGTTAGCGGGGTCGTGCCTCGAGGAGATAGATCCCCGTGCCGGTGTACTGGCGGGAGCCGGCGACGCGGAACGCGCGCGCGAGCGCCGGAAACAGCTGAGCCTGCATGCTGCGGGTAAACGGGATGCTCACGATCAGCCACACCCGCGGGTGCTGCGTAGCCAGGTCCCGCGCCCGGAGATCCGTAAACGCCTGCTCCCGGTCGCCGTCTGGAACCAGATTGGCCGCGGTCAGGGTCAGCGACGGGTGTGGGTCACGATCATAGTACGTGAAGGCGGTCCTGGTCGCGTTGTTCACGTACAGAAAAAAGTCGCCGGGCTTCCCCTGGTGCTCGACCAGCGATGCCGCCGCCCGCCACTGGAAGTGGTTGAACCCGGGGTCGCTGTAGAGCCGGGCTAAGACCGGCACGCTGGTGAGCAGGACACCCACCGTGAGCACGGCCGCCACCCGCTCCCGCCACCCGCGGGTCCGCTCCGCGATCTCAACGATGCCCGCCGCGAGGAACGCGGCGTAGAACGGGACGAGAAACGCCAGCCACCTCGGGTAATAATAGTGGTTCGCCAGCGCGAGGGCGAACGTCGCGATGACCGTGACCATCGGCAGGAGTCCAAGGAGCGCAAGGCGCCGCCGGTCGGCGGCGAGGGCGGCCCCGCCCCGCCACAGGATCACGAGAAACGGCAGGAGGACGGCAAACTGTCCGCCGGGCCCCAGCGTGCCGGGGAACAGATAGTTCGCCATCCCGAAGAGCGAGCCTCCGAACGCGATCAGCCCGAGAAGGTCCCCGGGGTCGCGCGCGGTGACCGCGCTGCCCAGGCTCTGCAGGGTGCCGTGGAGGTGGAACGCCTGCGCCCACAGCGAGGGGATCCAGGGCGCGTACAGGACGGCCGCGGCCGCCGCGGCCGCCATCCACCGGGCCAGGCGTCCGCGCTCATACGCGGCCACCCAGATGCCGTGGGCCAGGAGGACCAGCGCCCCGATGTACTGCGTGTACACCATCAGCGCCGACGCGAGGACGTAGCCCGCCCACCGGATCGGCCCGCCCCGTTCGACGCTCGCGGCGAGCGCCAGCGTGGACGCCATGACGAGCGCGCCGAGGAGCGCGTACATTCTGGCTTCCTGCGAGACCATGATCTGGAAGGGCGACACCGCGACGAACAGCGCGCCGAGCAGGCTCACCGGTTCCGAGGAGACGCGGCGCGCCAGGCCGTAGGTCAGACCCACGGAGGCGAGACCGAAGCACGCCGACGGAAATCGAAACGCCGTCTCCCCCACGCCGGCGATCTCGGCCCAGGCCGTCATGAAGAGGTAGTAGAGCGGAGGATGGAACTCCACCGCCCGCAGCATCGGGAGGACGTCATGCCACCGGGCGCGGGCCATCGTGACGACCACGATCTCGTCGTACGAGAAGCTGGGCGCGCCGAGCATCGCGAAGCGAAGACCGGCGGCGACGGCGAGGATGCCGGCGAGGATCACCCGCGGGGTGAAGGCGTCGTGGGGAGAGGGCCCAGGCGGTCGCTGCGGGGACGGCGGGTCGGCTCGATGCATTGACCCGTCACCTTTCGGCCTCCCCGATATCCTCCCCTCCGCATGGTGGTATACTCCGAGCCGTGACCGTACGCTTCGAGGTCGTCCATGTCGATCGCGAGGCCGGCGCGCGGGCGGGGCTGCTGCACACGCCGCACGGGACCGTGGAGACTCCTGTCTTTATGCCGGTCGGCACCCACGGGACCGTCCGCGCGCTCACCCCTGAGGAGGTCGCGGGCACCGGCGCCCAGATCATCCTGGCCAACACCTTCCACCTCTCGCTGCGCCCCGGCGCCGAGCTGATCCACCGCGCCGGCGGGCTGCACGCGTTCATGCATTGGGACCGGGCGCTGCTCACGGACAGCGGAGGGTACCAGGTGTTCAGCCTCCTGCATCTCCGCAAGGTCTCAGACGCGGGGGTGCTCTTCCGTTCGCCCATCGACGGGCTGGAGGTGGCGTTTTCGCCCGAGCGCGTGATCGCGATCCAGGAGGCGCTGGGGGCGGACATCATCATGCCGCTGGATGTCTGTTTGGGTTATCCGGCGGACGGCGCCGAGAGCGCGGAGGCGCACCGCCGAACCGTCCTCTGGGCCCGGCGGTCCAAGGCCGCCCACACGCGGGAGGACCAGGCGTTGTTCGGGATCGTGCAGGGCGGGTTCGATCTGCCGCTCCGGCGGCGGGCCGCCGATGAGACGGCCGCGCTCGGCCTTCCCGGCTATGCGATCGGAGGCCTCTCCGTTGGGGAACCGAAGGCGATGACCTACGATCTCCTCTCCGCCGTCACGGAGCGCCTCCCCGCCGCCTGCCCCCGGTACCTGATGGGGGTGGGTTCGCCGCCGAGCCTGGTCGAGGGGGTGCGGCGCGGCGTCGACATGTTTGACTGCGTGATGCCGACCCGCATCGGACGCACCGGGATGGCGCTCACCGGCGCCGGGCCCCTCAGTCTCCGCCGGGCCGCGTTCGCCGAGGACCTCTCGCCGCTCGAGCCGGGGTGCCCGTGCCCGGCCTGCCGCCACTACACGCGCGCCTACCTGCGCCACCTGTTCAAGGCCGGGGAGATGCTCGGACCGCGGCTGCTGAGTCTCCACAACCTCGTGTTCATGGGACGGCTGGCGGCGGCGATGCGTCAGGCGATCTGCGAGGATCGATTTGGGAGCTGGAGCCGGGCCGTCCTCGCCGCGTATGATGCCGCCGGGGACGCGCCGGAGCAGGGCGCAGACGACCGCCCCGGAGGGAATCGGCCGGATGTCGCAGAACCATCCGGCACCCTGAATCGGTCGGAGGCATAGGGGTGACCCCGCAGCAGGTCCAGCAGGTCACGTCGCTGCTGCCGCTGCTCGTCCTTTTCGCGGTGTTCTATATCATGCTGATCCGGCCGCAGCAAGTGCAGCAGAAAAAATATCGGGAGATGCTGGCGCGCCTCAAGAAGGGAGACCGGGTGCTGACCCGCGGAGGTCTGTACGGCGTCATTCTGGACGTCAAGGACAACGATCTGACGCTTGAGCTCGCCCAGAACGTCCGCGTCCGCGCGGATCGCACGGCGGTCCAGTCGCTCGCGAAACGGGGGGCCGCGGGAGGATAGCCCGGCCTCCCTGCCGACCATGGCCGACACCCGCAGCGCCGCAAGCCAGGTCACGCCCAGCGTCACGGGCCGCCCCTTGACCCTCGATGACATCAAGCGAGATCCCGAGGTCGAGGCCTATATCGCGAAGGCCGACGAATACACGGGCGCGATCGGGTACACCGAGCACGGGGCCCGGCATGCGAACCTGGTCGCCAGCATCGGCGGCAACGTCCTGCGGCGGCTGGCGCGGCCGGAGCGGTCGATCCACCTGGCGGCGATCGCCGGATATCTGCACGATATTGGAAACGTCGTGGGCCGGGTCAACCACGAGCACACCGGCGCCCTGCTGGCCAGCCGGATTCTCTGCCGCCTCGGGATGGACCCGGTCGAGATGGCGATCGTCATGGGCGCGATCGGCAACCACGAGGAGCAGACCGGGGATCCCGTAAGCGACGTGGGGGCGGCGGTAATCGTCTCGGACAAGTCGGATGTGCACCGGACCCGGGTGCGCAACCCGGATCCGACCACCTTCGACATTCACGACCGGGTCAATCACGCCGTGGAGCACTCATTTCTCCGCGTCGATGAGGCGGCCCGGACGATTACCCTTGAGCTGGCGATCGACACCCGCCTGTCCCAGGTGATGGAGTACTTCGAGATCTTCCTGCCGCGCATGGTGATGTGCCGCCGGGCGGCGAAGTTGTTGGGGTGTGAGTTCAAGCTGATGATAAACGGGACGAAACTCCTCTAGGGGGGGACGCGTATGCCTGCCTGGCTGTACGTCTGCAAGTCGTGTGGGACCACGCATGAAGCGCCTCTGCGGCCCGGGGGCACCGTGTACCTGCGCTGTCTGACCACGCGTGAGTGGTCCTGGTATGAGCCGACGGTGTTCACGCTTCCCGGCGAACCGGGGGTGCGGGCCAGGGCATCTCGTGCCGGGGCGTCGCGGCAGGGAACGGCGGCTGCCCGCCGGCGCGGCTCCGGCACGGCTCGGGCGTCCCGGCGGCCTGCGGCGTCTCGGACCGCCCGCAAGACCGCCGCCCGACGGGTGCCGCGAGGCGGTCGGAAGAAGCGACGATAGCTCCCGCGGATATTCCGTGTCAGGCGGGCCGGCGTTGAACCGTTGGAAACCGAAGACCATGTAGGGTGACGCGTCCACGATGGGCGCGCAGATGGGGTGGCATGTGCCTCGATGATAGACGCGAGGCTTGCCGTCTCAGCCTTTTCAACGCGGCGGCGCCCGTCGAAATGAAGGCAGTCCCAGAGTGCTTCCAGTAATAGCCTGCCGCGTAGGGGAAAGTCCATTAAAGTCTCCCCACCCCAGATGGTGCTGCCGGCCCTGACGTTTGGTTCACCAACCTCAAGGCGCTAGCCGAATGTGAATCTACTGGGTTTTCCCCAACACGCTTCCGGTTGTCACCCGATTCCAGATTGCGCAGTTGAGTCTACGTTTGAATTATGAAAATCATGGTGGATCTACGCTTGACAGGACGGCCCCCCCCGAACGTGGATTCGGCCCGTACGGAGGGGTCTGCCGGTTCCGTTTGCGCTGGTGAGCACTCGTCACGCGAGGCACTGAGGCCAAAAGGTCAACCGAATCGAACGTCGGTTCGGCTCCGAGAACGGAGCATGAACCGAAAGGGCGAAGCGTTGCCCCGCGACTGGTCCGCGCAGAGTGACGTCAAGACGGCGTCTCCGCGCCCTGAATGGTCGTCATGAACGGGCGGGGGTGGTGGGACCCGAAGGGCATGCTGTTTTGGCAGATCGTGATGACGATCTGCGCCTGGGGGGTCATCGTCGCCCTGCACCGCGACAACGACGGGCTCTGGTTCCAGGGCGACGCGCCACGGCACGCCGCCAATGGCGTCTTCTGGTCTGATTTCCTCGGGCGGTTTCCCGCGTCGCCGCGAGATTTCGCGTTCAGCTACTACGCGAGCTATCCCGTCGTCAATCCTGCCGCGTACCCTCCGGTGTTCTATCTCCTGGAGGCCATGGCCTATCGGGTATTCGGGGTGTCCGCCTTTGTGGCCAAGGGGCTGGTGCTGGCCACAGTCCTCCTCGGCTCCCTCTATCTGGTCGTCTGGCTGCGACGATGGGTGGCCGAGGAGGCGGGATGGGCGGGGAGCCTCTTCGTCTTGCAGCCGGCGATCATCGGCTGGGGCAATGTCATCATGCTGAACGTGCCCTCGATGGTTCTTGGCGTCGCCGCCCTTTATCACTGGCGTCGGTGGCTGGGGGCTCCCGCCTCGGGACAGTTGTATGCGGCGGCCACGCTCGCGACGCTGGCCGCGCTCACCTACCTGTTGGCCGCAGTCGTGCCTGTCGTGATGCTCGCCTGGTGCGTGTGGGGGAGGAGATGGGACGTGTTCCGCCAACGCCGGCTCTGGATCGTTGCTGGCGCGGCGGCGATCTCGATCGGGGTCTGGGTCCTCATGACGATGCGATGGGACCCGCACTGGGCGCCCGGCCCCTTAACCGGCCCCTTAACAGGGCCGTCAATCGGCCCCTCGCCGGCGGCGTGGGGCTTCTACCTCCGATATCTCCCGGGGTGGTTTGTCACCGTGCCCGTGATCGTGCTCGCGGCGGTCGGGCTCGGGTTGGGGCTGGTGGGCCGGGCCTCAAGGAGAGAGGTTGCGTTCCTCTCGCTCTGGATCGTCCTCGCCTATGTCTGGTTCACGGCGATCAGCCTCAAGGTTTACGGGGGGATCTCGTTCGACGATATCCGATACGCGATGCTCCTGGTGCCGCCTATCGTTCTCCTGGCCGCGATCGGGGTAGAGGACGGCCTCCGGCTTGTGGTCGGAGCGCGAGAAGGGAGGGCAGAATGGCCTCGGCTGATGCCGTGGGTGGCGGTGCTCGCCCTCCATGTCTGGCTGGCGGCCGCGGTGAGCGTGCCCCGGGTCGCCGGCTTTCGCGAGATCGTACGCTTTGTGGGTGAGATCGCGCCCTCGGAGCGCGTCTTCTATGACGGGGCCTACGACGGCGTGTTCTCCTTCAACGCCCTGGCTGCGGGCACAGGGTTTCGGAGGGGCGTCGTGCTGGGTCGCAAGCTACTCTACGCGACCAAGCGCTTGCCGTCGTTCGGGATGATTGAAATCGCCTCATCGCCGGGTAGTGTCCGCGAGTCCCTGCGTTTCAGGTGCGGCTGCCGAATCCTTGTGGTAGAACGGCAAATCGACCCACGCCTCAAGAGGAGCGCCGCCGCCAATTTGCGGGAAGTCGTGGCCCGCGAGCCCGCGCGGCTGATCCGCTCCTTCCGGGTCGAAGCCGGTTCCGTGACCGATGTCGACGTCTACGAGTGGCGCAGCGTTGAATCGGTCCCCTCTACCATCGATCTTCCCTTTCCCCCGCTCGGCAACAACGGGCGGGTTCAGCTGAAGCCTCTCGAGTACTAAACAGAGCGCAAAGGACACCCTGAGTCATCATGGCGCCCTCTCAAGATCCCGTTGTGATCATCGGTGGCGGGCCCGCCGGGCTCACCGCGGCCTACGAACTGACGAGGCACGGGGTGCTCCCGCTCGTGCTCGAACAGGACGTCCGGTATGTCGGGGGCCTCGCCCGAACCGTTCGATTCAAAGACTTCCGCTTTGACATCGGCGGCCACCGCTTCTTTTCGAAGAGCCAGGAAATCGAGCGCCTGTGGGAGGAGATCTGCGGCGACGATCTCATTGGGCGAACCCGGGTCTCGAGGATCTTCTACAGGGGCAGGTTCTTCAACTACCCCCTCTCCGCCCGCAACGCTCTGGGCCAACTTGGCGCGATCGAGAGCGCCGTGTGCATCGCCAGCTACCTCAGGTATCGTGCGGCGCCGATCAGGCCCGAAGTATCGTTTCAAGACTGGGTGACCAACCGGTTCGGCCGCCGCTTATTCGAGATATTCTTCCGCACCTACACCGAGAAAGTCTGGGGGATGCCGTGTCACGAGATCTCCGCGAATTGGGCAAGCCAGCGGATCAAAGGACTGTCATTGCGGTCGGCGATTCTCCAGGCTGTGCTGCCTCGGGGCAATCACGACGGCGCGCCCAGCATTAAGACGCTGGCCACGTCGTTCCGGTACCCTCGCCTCGGTCCGGGGATGATGTGGGAACGGGTGCGCGACCGCGTCGCCGAGGCGGGCGGGCAGGTGAGCATGGGGTGTGACGTCATCCAAGTCCACCATCAAGGCGGACTGGTCCACGATGTGGTCGTCCGGCGGCCCGACCAGACGACGGAGCGAATTCCGGGCCGCGCATTCATCTCTTCGATGCCGCTCCGGAGCCTGATCCTCCGGTGGACTCCGAGCCCTCCGCCGGACGTCATCCGCGCCGCGCGCGCCCTGAAGTATCGGGACTTCATCGTCGTGGGACTCGTCCTGCGGGTGCGCGACCCCTTTCCGGATCACTGGGTCTACGTTCACGATCCCACCGTGAGGCTCGGACGGGTGCAAAACTTCCGAGCCTGGAGCCCCGATATGGCGCCCGCTGCGGGCCGGTCCGGGCTCGGGTTGGAGTATTTCTGCAATCGCGGCGATCCTCTTTGGGCCATGGCGGACCGCGACCTGATCGTCCTGGCCGCGAGGGAGCTCGAGCAAGTCAAGCTGGCGCGTGCGGCCGATGTTGAGGACGGCTGCGTGCTGCGCGTGCCAAAAGCCTATCCCGTCTATGACAATGGCTATGAGGCGCGCGTGGGAGTCATCCGGGACTACCTGGGCGGCTTTCGCAATATCCAGCCCGTCGGACGGAACGGCATGCACAAGTACAACAATCAGGACCATTCGATGATGACCGCGTTACTCGCCGCCCGAAACATCCTCGGCGCCGACCTAGACCCCTGGGCGGTCAATACCGACGCGCAGTACCTCGAAGCGTCCGATGACGCGGGCAAGCCTGCCGCCTCGCGCCCAGACCTCGGGTCGTGGGCCCGTGAGGAACGCCAGGTTCCGCGAACGCTGAGCCGATGCTCGGCCAGGAGGCACGCATGAAGATTTCGGTCATCATTCCGGTGCATAATGGGGCGCAGACGCTTGGGACGTGCCTCAAGGCGTTGGCCGCCTCAACGTACCCGACGTACGAGTGCATCGTGGTCAATGACGGATCGACAGACGGGTCCGGCACCCTCGCCGCGGCATTTCCCGTTCGCGTGCTCGACCTCAATGGCGGGCCGTTTGGCGCGCCGTACGCCAGAAACCGTGGCGCAGAAGCCGCCGACGGGGAGATTCTCCTCTTCCTCGATGCCGACGTCGCAGTGGCGCCGCACACGCTGGCCAGAGTTGCTGCGTCGTTCACCGGCACTTCTGCCGAAGCGGTCTTCGGCTCATATGACACGACCCGTGAGCCGGGATTCCTTTCCCAGTACAAGAACCTCTTTCATCATTTTATCCATCAGAGTGGTCCGGAGCAGGCGTCGACGTTCTGGACGGGCTGCGGAGCGATCCGGTCCGCGACGTTCTTTGCGATCGGAGGATTTGACGAGGGCCGCCGGCCGTGGACCTGCGAGGATATCGAGCTGGGATACCGCCTCCGGGCTGCCGGGTTTGCCATCGCCTTCAACAAGGACATTCAAGTTCGGCACCTGAAGCGCTGGACGCTTCGAGAACTGATAAAGTCGGATGTCGTCGACCGCGGCATCCCGTGGACGCTGCTGATCCTGCAGCGGCGTGCCTGGCCCGACCATCTGAATCTTCGCCGGGGTCAGCAGACCTGTGCCGTGCTGGTGTACGCGCTGCTGCTGGGCGCGGTGTTTCTTGCGCCTCTCCCTCGGCTCGTCCCCCTCGCGCTCTGGGGCGGATTGTTTCTTGTCGCCGCCGGAAGCTGGTCTGATGAACGGCCCCATTTCCGCCTGGATCAGTTGATGGGCGCGTCTGCCGCGTTGCTCGGCGGGGCCGCCACGGTCGCTGCGCTGTCGCAGCGGTACCCCGGACTGGTGTGCCTGCCGGGCATCGTCATGGCTGGACTGGTCCTGGATCGGGCGCCCGCCGCGCCGCAGTGGTTGCGGCGCAACGCGGTCTTCAACGCCATGGTGGCGACGTTTGTCACCGGCATGTTCGCGGTGCCGTTTCTCATCTCGACTCGCCTGGGGATCGTCGTCGCGCTCGGCGTCGGGGTTCTCGTGATGCTCAATCGTGAGCAGTACGAGTTTTTCATGCGCCATCGCGGTGTGGGGTTTGCAGTAGCGGCCATGCCGTTTCACCTCCTGTACTATGTGTACAGCGTCGCCGCGTTCGCGCTCGGGGCCGGGTACTATCTCTGGCGCGTGGGACCGGGTCGCGTCATGACCACGGATCGTCGCCCTTCGGCTGCCGCGGGCGAAACGGGCTTGTCGCCGCGGTCCCAACAGTGGGTCAGGCAGCAGGAATGATGAGATGACGGCTCCGCTGAGGGTTGGGCTGCTGGGGTGTGGCCGGATTGCGCGTCTGGCCCATCTCGCCGTCCTGAGCCGCCTCCGGGGTGTCACTCTTGTGGCGCTTGCCGAGGCTGATCCGCGACGGCGGGCCGAGGTCCGCCGTCCTGCAGGCGTCGCGATGGTTGCCGACTACCGTGAGCTCCTGGACAGGCCCGATGTCGAAGCCGTCATCGTCGCGCTCCCGCCGAGCCTGCATGCGGACGCGGCGATCACCGCGTTCGAGCGCGGAAAGCACGTGTATATGGAGAAGCCGCTCGCGCTCAATCTCGCCGAGGCGGGCCGGATGCTCGCCACCTGGCGGCGCAGCGGCCTGGTGGGCATGATCGGGTTCAATTACCGCTTCAACCAGCTGTACGAGACAGCGCGGGAGCGGATCTGCGCCGGCCGATTGGGTGAGCTCGTGACCGCCTGCTCGGTATTCTCCACCTCGACCCGGCCCATGCCCGAGTGGGAACAGACCCGTGCCCGGGGCGGCGGTGCGTTGCTCAGTCTCGGGTCGCACCACATTGACCTGATGCGGTTCCTCTTGGATCGCGAGATTCGCGATGTGTCGGCCGGTTGGCGAACGCAGCGCACAGAGCACGATACGGCGGTCCTCCAGATGCGTCTCGACGATGGGGTGCTCGTCCAATCCTTCTTCTCGCTGTCCGGGGTCGAGGAGGATCGTGTGGAGATCTACGGGCAAGAGGGGAAGCTGACCGTTGACCGGTCGTGGTCGCTCGATGTCGAGATCAGCCCGACCACCCTGCGGTACGCGCGAGCACGGCGCCTCGTCCGGACGCTGCGGGCACTGCGGGGCATCCCGCATGCCGTTGACAAGATCATGTCACCGGGTCACGAGCCGTCCTATCGGACGGCCCTTGCGCATTTTGCGGCTGCGGTCCGCTTCGGACGGCGGGCCTCGCCCGACTTCTGCGACGGCTACCGGAGTCTCGCGGTCGTTGAAGCGGCCGAGCGGTGTGCGAGCACCGGCCGCTGGGTCTCCGTCGGCGATCCGCCCGATGCCGGGGGGATGGCGGCGGCTTCGGGCGCGGCCGTCGAGGCCGCCGCGCGGCGGCCGTACGGGGTTGCCCATGCATGAGCGGCAGGCAAACGACGCCCGGCCTGGAGCGCGCGCGCCCGCGCTGTCGGTCGTGATCCCGATGCCCCGCGGGTACGACGCGATCCGCGCCACCGTGAGGTCCCTCGAGGCCCAGAGCAGCCGTGACCTCCTGGAGCTCGTCATCGTGGCGCCATCGGCGCGCGCCGTGGATCTCGGGCAGTCCGAGCTCACCTGGTGCCGTCACATCCGCATCGTGGACTCGGGGACGATGACGTCGCTTGGCGCCGCGTACGCCGCCGGCGTCCGGAGCGCCACGGCCCCGGTCGTTGCGCTGGCGGAGGACCACTCGTATCCTGCCCCGGATTGGGCGAAGGCGTTGATCGAGCGGCATGGCGAGCCGTGGGGCGCGGTGGGGCCGGTGGTGGCAAACGCGAATCCCGGCAACGCGTTCGGCGACGCGGCGTATTACATGGGATACGGCCGCTGGGCGGGGGGGATCCCCTCGGGTGACATCGACGATGTGCCCGGGCACAACAGCTCGTACAAGCGCTCGATCCTGCTGGACCACGGCTCCGAGCTCAGCGCTCTGCTCGAGGTCGAAACGATTCTCCATTGGAGGCTGCGGACGGAGGGGTACCGGCTCTATCTCGAACCGGCCGCACGGACGAACCACCATAATCCCTCGACACTGATGTTTCTCTTGAAACAATCATTTCATTACGGGCGTCTGTTTGCCGCCGCGCGCGCGCGGGAATGGCCGGGAACGCGACGGGCACTCTACACGGCCGCCTCGGTGTTGATCCCTGTCGTGAGGCTCTGGCGCGTGGGGCCGCAGGTGCGGCGGACCATCGGGGGCGGTGGGCTCTCGCGCGTGCTGCCGGCCCTCATCATTGGACTGATCACAAGCGCGTTCGGCGAGATGATCGGGTACGCGTGGGGTCCCGGCGGTGCGAAGTCCCGGCTGTTCACGCTCGAATGCGCCCGCGACCGGCACGTCAAGACGGTGGCGGCCCCCCGGCGGTCCGCGGCGGGATGAAGGAACACAGAGTCACGGAACCACTGGCGTTCTCGGTCATCGTCCCCACATACGGGCGTGCGGCGCAACTGCGCGAGTGCCTTCGCGGCCTGGCCGAACTGGATTTTCCGCGCGATCGGTTTGAGGTCATTGTGGTGGACGATGGCGGCGATCCCCCCGCGCAGCTGACGCTTCGCGAATCCCCCGCACCCTTCCGTCTGACCGTGTTGACGGTACCTCACGCCGGGCCCGGCGCTGCGCGCAATGCGGGGGCGCGGCACGCCCACGGCAGATTTCTCGCGTTCCTAGACGACGACTGCGCGCCCGCTCCGAACTGGCTAGGCGCCCTGGAAGCCCGCGTGACCGCCGCGCCCGACCGCGTCATTGGTGGTCGAACACTGAACGCCCTGCCCGGAAACCTCTGGGCCACAGCCAGCCAGGCGTTGCACACATACATTTTTTCGTACTACAACGCCGATCCCGACGCCGCCCGCTTTCTTACTCCCGCCAACCTCGCGGTGCCGGCGGCCGCATTTCGGGCGATCGGAGGGTTCCATCCGATCTTCGGTACGGTGCCGTCCGAAGACCGGGAGTTCTGCTATCGGTGGCTGCGCCGGGGGCACGCGATGACGTACGCGCCCGAGGCCGTCGTGAACCACACCCGCCCCTTGACGTTTCGACGGTTTTGCGCCCAGCATTTCAACTATGGCCGCGGCGCCTTCTACTTCCACACGTTGCGCGCGCGTGACGGCGATGGGCGCGTCCGGCTTGAGCCCGGATCATTCTATCTCAACCTGTTTCGCAGCGCCTTCGCCGAGGCGTCCGGTTCGCGTGCCTGCGCTCTCGCGATTCTCCTCGCCGTGACACAAGCCGCCAATGCGTCGGGATTCTTTTGGAGCAAACTCCGACGACCTCGGCTTGGCTCCGACCGGCCATTTCGGTTGAAACACCGATGGGTCCAGGAAGGACCATGACGGCGCGGACCGATCGAGCATACTCGCCGTTTGCCATCAACGTGCCGGCATGGCGGGACTATGCCAGATTCTATCAAGGATCGCGCCAGGCTCTCCTCTTCACGATCCTCGTTTCGGTTGGACAGTCACTCCTCGTCCTCCCGATCGCTATGCTTGTGCGCTATTCGTTCGACACAGTGATCCCCAACCGCGACGCCGGCCTCCTCGTCCTCATCGGCGCGAGTGTCCTCCTCCTGTACGTTGCGAACGCCGGAGTGACCTTGTGGGTCCGCCACAGGACGCTCAGTCTCACAAAAATCGTGATCCGGCGATTGCGGGAAGAGTTGCTGGGGAAGCTCTATACGTTCTCGCGCACCTACTACACTGAAGCGGACCGAGGCAAGCTGCACGCCAGCATCGTGCAGGATTCCGAGCGGTTGGACGTCATGAGCAATGCGCTGGTGGCGCAACTGCTTCCTGCTATTGTCACCAGCGTCGCGCTCAGCGCCGTGTTGGTCATCCTCAACTGGCTTCTCTTCCTCGTGATGATGGGCGTCACCCCGCTCCTCTTTCTCGCGAGCGCGCGGATGGGCGGCAGGCTTCGAGAAAGCATCAAGACGTTCTACCGGTCATTTCAGACCTTCAGCAAGGGGACGCTGTTCGTCCTGCAGATGATGGACCTGACCCGGATTCAGTCCGGCGAAAGGTTTGAGTTGGACCGACAAAAGGCACATCTCGAGGACCTGCGCCTCACCAGCGCGGCGACGGCCTGGCTGAGCGCTGCCCTCGGCCTGTTCCAGTATACTGCGGTCGTCTCCTCGGGGATCATCATCTTGATCATCGGCGGATTGTCGGTGGCGAGAGGATCCATGACGTTGGGGCAGTTGCTGTCGTTTTACGTGGCGTTCGGCTTGCTTGGAACCTACCTGCAAACGATCGGGGCCGCCGTTCCGCAGGTCATTGCCGGCAACCAATCGCTCACCACGTTGTTCAATATCCTCAGGGCCGAAGACGAGGCGCCGTATTCCGGTAGTACGCGGATTGCGTTCCAGGGGAAGGTTTCCCTGGAATCCGTGACGTTTCACTACAAGGACCAACCGGTTCTGTACGATGTCAGCCTCACGCTGAGGCCTGGGACGACCCTCGCGATCGTTGGCCCCAATGGGGCGGGCAAGAGCACGATCGTCAATCTCATCCTCGGCTTCTATCGGCCGCAGCACGGCCAGCTCCGCGCCGACGGCCATCCCTACAGTGAATTGGATCTGGCAGATCTCCGACGGCAGATGGGCGTGGTCATGCAGGATCCAATCATCTTTGCCGGGACCATCCTCGAGAACATCACGTATGGAGATCCTGATCTTTCCGCCGAGCGCGTTGCGGAGGCCGCGCGCATGGCCACGGCCGATGAGTTCATCCAGGGTCTTCCGAGCGGGTATGAGACGTTTGTCGGCGAGGGCGGAGAATTGCTGTCGGGGGGACAGCGCCAGCGCATCGCCATTGCCCGTGCCCTGGCACGCCGGCCGCGGGTGCTGATTCTTGATGAACCCACCAATCATCTCGATCGCGCCGCCGTGCGCCACGTGATGGCGACCCTCAGGGGAATCGATACCCTCCCCGCGATCCTGATCATCAGCCACGACATGGACGTCATCGGTGATGCGGACATCGTGTATCGCCTCCAGGAGGGGCGAATCGTCTGGAGCGACCCTGCGGCGGCCTCCTCCGCCATCGTTCGGTGACGCCGCAATGGCACACGAGGTAGCCTGTGTGGTGCTCAGCTTGGGCAACGAACCGGGGCTGGTCGCCGCGGTCCGGTCGCTCCTGGCCCAGGACACGCCGGCTGAAATCGTGGTGGTCAACTCGGGTGGAGGCGACCCCGGCGCGACGTTGCGGCAGGCAGGGATCTCCGTCGACGTGACCACACGTCAGGAGCGGCTCAACCCCGGCGCCGTTCGCAACCTGGGAGTCGCAAGCACGCGCGCCCCGTACATCGCGTTCCTCGCGGCCGATTGCATCGCAGAACCGGGATGGATCTCAGGACGTCTCCGCGCACACCGGAGCGGGGGGTCCGCCGTCGCCAGCGCCGTCACGAATGCCTACCCGGACAGCTGCTGTGCGTGGGCGTCATATATGCTGTTGTTCTCCAGGCGTGCGCCGGGATCGAGCGTGCCTGCGCGCGAGCGGAAGCTTTTCGGGGTATCGTATGCCCGCGAACTCTTTGAGCGGTTCGGGCTGTTTCGGGAGGACATGCGCACCGGGGAGGATGAAGAGTTCAATCGCCGCTTCAGCGGCGTCGCATCAATCACGTGGGCTCCTGATGTGCGGACGGCACACCGCCACCCTACACGAGTGAAGGCGCTGATGCGTGACCAATTCGTACGGGGGATCCGGATGGCGCGGGGGAAGCAGCGTATCGTGGGCAGGCCTCAAGCTTGGCGCATCGCGCTGTATACGCTCCGTGACCTCCCATGCCACGTGAAGTATATATGGCGCGGGGTCGAGCGGCAGCATCGGAGTCGGGTTGTCAGGGCCTGCCTGCTCATGCCGCCTGCCGCGCTGGCGTATGTGTCGGGTGCGCTCCTCTCCACCAGGGTGAAGCTCACGAACTAGTCCACCCAACGCAGGCTCCGTCGGCATCAATGGTCGAGCGGACTGTACTCGCGGCCGCGCGGAATCTTCTTGAGCAGCAGTCCGTCTTCTTGCAGCATGTAATCATAACCCGTCGGTTGCCAACGGCAGTCCGGATCGAGCGCCTTATAGTGGAGATAACGGGCGCGTCGATCCCCCTCGCGAATCATGTGGAGGTGGTAGATGACAAGATCCGCTTCGGGAAACGTCCCGTGGTGACGGCTGTTGGGCGGCGCCCAGTGCGCATGCAGCGGTCTCGAGTCAAACGCGTGGTCGTGTCGGGCCTTGAAAAGGCGCGCGATACGTTTCCGGCCCCAAATGCCGTCCGCGCGATAGGTATCGGGCGCGTTCCATAGCTCTCGCAACACGACAGAGTACGCGAGAAAACCCCTCCTCCGCGCGCGCACGATTTCGCCGAGGGCCCTCTTCTGGAATTCGCGCTCAAGCCGTTCGTCGGCGTCGAGGCCCAGTAACCAGTCAGGTTGGTATCGCCACGCCGCCTCGCCGAGCAGGCGGCGGTTGAGGTTTTCATCCCACAGATGAGGGTTCCGGGGCGGAATCCTCAGCAACTCGAGCACCCCGCGCTGCCGCCCAACGAAATCTCCGGAGCCGTCCGTCGAGCCGTCGTCCAACGCGACGACTCCATCGACCTGGGGAGGGACATTTTCGAAGAAGCCGGGCAGATAACGCATTTCGTTGTGGAACGCGAGCAGAGCAAGGATCTTGACTCGGGGAGGCGGTCCCCAGTAATACGAAAAGATCTTCTGGTCGACCCAGGACGCGCAACTTCGCAGTCTGCGCCATGCCTTTCGCGGCATTGGGACGCCGCTCATGCACGCCTCGAGGGCCCGAAGAGCGATCGCACTGCACCCAAGGCGTCGGGCATACGGGTTTCGACTGGTGGTGCCGCCGCGGGCAACCCCGGTTCGTCGTGGAGGCTCATGCCGGCGCAGGCTGGCTCTGCTGCCACGCAGAATCCCCAAATGAAGATACCGCGGTATCGTGCGGAGTCCTCCTCAGGCCGCATGATGAGGACGGTCGCCGGTATGAGCAAAGGCCCAACGCCGTGATGCGTCGCTTGCGCTCGCTTGCCAGACCACCGATCCTGGACATGTGGTTTAGGACGCTGAATTCGTTCGGGGTCGTGAGTAACCTGCAATGCGCTTGGCCCTCGACGTGGATAGACCCCATCCCGAATGCGCCGCCACGCATAGACGGATGGTTGCGACGGCTCGCTCGCGGATGTCGTTGTGTGTACAGGGGCAGCACCGCACTGAAACGAATCGCCCTCACGTTCGACGTCGGCTATGCGGAGGAGGTGTCGCCGCTGCTCGATATCCTGCGGGCGCACGAGGTCACCGCAACGTTCTTTGTCTGCGGTCGGTGGGTTGCGCGAAATCCCCAGACCTTCAGGGACGTTATATCGCAAGGCCATTTGGTGGGGAACCATTCGTACTCCCACCAAAATCTGGTGACGCTGCCCCTGCGTCAGCTGGTGAACGAAGCGAGGAAAACCGACCGACTCATCGTGCAGTGGGGCGGCCAACCACCGACCTTCTTCCGGCCGCCTTTCGGGTATTTCTCAGAGAGGGTCTTGCGTGCGCTCTGTGCCATGGGCTATCGGACGGTCTTTTGGGGGATCTCCATGCGCGATTGGGAACCCATGAGTCAAGAGCAATTGATTAGGGGGGTGATAGATTACCTGCACAATGGCGCGATTGCCCTCCTCCATGTCACTCCAGACGGCGTGAGGGCCTTGGATAGCAGCCTTCGGGAAATTAACGCTCGCGGGTATGAAGTGGTGCCGCTTGACGAGCTTGTTGACGACGAAGCTCCCGGATGATCGGCCAGACCCCTCGGAAAAGCAATAGAGGATTTGGCAGGATTACACAGAATTACATAGATTTGTGACCGATGCTGGCTTTGCTGGAAAAGCCGGAACCCGCTGGCTGACCCTGGGAGAAGCCGCCCAACTCGTGGGGGTGGACGTCACCACGCTGCGTGGGTGGGCGAACACAGGGAAGATCCGGGTCTTCCGGACGCCGGGCGGACACCGCCGTTTCAACGCGGCGGATCTCGAATCGCTGCTCCGGGCGTCCCCGCCCAGGCCGGCATCTAATCCCGCCCCTGAACGCGCGCTCACCGTGGGCGCGCCTCCGCCCCGGGAGTGGTTGGCGTCGAGGCCGTGGTATGCCGGCATCGGCGAGCCTTCCCGTAAGCGGGTAGGGGCGCTCTGCGCCGAACTCATGCGGGTCCTGGCCTCCATCCCCGGAGGGGAGCCTGTCGGGCCGCCGCATCTGGACGACGCCAGACGGATCGGCACGGCCCTCGGGCGCGAGGTCGCCGGGTTAGGGCTCACCCCCGCGCAGAGCACGGAAGTCTTTCTGCATTTCAAGTCGCACGTGACGGAGATGCTGGCCACCCCTCCTCGGGGCGGGTTCGGCCAGATCCGGTCGCTGCGCGAGACCGACGCATTTCTTGGAGAAGTGCTCCAGGCGATGATGGAGGCCGGCGACGCGGCCAGGACCCGACCGGAGCCGCGAGGGTGAAGCGGGCGCGCCTGCGCCTTGGGACGCGCGGGAGCCGGCTGAGCCTGCGCCAGACCGAGCTGGCGGCGGACATTCTCCGCGGGCACGCCCCCAGCGGGAGTGAGGTGACGTTGGAGGTTGTGGTGATTCAGACCGCCGGCGACCGCGCTCCGGACGTCCCGCTCGAGCACCTCGACGGCATCGGGTTCTTCGCCAGGGAGTTGGAGGCCGCGTTGCTCGATGGGCGCTGCGATCTTGCCGTGCACAGCGCCAAGGATCTCCCAACGGAGATCCACCGCGATCTCGTGCTCGGCGCATTTACCCCGCGGGCCGACCCGAGGGATGTGCTGGTCGCCGCGCCCGGCCGGTGGCTTGCCACCCTGCCGCCGGGCGCGAACGTCGCGACGAGCAGCGTCCGCCGCAGCGCCCAGATTCTCCACTTCCGTCCCGACCTGCGCGCCGTGCCGATCCGGGGCAATATCGATACCCGCCTGGGGAAGCTCGACCGCGGCGTCTACGACGCGCTGTGTCTTGCCGGCGCGGGCCTGGTCCGGATGGAATGGCAGGAGCGGATCACCGAGTGGCTGGAGCCGGAGATCATGCTTCCGGCCCCCGGCCAGGGTGCGCTCGTTCTGGAAGTGCGCCGCGGGGACGAAGATCTCGTGGAATGGTTGGGCGGCCTCGACGACAGACCGACCCGGATCGCCGTGGAAGCGGAGCGCGCCTTCGTGGCGCGCCTGGGAAGCGGATGCCGGGCGCCCGCCGCCGCGCTCGCCACGGTCGCCGGGGACACCGTCACCCTGGAAGGGCTGATCGCCTTGCCGGACGGCAGCGTCGTCCGCAGGCACAGGGCCGGCAGGCCGGTCGGTGAAGCAGGGGAGCTCGGGACATCTGTGGCCGATCACCTCCTGGCCGATGCCGGGTTCGCCCTGGACGTGGCGCGGTTGTCGGCCTCCGCGGAGCTCCCCGGCATTCCCGCGCCGCCGGCGGCGCCCAAGGACGGCCGCCCCCGCGGCGCGCCGCGCAAGGGTCGCACGCCGTGACGGCCCGGGGGCTGGCCGGCCGGCGGATCATCGTGACGCGATCGCGCAGGCAGTCGGGGATCCTCAGCACCCTCCTCGAGGCGGAGGGCGCTGTGGTCGTCGAGTTTCCCACGATCCGGATCGCGCCGCCCGCCGACTACGCGGCGGTGGACCGGGCCATCGCGCGTCTGGACCACTACCAGTGGGTCGTCTTCACCAGCCAGAACGGCGTGGCCGCCTTTCTCGGCCGTCTGCGGGCCTGCGGCGTCGGGCTCGCGGCGTTGGGCCGGCTCCGCGTCGCGGCCATCGGCCCCGCGACGGCGGGTGCGCTTCAGGCGCAGGGGTTGCGGGTGGATCTGGCTCCCGCAGAGTTCGTCGCAGAGGCCCTGGTCGACGCCTTCGCCGGCGAGTGTCTGGAGGGGGCGCGCATCCTCCTTCCGCGGGCGCTCGGGGCCCGCCGCGTACTGCCCGACGGCCTGCGCGCGCGGGGGGCGACCGTGGATGCCGTCCCGGTGTATCAGGTGGAGGCAGAGCGGGGGCAGGACGCCGAGACGTGGCGCCAGCTTCTCGATCGAGGGGCGGCGGATGCCGTGACGTTCACCAGTCCATCGACGGTCCGTAATTTTGTCGAGGTGGTGGGATCGAATGTGCCCAAGGTCGTTGCCGGCGCCCTGATCGCCTGCATCGGGCCGGTGACCGCGGCGACGGCCCGCGAGTGCGGCCTCGGGGTCGGCGTCGTCGCGCGTCACTACACGATCCCCGGAATTGTCGCCGCGCTCCGAGAGGCGCTGGGGCGCACCATGTCTGCCACGGGTCCATAGGAGGCGGAACGATGGGGTTCCCACAGCAGCGCTTCCGGCGGTTCCGACGCACCGGCCGGCTTCGGGAGATGGTGCGGGAGACCAGGCTGGACCCGGGCGATTTCATCGCCCCGCTCTTCGTCAAGGAGGGCCTGACCCGCCCCGTGGAGATCGACGCCATGCCCGGGCAGCACCAGCATACGGTCGGAAGCCTCGTCGAGTCCTGCGGAACGCTGGCGGAGCTCGGCGTCCCCGCGGTCATGCTGTTCGGGATCCCGGCGCACAAGGACGCCGAGGGGAGCGGCGCCTGGGATCCGGGCGGGATCGTGCAGGAGGCCCTCCGCGCCGTGCGCGCCGAGCTCGGGGAAGCCCTGGTCCTCGTCGCCGACCTGTGCCTGTGCGAGTACACGGACCACGGGCACTGCGGCGTGATCCGGGGCCGCGCGGTCGACAACGATGCGACGCTCGACGCGTACGCGCGGATCGCGGTCTCGTACGCCGAGGCCGGCGCCGACTGGGTGGCGCCGTCCGGCATGATGGACGGCCAGGTGGGCGCCGTTCGGCGGGCCCTCGACGCGGGCGGGCACAGTGAGGTGACCGTCCTGGCGTACGCCGCCAAGTACGCCTCCGCGTTTTACGGGCCGTTCCGTCAGGCGGCGGAGTCGCGGCCGCAGTTCGGCGACCGCCGCGGGTATCAGCTGGATCCCGCAAACGCCGACGAGGCCATCCGCGAAGTCAAGGCGGACATCGATGAGGGGGCGGACATCGTCATGGTGAAGCCGGCGCTGCCGTACCTCGATGTCCTGGGCCGGGTCAAGGCGGCGTTCGGCATCCCCACGGCCGCCTACCAGGTGAGCGGAGAGTACGCGATGCTCAAGGCCGCCTCCGCCCGCGGCTGGCTCCAGGAGGAGCAGGCGATGCTCGAGGTGCTGCTGGCGATCCGCCGGGCGGGGGCCGATCTCATCCTCACGTACTTCGCCCGCGACGCGGCGGAGCGGCTGCGGCGCGGGTGACCCTTCGAACGCGACACGCCCTGCCGACGGCCGTCGGCGCCCCCCAGCGCATACCCGCGACGTAAACCTACCGGCGGGGCATACCCGGCCGCGGCCGGGCGTTCTGCCTGGTATCGCTCAACCCGGGGTTGTCATGCGGCCGATCGTCATCATGCCCCTCTACAACGAAGAAGAGACCCTCGCGCGCGTGCTCGAGGAGGTCCGGCGCTACACCAGCGCCAGGATCCTGGTCGTCAACGACGGGTCCACCGATGGATCGGCCGGGATCCTCCGGCGCCCGCTGGCGGATCTCGAGGTGATCACCCACGCCCAGAACGAAGGGTACGGCCAGTCGCTGATCGACGGCTTCCACTACGCGGTCCAGGAGCGCTATGATGTCGCAGTGACCATCGACTGCGATCTGCAGCACGAACCGAGGTTGATCCCCCGATTCCTCGAGGCGGCCTCCGGTGTCGACATCGTGTCGGGGAGCCGCTACCTTCGCGAGGCGGCGGGCGCGCAGGACCCGCCGCCGCCGGACCGCCAGCAGATCAACGCGGAGATTACCCGGATCATCAACGACCTGACCGGATACCGCCTGACGGACGCCTGGTGCGGATTCAAAGCCTACCACGTCGCCGGCCTCGCGCGGATGACCCTCGATGAGCGGAGCTACGGCATGCCGCTGCAGGTGTGGATTCAGGCCGCCCGGCTGGGGCTCACGGTGACGGAGCTCCCCGTGCCGCGGATCTACAAGAATCCCGGGCGGCGGTTCTGGGGCGGGCTGGACGACCCCGCGGCGCGCCGCGCCTACTATCTCTCGATCATCGACCGCGAGGTGAGCCGGTGGCGGAACTCCTCGTAATCGGCGCCCACCCCGACGATGTGGAAATCGGGATGGGCGGGGCGATCGCGGCGTGTGTCCAGCACGGGCACGGGGTGACGATCCTCGACCTGACCGACGGCGAGCCGACCCCGATGGGCACTCCCGAGCGGCGGCGGGCGGAGAGCGAAGCCGCCGCCCAGACGCTGGGCGTCCGGAAGCGCATCACGCTCCCCCTGCCGAACCGGTATCTCATGGACACGGTTGAGAACCGCGTGGCCGTGGCCGAGGTGATCCGCGAGGTCCGTCCGGAGATCCTGTTCATCCCGTACGGCGTAGACGCGCACCCCGACCACGTCGCCGCGGAGCGGCTCGGCGAGGCGGCCCGGTTCTACGCCAAGCTGACGAAGACCGAGATGCGGGGCGCTCCGCACTATCCGGGCCGGATCCTGCACTTCTTCTGCACGCACTACCGGCTGCACGTCAGCCCGGCGTTTGTGCTCGACATCACAGACCAGATCGAGCGCAAGATGGAGGCGATCGCCTGCTACGGCTCCCAGTTCAATGAAGAACGCGGAAACGCCGGAGTCCTAACCGCGATCCGCACCGTCGCCGCGTACTGGGGCACGCGCATCCGGCGGCCGTACGGGGAGCCGTTCGCCAGCAAGGAGGCGATCGGGCTTCGCGGGCTCGGTGACCTGCTGTGACCGCCACGCCGTCTGAGGCGGTCCCTACCTACAAGGTGCCCGAGCGCTCGGGGGAGGTGCTGATCGATCCTCCCCTCGACCGGATCCCGGCCGTCCTCGCCGCCGCCCGGAGCGCCGCGTACGGCGGCGCGCAGATCCTCGGCACTCCGCTCGGCGAATTTCGCTCCCTGGTCCGGCGGCGCGCGCTCAGCCTCGCCGGCCCCCCGCCGGACGGGGAAGCGCCGGCCGCCGCGGCGCCGATGATCGCGATGGGTCACCAGCCGCTCTTCTTGCACCCCGGCGTGTGGATGAAATTCTTTCTCCTCTCGCGCCTCTGCGCCGATCTCGGCGCGACCGGGCTCCACCTGATCGTTGACAGCGACGCGTCCGGCCCGATCGGCGCGCACGTCCCCGCGCGGGACGGCCGGCTGGTCCGGCGTTCCGAGACGCTGGTCGACCTCCCCGAGGATGTTCCCCTGGAAGCCTGTCCGCCGCCCTCCGAGGAGGCGTGGGAGGGGTTCCGCGCCCGCATCCGCGCCCACCTTGTCACGCTGTCCCTGCCGGACCTGCTCGAGCGATTCGATGCCTTCGCCGAGGGCGCCGGCCGCGCGCGCGCGGGCGCCGGGTCCCTCGCGATGTTCATGGCCGCGGCCAGGCGCGGGTACGAGGCCGGGGCGCTGCCGCCGCGGTACCGTGAACTGGCCTTCTCGGCGCTGTCGGACACCCCCGAGTTTCGGGCGTTTGTCCTGCACCTCTTACAAGACCCCGGCGCGTTCCGCCGCTGCTACAACGCGAAGCTGGAGGACTACCGGCGGATCCATCGCCTGCGGTCATCCGCGAACCCGTTCCCCAACCTGGGCGAACTCGATGGGGTCCCGGAGACACCGTTCTGGATCGTGCAGGGCGGCCGGCGCACGGACCTGTACGCGGCGCGCGAGGGAGACCGGCTGCACCTCCGGACCGCGGCCGGGGCGATCGCGGATCTCCCGGCCGGCGCCGCCGGCATCGCCGAGCTTGCGGCGTCCCGCCTCCGCGTTCGCCCCAAGGCGATCACGCTCACCATGTTCGCCCGGCTCTGCATGGCCGATCTCTTCATCCACGGGATCGGCGGCGGCCGCTACGACCGCGTCACCGGCGCCGTGATCCAGGAGACCTTCGGCTGTCCTCCGCCTCCGTACGTCGTGGCCACGGCCACCCTGCTGCTGCCGCTCCTGGGGCAGGGGCAGTCGGCCGAGGACGCCCGGGCCATCGAGCGGCGTCTGATGGACCTGCAGCACAATCCGGAGCGGTACCTCACGGCGCCCTCCGACGCGCAGCGCCGGTTCATCGAGGAGAAATGGCGCCTGATCCGGGACGTCGAAGCCATGCGGCCCGGCCCTGAGCGCCGGGCCGCCACCCACCGGATCCGCGAGGTGAACCGCCTGCTCGCCGAGGCCCTCGCCGCCGAGATGCAGCGGCTGCGGGAGCGGCGCGCGTCGCTGGACCAGGACGCGGCGATCCGGGATGTGACGGACGATCGCGGCTATCCGTTCTTTCTCTTTGATCCGGCGGCGGTCCGCGATCTCGTCGGCGCCCGCACCAGCGCGCCCTGACGTGGACCCCGCTGGTGATGCGGTCCAGGCTGAAGACGTCTGGAAGGGCTTCGGGCGCCGGCGCGTTCTTCGGGGGCTCGGCGTGACGGTCGCGCCGGGCCAGGCGCTCGCGATCCTGGGTCCAAACGGTTCCGGAAAGTCGACGCTGTTGCGCGTCCTGGCCGCGATCCTGCGGCCTTCTCAGGGCCGGGTGCGGATCTGCGGGGAGGATCCCTTTGGTGTCCCGGGGGTTCGCGGCCGGATCGGGTTCGTTGCGCACGAGCCCATGCTGTACGGAGGCCTCAGCGTGCTCGAAAACCTGCACCTCCTGGCCGCGCTGTACGCTCTCCCGGACGGACGGGCGCGGGCCGAGGAGATCTGCGACCTCTTGGGAATTGCGCGCCGGGTCGAGCCGATCCGGGGGTTGTCTCGGGGGATCCAACAGCGCGCCGCCCTCGCCCGGGCGCTCCTGCACCGGCCACGGGTGCTGCTCCTCGACGAGCCGTTCACCGGTCTCGACCCGGAAGGCGCCGACGGCTTGTCTCGGATCCTCCGAGGTTTCTGCCGGGATGGGGGCGCCGTGATCCTCTCGACCCACAGCCCCGCGGAGGCGCTGAACTCCGCCGGCCAGGCCGCGGTGCTCGCGGCAGGCCGCCTCGGGCCCGCGCGCGGGCTCGGCGGGATGCAGGTCGAAGCCGTCCGGGCCTGGTATCTGGACGCCGCGGCGGGTGCCTTGGGGTGAGGACCCTCGCCGCGCTGATCTGGAAGGACCTGGTCACCGAGGCGCGCACCCGGGAACTGGTCACGTCGATGAGCCTCGTGGCCTTTCTCGCCCTGGTCATCATGAGCCTGGCGCTGGGAGCGTCCCCCGGCCTCGCGGCCGCCGCCGCCCCAGGGATCCTGTGGGTCACCGTGTCGTTCGCGGCCACGCTGGGTCTGGCCAGGTCGCACGCCCTCGAACAGGAGCGGCAGGCGCTGCAGGGCCTTCTGCTCACGCCGGTCAGCCGGAGCCTGCTCTACCTCGGCAAGTTCGGCGCGAACCTGCTGCTGGTCCTGATCCTGGAATGCGTCGTGGTCGTGGCGTTTGCGGTGCTGTTTGCGAACGATCTCGGCCGCCGCGCGGGATGGCTCGCGCTGCCGCTGGGGCTGGGGGCGGTCGGGTTCACCGCGGTCGGGACGCTCCTGGGGGCGATGACGTCGACCACCCGCCTGCGGGAAGTGCTGCTGCCGATCCTGCTGCTCCCGGTGGTGCTGCCGGCGATCATCCTTTCCCTGGCCGGGATCGCCGCGGTCCTGGACGGGCGCGCGCTCGCCGACCTGTTCCGATCCTCGAACATGCTGGCGTCGGTGGACGTCATCTTCGTCGTGCTCGGGATGTGGCTCTACGGTTACGTGGTGGAAGAATAGACGCGCGTCTGCGCCGACCGCGGAATGCGCCTCGCAGCGGGCCGCGGTCGGTTTCCGGCCGGTTCCTTTCAGTGGACTTCCGTTGAAACGTCCGGCATCCGGCTGTTATGATCGACACAGCCTCGAAGCCAGATGCGCGTTAGTATCTGCGGTGGAGGCCTGAAGGAGATGACCCGGCCCTTGGATGGTCTGCTGGCTTGGGGAACGCTGGTCACGATGCTCCTCGCGCTCCTGGGCGCGTTCCTCTTCGCCCAGACCGAGCAGGTGATGGGGCCGATCCAGCGGATCTTCTATGTGCATCTTCCGCTCGCGTGGATTGGCTTCGTGGCCTTCGGACACGCCTGCTGGGCGGGGATCCAGTATCTTCGCACGGGCCGGCGCGAGTGGGACGCCGCCGGGGCGTCGGCGGCCGAGATCGGCGTGCTGTTCAGCACGCTCGTCATCGTCACCGGCTCGCTGTGGGCCCGTCCGGTCTGGGGGACCTGGTGGACCTGGGATCCCCAACTCGTGACGTACCTGATTCTGTGGCTGATCTACGTCGGGTACCTGATGCTCCGCAGCGCGGCCGGGGACGACCCGCGCCGGGCGCGGTTCGCGGCGGTCTTCGCCATTGTCGGATTCGTCGATGTTCCGCTGGTCTGGTTCTCGGCGCGCTACCTGCGCGCCCTCTCCCCGGTGATCTTCACCTCGCACAGCATCGGCCTCGCCCCCTCCATGGCCGCGGCCCTCGGGGTAGGGCTGGTGGCCTGGAGCCTCTTTTACGTGCTGCTCTTCCGCGCCCGCCTGCGCCTCGGCCTTTTGGAGGCGCAGGTGGCGGGGCTGGCCGACGAGGCCGGCTGACGGCGATGGCCTATCTCTTCTGGGCGTACGCGCTGGTGTGGGTCGGCATCTTTCTTTACCTCTACGGCCTGGCCCGGCGCAGCCGCGCCCTGGAGCGTCAAGTGGCGGAGCTGGTCGAGCGGTCGCGGGGATCGGCGCGGACGCAGGCGCCCGCGGCCGGCCGTCGCACGGGTGCCGGACCGTCGTGACCAGGTCCGCGCGGCCGGTTGCGTTCGTCACCGGGGTGGTGGTCGTGGTCCTCGCGCTGGCCTACCTGGTCTACGGCGGGATCCAGCAGGGCGCGACCTACTGGGTGACGGTCGGCGAGCTGCGGCACGAGTATCCGGCCGCCCCACCGGGGCGCGTGCGGCTCGGCGGCACGGTGGTGCCCGGGTCGGTCGCCTGGGACGTCTCGCACCAGCACCTGCGTTTTGCCGTGACCGACGGGGTCGACGCGATCCCGGTGCGCTACAGCGGGGTTGTGCCCGACATCTTCGCCGAAGGCCGCCAGGTGGTGGTGGAGGGCCGCCTCAGCGCCGACGGCGTGTTCGCGGCGACGACGCTCCTGGCCAAGTGCCCGCCCAAGTACACCCCGGCCGACCCGCAGAAGCGGGTCCCGGGGTAGTCCGGCGAGGCGCCTCCGGTGTTGGCTGACCTCGGCCGGTTCAGCCTGCTCGCGGCGCTCGTCCTGGCGCTGTACGCGCTGGCGGCCGCGGCCCTCGGCGGCCGCGCCCGCCTGCCGGGATTGGTGACCAGCGCCGCCCGGGCGCTCGCCGCGATGGCCGCGCTCGAGGCGCTGGCCGGCGCGATTCTGATCGTCGCCCTGGTCCGGCGTGACTACACCTTCGCCTACGTCGTCGCCCATGTCCGCGATGGGCAGGCGCTGGGGTACGACATGACCGCCTTTTGGAGCGGGATGGAGGGATCGCTGCTCCTGTGGGCGCTGATCCTCTCCGGCTACACGCTCGCGGCCGTCCGCAGCATTGCGCGAACGCGGCCGCGGCTGCTCCCCGGAGTGGTTGGCGTGTGCGCCGGCGTGGCGGCGTTCTTCCTGTTCATGCTCACCGCCGTGACCCCGCCGTTCGTGACGGCCCCATTCCCGCCCGCGGACGGGCAGGGCATGAATCCGCTCCTCCTCAATCCCTGGATGGCGATCCACCCGCCCACCCTCTACCTCGGATTTGTCGGCCTGACCATCCCGTTTGCCATCGTCGTGGCCGGCCTCCTCACCGGCGGGGCGGACGAGGGCGGAGTGCTGCTCGCCCGCCGCTGGATGCTGTGGGCCTGGTACTGCCTGAGCATGGGGTTGATGTTCGGCGCGAAGTGGTCGTACGTCGTGCTGGGGTGGGGCGGGTACTGGGCCTGGGATCCGGTCGAGAACGCGGCGCTGATGCCGTGGCTGGTGTCGACCGCGTTTCTCCACTCGGTGTTGATCCAGGAGCGGCGGGCGATGCTTCAGCAGTGGACGGTGTCGCTGGTCGTGCTCGCGTTCGGGCTGTCGATCTTCGGCACCTTCCTGACGCGCAGCGGGGTGCTCAGCAGCGTCCATTCCTTCACGCAGTCGCCATTGGGCGGATATTTCCTCGGGTTTCTGGCGCTCAGCATGGTCGCCGCCTTCGGGCTGGTGGCGTGGCGCTGGGAGGGGCTGCGCAGCGAGCACACGCTGGATTCGGCGCTCTCGCGGGAGAGCGCCTTCCTGCTGAACAACGTCGTGTTCCTTGCCGTCGCGTTTACCGTGTTCCTGGGCACGGTGTTTCCCGTGCTGTCCGAGGCCGTGACGGGGAGGCGGATGAACGTCGGCCCGCCCTTTTTCGACCACGTGGTGACGCCGCTCGCCGTTGTCCTGCTCCTCTTGATGGGCGTGGGGCCGCTGCTCCCCTGGCGCCGCGCGTCCACCGCCTCTCTCCGCAACAACTTTCTTGCGCCGGGGGCGGTGGGGATCATCCTGGCGCTCGGGTTGCTCGCGGCGGGGATGCGGGCGCCCGGGGCCGTGCTCGCGTTTGCCCTCTCCGGCTTCGTCGCCGGCACGGTCGTCCTCGAGTTTGCGCGCGGAGTGCGCGTCCGCCGCGCCCATGGGGAGGAAGGGCCGGTCCGCGCGCTGGCGGCGCTGGTGCTGCAGCACCGGCGCCGCTACGGGGGGTACATCGTCCACCTCGGCATCCTCCTGCTGTTCTGCGGCGTCACCGGGTCCTCGGTCTTCAGCACCCAGCGGCTCGCCACGCTCCGCCCGGGAGAGGCCGTGGAGGTCGGCGAGTACCGGGTGCGCTACGACGGGCTCCGGCAGTCGACCCGGAGCGGCACTCTGGTGATCACGGCCGCGCTGCGCGCCTTCTCGGGGGGCAGGGATCTCGGCCCGCTGGACGCGCGGCGGAACCTCTTCCTTACGGGCCAGGACTCGACCACCGACATCGGCCTGCGAAGCACCCTCCGCGATGACTTGTACGTGACCCTTGTGGGCTGGACCGCCGGCGGGGACGCGACCCTCCGCCTGCTCGTCAACCCGCTCGTCGTGTGGATCTGGGCCGGAGGGCTCGTGCTGACGGCAGGGGCCGCGATCGCCATGGTGCCTGAACGGAGGCCCGCGCGCGTCCGCGAGGTCGTCCCCGCGGGCGCCTGGAGCCCCGGCGGCCTGTGACGGGTGTGGTGATGGCGCTCCTCGCCGCGGCGGCCGCCGTCTGGGTGCTGGCCCCCCTCCGCGCGGCTGCGGGTCCCGCGGGAGGATCGGGTTCCCGCGCGGGAGAGCCGCCGGAGCGGCTGCGGGCTGCGCGGAGCGCCGTTGATGATGCCCTGCGGGATCTCGAGCTCGATCATGCGACGGGGAAAGTGAGCGAGGACGACTACCGCCTCCTCCGGGCCAGGTACGAGGGCCGGGCGGCCGAGGCGGGCCGGACGTCGAGAGGACCCTCGGTCTGATACCAGAGCGCCGGCGTCGCCGGGGTCTCCTCTCGGTGGCGTGGAGTCTTTGCGCGTTTCTGAGCATCGGTCACGGACTGGCCTACGCCGCGGACGCCGAAGAGGGTGTGGTGCAGGGCCGGGTGATGACGCACACGGCGCCGTCCCACCCGATCGTCCACCAGGCCGTCCGCCTCGAGATCGTCGAGCGCGCGGCCTCCTCCGCGCGGGAAACCGTGACCGACGCCGGCGGCCGGTTTCGCTTCACGCATCTGCCGGTCGGCGGGATCCGGGTCTTTGTCCTCAGCACCGAATACGGCGGGGTCCGGTATTCGGGCGAGCGGCTCGCGCTTCTCCCCGCCGCGCCGGTCCGGACCGTGGACCTCGTGGTCTACGAGCCCTCGGCCGATCGCGCTGCGCTGCGCCCTCCGGTCATGTTTGCGGTGGTCGAGGTCGCCCGGGGCGCCCTCCGGGTCAGCGTCGTCCAGCGGCTCGAGAACCCCACCGACCGGACCATCGTCTCGAGCCCGCGCGACCCCCTCGTGTTCCCCCTGTCCCCCGGGGCGCAGTTTGTTCGCTTCCTCTCCGGGTGGGTCGATCCCCGGGTCGACAGCGGGACGATCACGGATGCGTTTCCCGTGACGCCGGGCCGCACGGAGGTGGCGTATGCCTACACCCTGGACGCGCGGCAATCCGAGGTGGCGGTGCCGTGGGTGTTTCCGGACGGCGCAGGCGAGGTCGATGTGCTGGTCGCCGATGTCGGTGTCAAGGCCAGCGCGGACGGACTGGCGGCGCGGGGCGCCGTCGAGGGGCCGACGGGACGCTTCCTACGTTGGAGCGGCGGACCGATCTCTCCCCGACGCCGGGTCGTGCTCCGGCTCCAGGGCGTGCCCCTTGCGCGCGATCCGTGGCCGGCCGCCGTGGCGGCCGGCCTGGCGCTGATCCTCGCCGGCGGGCTGGCGCGCTCGCTCTGGCGCGCGCGCCGGCCCGCGCCCCACGCGTGAACGCGCGGAGGTGATGCCGGTTCCTGGAACGGACGGCGGAAGGAGACCGCGGCGCGCTCATGGAACACCAATAGCCCGTGCGTGCACCCTGGTGGCCGGCGCAGCTTTCGCCATGGAGAACAGACAGGCATGCGGTGGGGGCGCTCCTGGCGGCCGCCGCCGCGCTCGCGCTCACCGGATGCCAGCCCTCGGTCGACGTCTCGAAGGCGAAGGTGGCCCGCGGGCTCCCGCCCGCCGTGGAGACCGAGATTCCGCTGGTGACAGACGAGGACGAGCGGCCGATCGTGCCGGACGCGATCAAGGGGAAGCAGGTGTTCGACCAGAACTGCGCGGTGTGTCATGGGCCGGCCGGGGAGGGCAACGGGCCCATGGCGGCGACGCTCGTGGCCCCCGACAAGGATGTGCTCACCGCGCTGCTCGGCCTGTTCCATATCGAACTGCACCGCCCGCCGCTGCCGAGCAAACCGGCGAACTTCCACAGCCGCGATCTGGAGAACGTGATCAGCCCGGCGATTCTCTACGAGACGGTCACGGGCGGGCGGCCGCACACCGCGATGCCGGCGTTCGGGCCGGAGGCCTCGTTCGGGGCCAACAAAGCGCAGACCCTGACGAACGCGGAGCGGTGGGACGCCAACGTCTACGAGATGATGTTTCGGACCACCCCCGCAGAACTCAGCGCCGCCCGCGCGCTGTACAACCAGCGGTGCGCGGTCTGCCACGGGGTGGGTGGAGACGGCAGGGGGCCCCGGGGACCGGAGATCGCCGGCCGGCTGTGGTCGTGGGCCCGATCGGAGGGGCCGGGGATCTTCACCGACCCCAACTACATGGTCCAGCGAAACCCGAGCGAATTGACGAACGCCATCCTGGACGGCTTCGGGATGATGCCGAGCTACCGTGGAAAGCTCACCACGGAGCAGATGAACGGTCTCGTCGATTACATCTACACCTTCTTCTACAAGCACCCGCCGATCCGGTAGTACAATGAAGGCGGGGAGGGATAGTCTCGGTGCGGCGTGGGAGGGACTCGGACGATGAGATTTGACCGGCGGGGGCTGCTCAAGACCCTGACGGCGCTTCCGGTGATCGGCGGGCTGCTGGCGATCCTCTCGCCGCTCCTGCGCTATCTGAAGCCCAACGACGGCCCGTATGAGCTCCCGCTGACCGACCCGGACAGGCCCCAGGGCGGCGCCCAGGTCGTCGGCAAGACGACGTCCCTCCAGAAGCCGTGGGACTTCTTCTACTTCACCTACGTGCAGCAGTACGCGCAGTACGATGCGACCGGGTTCAAGAAGGCCAACATCGCCGGGGTGGCGGTGCGGCTGCCGAAGAAGGTGAAGTTCGCGCTCCCCCCCGAACTGGGGGGGTTCGTGGGCTATCCGGGGGAGACCGACATCGTGCTCTTCCAGCGGATCTGCCCGCACCTGGGGTGCATCTTCAACTTCATCCCGGACTGGCACGAGGTCACGGCCGGCTACGGAGGGTACGTCCCGCCGGATTGGGAGCGGCACTCGCTGATGGCCTGCCCCTGCCACCTCAGCATCTATGACCCGGCCTTTCCGGACAAGCCCGGGAACGTGATCTCCGGCCCGGCGCCGCGCGGGGCCCGCTACTTCCGGTTCGAGATTCGCGGAGAAGACATCGTCGTCACGGGAGCGGAGGAAGGCGGGATCGCGTAAGCCCCGCCGCGGGAGGCCGGATCGTGGAAGCAGTGCTCGCGGATCTCAAGGAGTGGCTCCAGGACCGCAAGCAGCACCTGGACCTCTTTGACGAGACGAAGACGGCGCGGCTCGACAACCCGCTGTATACGCTCGGGGGCCTCGTCTGGCTCTCGTGGATGATCGTGATCGTCTCCGGCGTGATCCTGATGCTGTGGTACATCCCGACGACGACCGGCGCCTACCAATCGATCATGCACATCACCTACGATATTCCCCTGGGCTGGCTCGTGCGGGGGATGCACAAGTACGGCGCGGACATGCTGATCACGGTCATCACCCTGCGCATCTACCGGATGTATTTCGCGGGCGAATACAAGAAGCCGGGTGAGCTGTCCTGGATGATTCTCTTTGCCTCCCTGGTCCTGGGGATGATCTCCGGCATCACCGGGTACCTCTTGATCTGGAACCAGCGCGCGTTCTGGGCGGCGAAGACGGTGCTCACCGTCCCGACCTACTATGACGAGATCCCCCTGGTCAAGAACACGGGGCTCGGACACGCGATCGCCTACATCTTCCTCGGCGGGCCGGCCGTGGCGCAGGCGGCGATCACCCGGTTCTACGCCATCCACCTCGGCATCTCGGTGCTCCTCGTGATCCTGGCGGAGGTCTTCTTCTACCGGACGCGCCGCCGGCGGCTCAACCTCTCGCTGTTTACCATCGCGCTCGTCATCGTCTTCATGACGTGGCTGAGTTTTGACCGGCTGACGGAGATGGGCCGGTGGGCGAACCCGAACCGCACGCCGCTGCCGATCCTCTCGGACTGGTACTTCCTGGCCCTCTACCAACTCGTGAAGTACATGCCCCCGCTGTGGGCGGGGATCGCCCCGGCGCTCCTGATCGGGTACGGGATGGCCGTGCCCTTCCTCGATCGCACGAAGGAAACCCGGCCCCTCGAGCGGCCGTTCTTTTTCGTGGTCGGCCTGCTGGCGCTCGCCTACTTCATCGGCTTCACGGTCCTGATCATGCTGAACATCGCGGTGATCAGCCGCGATCCGCCGGTCATCTTCGCCGTCACGGTCGTGGTCCTCACCCTCGCGTTCATCTGGGAGCTGGCCCACCGGCGCCGGAAGGCGCTGCGGGCGGCACCGCAGGCACCCGGACGCGCCACCCCCGGCGCCGCGCCCGCGGGTTGATGATGCGGCGAAAAGCCCTCTTCTATCTCCTGCTCGGCCTGGCGACGGTCGGCCTGAGCCGGTTCCTGCAGGCCTGGCGGCAGTGGCGCCTCGCCCCATCCGTCGAGGGAGGGGCCGTGGTGGTGCTGATCGGATGTGCGGTCCTCGTGGCGATGCTCTGGTTGGGGTTCCTCTTGTATGAAGTCGACCGCGCCACCGGACAGGTCCGCCACCGCATCGGCCTGTACGAGTGGGTGCTGGCCCGGGGCACGGCGGGGAAGCGGTGACCGGGGTGGACAACGACAGAGCGGCGGCCTACGGGATGTGGATCGCGATCCTTTCGCTGGTGAGCCTGGTCTGCGTGATCGGCATCGCCTGGGCCGAGCTGACCAGCACGGGCCACCCCGCGCACCGCCTGCTGGGCGGCGGGCTCATCGGGGTGGTGCTGCTGGCCTACTCGTTCATTCTGCTGTTTCTGCGCAAGGGAGGGTTCACGGGTGTATAGGCGCCTGCTCGCCTCGCTCCTCCGGTGGACGCTCCGGCTGGACGTGGGGATCAACAGGGTCTACCCCGCGGACTTCAACCCGCTCTACTACACCGGGGGCCTCTCCAACCTGTTTCTCACCATCCTGATCTTGTCGGGGCTCTTTCTCTTCTTCTACTACGTGCCGTCATACAACGAGGCCTATACCACCGTGCAGTACATCTCGGAGCGGGTGCCCTACGGGCAGATCATCCGCGGGATCCACCGCTACTCCGCCGACGGGTTTATGATCGTGATCCTGCTGCACTTCTTCCGCAACTGGTTCACGGAGCGGTTCCGCTTCTCCCGCGATGAGCCCTGGATCAGCGGCATGATGCTGCTGGTCTTCGCCGGCTTCATCGGCGTCACCGGATATGTGCTGGTCTGGGACCAGCGCGCCGAACTGCTGGTGGTGATGACGGGGAACGCCCTCGCCGCCATCCCGGGCGTCGGCGGGTGGCTGCGGAACCTGCTCTTCGGCGGCCCCGGGCTGACCAACCTGCTCCTGCCGCGGATGCTGTTCCTGCACGTGGGGCCGGCGGTCCTGCTCTACGTGCTGCTGTGGTGGCACTACGTGCGCCTCCGCCACCCCAAGGTGTGGCCCCCGGCGGTCTGGACTCTGTTCTCGCTCGGCGTGGTCCTGCTGCTCTCGGGGCTGATCCCCGCGGCGAGCCAGCCCCAGGCCTCGCCCACCACCCCGCCCAGGCAGCTCGCGGTCGACTGGTTGTTCCTGCTCCCGTATGTGAGCCTCAAGTATCTCACCCCGCTGTGGCTGATCGTGCTCGCGACCGTGATCATCGTCTACGGCCTCTACATCCCGTATCAGCTTCCGGAGACCCGGGCCGAGCTGGGGCTCCGAGAGTCGGGGATCGCCCAGGTGATCGACGCCAACTGCACCGGGTGCGAGCTGTGCTACTACGACTGCCCCTACAACGCGATCGTGATGGCGCCGAGCCCCCACCCGGGCGTCACGAAGGCGGCCCAGGCCCGCAAGCTTCTGGCCATCGTCCTGGAATCGCGCTGCGTCGAGTGCGGCATCTGCATCGGCGCGTGCCCATTTGAGGCCCTGGAGCTGCCCCACTTCCTCGAACAGGATGTCCAGGCGAAGGTGCTGGCCGCATGCCGGAGCTAGGACCGCCCCCGAAGTCCCAGTCTCAGAGCGCGCCCGCGCCGGACGTTCTGGCCCGTGCCGCGGGCCCGGGCGCCGCCGCGCGCCGTCCCAAGATCGTCGGATTCCTCTGCGACTGGGCGGTGAGCGCGGACGGCATCGTCCGCGAGGACGGGACGATGCGGGACCTGCCGAACGTCACGCTGATCAAGGTCCCGTGCTCGGGGTTCATCCGGCCGTCCTGGCTGGAGTTCGCCCTCAAGAACGGAGCCGACGGGACGTTTGTGTGCGGTTGCCCGCTGGGCGACTGCTTCAACCGGCTCGGCAACAATCTCATCCAGGACCGGGTCACCCAGATGCGCCGGCGGCTGGAGCGCCAGAAGATCCAGCCCGACCGCGTCGGCACGATCTACTACGGCCTGCACGAGCAGGAGCAGTTCGTGGCGGCCGTCCGGGAGTTCAGCGACCGCGTGGCTCAACTGCCCGCGCCGCCTCCGCCGCCGGCCAGACGGCCTGCCGGCGTGAGCCCGGCAAAGCCGTCGGACGGTAGCCCGCCGGGGCCGACCCCCGCCCCGGAGGAGCCGTAAATGGCGCAGCGCGCACCGGGCACCCCGGCGCAGGGCCCCAAGCCCGCGGCCGTGCAGCTGAAGTACCTGATCTTCTGGGCGTTGTTGTTCGGGCTGCTCTTCCTCGTCTCGCTGTACGGGATCGTGGCGGAAGCATAACGCCACCCTCCGCCCGCCCCCGCGCCGCCATGATGGATCTTCCGCAGATCTACGCTCCTGTCCGCGGCGATCTGGCGACCCTTGAGCGCCTCTTGCAGGACGAGCTGTCCCAGGACGAGCCGTTCATCGGCGAACTGGTGACGCATGTCCTCAGGACCAGAGGAAAACAACTTCGGCCGGCGATGGTCTGTCTCAGCGCGCTCGCCTGCGGCGGAGACGCCGGCAGCGGCCCGTGCCTGGAGGTCGCCGGCGCCACCGAGCTGATCCATCTGGCCTCCCTCATCCACGACGACGTGATCGATGCCGCCGCCGTGCGGCGCGGACAGGCCTCCGTGAACGCGGTGTGGGGGAACCAGGTGGCCGTGCTCTTGGGGGACTATCTGTTCAGCAAAGGCTTCCACCTGCTGGCGCGGCTCCACGATGGCAACCTCGCCGCCGCGGTCGCCGGCGCGACGGTGAGGATGAGCCAGGCCGAGATCAAGCAGATCAAATACGGCAACACCCCCCACACCGATGAGCGGATCTACTTCGAGATCATCGAGGGGAAGACGGCGCACCTGTTCAGCGCGGCCTGCCGCTGCGGCGCGCTCACCGCCGGGCCCTCCGGGGCGAACGCGGCCGCGCTCGGGGAGTTCGGCCTCGAATGGGGCATGGCGTTTCAGATCACCGATGATGCGCTGGACCTTGTCGGCACCGCCGAGCAGGTCGGCAAGCCGATCGGCAGCGACATCCAGACGGGCAAAGTGACGCTGCCGGTCATTTACGCGCTGGCCCACGCACAGGGGTCCGACGGGCGCCGGCTGGAGGAGATCCTCCGGAGCCCGGACGGCGACCGGGCCCCGCAAGAGGCGGGCGAGGTAAACGCGATCCTCGCCCGCTGCGGGGCGGTGGAGCACGCCTTTCAGGTGGCCCGGGCGCGCGCCGAGCGGGCCGCTGCGAGCCTGGCCCGGCTCCCCAACTCGCCGGCCCGAGAAAGCCTCGAGGCGCTGGTGGAATTCGTCACGGTCCGGACCCGCTGATCGGCCCGCAGGGGGGGTGGGAACTCGGTAGCGCCCCCGCACGCTACTGTGTATAATGAGTCCGGAGGTGCCGTATGTCCCCGAAGATGTGGGAACTCATCATTCTCCTCGCGATCGTGATCCTGCTGTTCGGCCCCAGCCGGCTGGCCGGCCTGGGCGGAGCTATTGGCAAGGCCATGCGGGATTTCCGGGAAGCCACGAAGCCGGAGGAGCCGAAGGGCCCGGCTCCCGAAAAGGGGACGGGCGAGAAGACCTGATCTCCAGGCCGCGCCCCGTAAGAGGGCGCGGCCGCCGGGCAGAGCGGAATGAGCGGCCGCGCCGCTCTTTTTTTGCGCGCCGCGGGCCTCGCGGACCACAGCGAACGATCACGGTCGGGGGAGACGGCGCGACCTCGAGCGCCGAGTCCGGCGGGAGGTGATTCGTGGTCGCCCGACCCAGGCGAGGTCGCAATCCCTGGTGGATCCTGGTGGTGATCGTGATCGCGGGAGCGATGCTGGGGAACGTCCTCGCCGGCGCGGTCGGTCAGTTCACCTATCTGGCGTGGCTCAGCCGCTCGATCAGGTTTGGCCTGATCCCCCCGGGCATCGGCCAGGTCCAGCCGTTCGTGATCAATCTGCAGGTCTTGACCCTGACGCTCGGGCTCGCGGTTCGGTTGAACCTCGCGATCATCCTTGGTATACTTGTTGCGGCATTCGTGTTCCGGATGCTCTGACCGCGACGGTCCACACGATAGAGGGGGTGGGGACTGGCGCTCCTGGAAGGATTGTCAACCTCGCCCCCACCAACGTCCCTGGCTTGTTCTGAGGGGGGCAGCCCCGTCGCCGAGGGAACCTCAATAATGTCCTCACCCCTTGCTCCTCCGCGGGGACAACCGCCGGAGGCCGTGCGTCTTCCTCGGTCACCCCGGATGAAGGATTTGCCTGCCGAGTTGCGGCCCCGGGAACGCCTCCTCACCGAGGGGCCGGCGGCGTTGAGCATCGCTGAACTGGTCGCGGTGCTCCTGCGGACGGGGTCCCGGCGTCGCAGCGCCCTGGAGGTTGCCACAGAGCTGCTCTGCCGGCACGGCAGCCTCGAGCGGCTCGCCGCGGCATCGCCCGCGGAATTGTGCCGCACCCCGGGGATGGGCCAGGTGAAGGCGCTCAATCTCCTGGCGGCGTTCGAACTCGGCCGGCGCCTCCGTGTTCTTCCTCCCACTGTGCGGCCCACGATCCGCGCCCCGGCCGATGTGGCCGCGCTCATCATGGGGGATCTCCGGTTCCGGGAGACCGAGCACTTCTGGGTCCTGCTGTTGAACACCAAGAACGAAGTGCTCGACCGGATCGAGGTCTCCGCGGGGGGCCTGGCCAGTTCTCCGGTGCACCCGCGGGAGGTGTTCAAGGCGGCCGTGCGGCGGGGCGCCGCCGGCCTGGTCCTCGTCCACAACCACCCCTCGGGGGACCCCACCCCGAGCCGCGCGGACGTCGCGCTGACGGTCCGGCTTGGCCGCGCAGGGCGGGTATTGGGCATACCTATCATTGATCACGTCGTCATTGGGGACGGCCGGTACACCAGTCTTCGGGAGCAGGGCGTGGCCTTCGATTAGCGCGACCGCAAGGCATGAGTCCGTGAGGTGTAGCTCGCGGACGCCCCTGACCGAGCACGCCGGGGGCGATGACGCGACTGGGGTTCGCAGGGAACCAGAGAGGAGCGAGGAGGAGGCATGATATTTAATGGGATGCTGAGTCGATTCACCCGAGACATGGGCGTGGACCTTGGAACCGCCAATACGCTGGTGTACGTGCGGCGAGAAGGGATCGTGCTGCGTGAACCCTCGGTGGTGGCCAAGCGGGTGGACGGGGGAGAGATCCTGGCCGTGGGGGACGAGGCGAAGAAGATGATCGGCCGGACCCCCGGGGATATCGTGGCCACGCGGCCCCTGCGAGACGGCGTCATCGCCGATTTCGACACCACCGCGGCCATGCTCGCCTACTTTATCCGCCACGCGCTCCACGGCCGCAGTTTCCTGCGGCCCCGGGTGATTGTGGGCATCCCCAGCGGGGTGACGGAGGTGGAGAAGCGGGCGGTCATCGACGCCACGCTCCAGGCCGGCGCCCGGGAGGCGTACCTGATCGAACAGCCGATGGCCGCGGCGATCGGAGCGGGGCTGCCGGTCTCGGATCCGGTCGGGAGCATGGTGGTCGACATCGGGGGGGGAACCACCGAGGTCGCCGTCATCGCCCTGGGCGGGATCGTGACCGCCCGGAGCCTCCGCATCGCGGGCGACGAGATGGACGAATCCATCATCCAGTACTCGCGGAAGGCGTATAATCTGCTGATCGGCGAGCGCACGTCGGAGGACATCAAGATCGCCGTCGGCTCGGCCTTCCCGCAGCGCGAAGAGCAGACGATCGAGGTGCGCGGCCGTGACCTGGTGTCGGGCCTGCCGAGAACCGTGCGGATGACCAGCACGGAGATCCGGGAAGCGATGGCCGAGCCCATCGCGGGTATCGTCGAAGCCGTGAAGATGACCCTGGAGCGGACACCCCCGGAGCTCGCCGCCGATATCGTCGACCGCGGCATCGTCATGGCCGGCGGGGGGTCGCTGCTTCGGGGGCTCGATCGCCTGCTCTCCGAGGAGACCGGCATGCCGGTCACGCTGACCGACGATCCCCTGAGCGCCGTTGTCCTCGGCACGGGGAAGGCGCTCGAGGAGATCGAGACCTATAAACGGTTTTCACAGGTGCTGATCACCAGCAAGAGGCTCTAGGAGCCGCCGTGCTGCTTGATGCTGTCGGCCGTCGCCGCCGGTTCGTGGTCTTTGTCGTCCTCTGCATCCTGTCCCTCGGTGTGCTGACCGATCAGGTCCGCGCCCCAGACAGGCGCCGGGCGGGATGGCTGGCGTTCGCCGCGGAGGGGGTGCTGGCGCCCCTCACCGCCGGCCTCTCCCGGATCGGCGACAAGGTCGGGGCGGCCCGGGCGATGCTGACCGAGATCGGCACCCTGCACGGGGAAAACGCCCGGCTGCGCATCGAGGTGGCGCGGCTCCGCGCGGAAAACGCGCAGCTCCAGGAGGCCTCGAAGGAAGCCCTGCGGCTTCGCAGCCTCCTGGCGTTCAAGCAGCAGCCCTACCACACCGTCTCCGGGCGCGTGATCGGCCGCGATCCCAGCCACTGGTTCAGCACCGTGCTTATCGATCGGGGCGCGGCGGACGGGATTCGCCGGAACGATCCCGTCGTGACCAGCGAGGGGCTGGTGGGCCGCGTCATCGAGACCGCGGGGTCCTGGGCCCGGGTGCTCCTCCTCCTGGATCCGCGCAGCGCGGCCGGCGTGCGGGTGGGGCAGTCGCGCGATGCCGGGGTCGCCGAAGGCCAGGGACAGCCGATGCTGCGGGTCAAGTACCTGTCCCGCGACGCCGACATCCGGCCGGGGGATCAGGTGGTGACCGCGGGGTTGGGCGAGATCTATCCTCGGGGGCTGCCCGTGGGCACGGTGGTGAGCGTCTCGCGCACCGAAGCGGACTTGTTCCAGGAGGCGCTCGTCCGGCCGGACGCGGACCTCCGCCATCTCGAGGAGATGCTGGTCCTCGTCTCCGCCGGGCAGGTCGCCCGATGATCCGGTACGCCGTCTATCTGCTCCTGGCGACGGTGTCGCTCGCGCTCCAGACGACCTGGCTCGCCGGCGCCGGGGTCGGCGGCGCCGCGCCGGATCCCCTCATCATCCTCATCATGATCGTGGGGCTCTTCCATGGACCCGAAGAGGGCGCGGCGTTTGGCGCGGGCGTCGGGCTGCTCGAGGATGTCGTCACCGGCGCCCCGCTCGGCCTGGGGATGCTGGCCGATCTCTGCGTGGGCTTTGCCGCCGGGCTCGGCGTGCGGATCATTTACATGGAAAACGTGTGGCTCCCCGCGCTCGGCGCGGCCGCGCTGAGCGGGCTCCGGGTCATCGTGTGGGTCGGCGCCGCCCACCTCGTCGGGCTGCTGCAGCCGCCGCTGCTCGAGGTACTGCGGGTGGTCTTCCTGGGAGCGTGCTATAATGGCCTCGTTGCGTTCCCACTGTATCACGGACTCCGCTCCCTCGACCGGGCGCTCGTCCGGTTTCGCGAGGAATCCCGCTAGGGAGCGCCCCTGAGATGGATCGAGAGCGCTTTGAACAGCGCCTGACCGTCCTCCTCGCGGTGATCGGCGGCATGCTCGCCGTGCTGGCCATCCGGCTCTGGCAGATCCAGATCGTGCAGGGGGAGTACTACCTCCGCCTCGCCGAGGAGAACCGCATCCGGGTGACGAGCATCACCGCGCCCCGCGGTCAGATTCGAGATCGCCAGGGGCGGCCGCTCACCCTCAACCGTCCCGCCTTCACGGTGTCGCTCGTGCCCACGGAGCTGCAGCATCCCGAACTGGTCATCCCCGAGGTCGCCCGCAGGCTCGGCATGACCCCCCAGGAGGTCGCGGCCAAACTCGCCGAGATTCCGGACCGGCCGTACGAACCGGTGCGGGTGCGCCGCGACGTGCCCAAGGAAGCGATGGCCGCGCTCGAGGAGAACCGGATGGATCTCCCCGGCGTGCTCGTCCAGGTCGAGCCGGTCCGCGACTATCTCTTCGGCCCGCTCGGCGCCCACCTCTTGGGGTATCTGGGGGAGATCAGCGACCGCGACCTCCAGACGCTGCGGTCCCGCGGGTACGAAGCCGGAGACCTGATCGGCAAGGACGGGATCGAGCGGATCTACGACGGCTACCTCAAGGGGCGGAACGGGCAGGTCCAGGAGGAGGTGGATGCCCAGGGCCGCCCCCTCAAGCGGCTCGCCACGGTGCCGCCGACTCCCGGCGACATCGTGGACCTGGGCATCGACCTCGACGTGCAGAAGGCGGCCGAGGAGGCCCTGGGGCCGCGGACCGGAGCCGTCGTGGCGATGGACCCGCGCGACGGGACGATCGTGGCGCTGGTCAGTCACCCGGCCTTCGATCCGAACCGGTTCGCGACGGGGATCCTCGCGAAGGAGTGGGACCGCCTGCTGCACGATCCCCAGCAGCCGCTGCTGGACCGGGCGATCCAGGGCGGCTATCCGATGGGCTCGGTGTTCAAGATCGTGACCGCGACGGCGGCCCTGGAGCTGGGGCTCGTGCACGCGAACTCCTGGTTCTACTGCCCCGGGTACTACGCCCTGGGGAGCCGGATCTTTCACGATCACGAGGAGCACGGCGCGCTGAACTTCGTCGAAGGCATCGCCAAGTCGTGCAACGTGGTCTTCTGGACCCTCGCGCGTCCCGTGGGACCCGAGAACCTCGCCAAGTACTCTCGAATGTTCGACCTGGGGCAGACCACCGGGATCGATCTCCTCCAGGAGAGCGCCGGCGTCATTCCCGATCCGGACTGGAAGCAGCGGGTCTGGCAGCAGCAGTGGTTTCCGGGCGACACCTTGAACACCGCCGTCGGCCAGGGCTTCGTCCTCGCCACGCCCATGCAGGTCGCGCGCCTCCTCGCCGCCGTCGCCAACGGAGGCACACTGGTCACGCCGCACCTGGTGACGCGGATCTCGTCGCCTGAGGGCCGGCTGCTTCTACGATTGGCGCCTCCTCCCTCCGGGCAGATTCACCTCAGCGCGGGTACCCTGGGGGTGCTGCGCGCCGGCCTGGAGGCCGTCGTCACCCGGGGCACCGCGGTGTCGATCCAGATCCCGGGGCTGACGGTCGCCGGCAAGACCGGGACCGCGGAAAACCCTCACGGCCGGCCGCACGCCTGGTTTGCCGGGTACGCGCCCATCGATCATTCCACGCTCGTGATCGTGGCCCTGGTCGAAAACGTGGGGTACGGCGCGGAGTTCGCCGTTCCGATCGCGCAGCGCGTGCTGCAGGCCGCGTTTGGGACCGGCCAGCCCGGCGCGGCGCACCCTGGCTCCGCGCCGGCGGGCGGGACGCGCCCGGACGACACGCACCCGTGAGCGCGGCGCTGACCGGCCCGCCGCTTCCCAGCCCCACGGGGCCGGGCCGGTTTTTCAGGCAGCTGGACCTTCCCCTGCTCGGGGCGACGCTGGCGCTGGCGGGGTTCGGCCTCATCATGGTCTACAGCAGCACCCACGTGTCGGCCCACCCGTTCCTGTATCTTCGCAGCCAGGCGCTGCACCTCGCCGTGGGCGTCGCGGTCGCGGGCCTCCTGCTCGCGGTCGACTACCGCAACTTCGCCTCGGGGGCCCGCGCCCTGTACGTCGCCAACCTCCTCCTGCTCGCCGCGGTCCTCGTCGTCGGCCGGACGAGCCTGGGCGCTCAACGGTGGATCGCCCTGGGACCGCTCGGGCAGTTCCAGCCGTCCGAGCTGGCCAAGATCGTCATCGTCATCACGCTGGCCAAGCACCTCACCGACCGCCCGGGTCCCTACCGGTCCGTGTGGGAGCTCATGCCGTTTCTGGGGCACGTCGCGCTGCCGATCCTGCTGATCTTCAGGCAGCCCGATCTCGGGACGGCGCTGGTGTACGGCGCCATCTTCGTCGGGATGCTCTACGCGGGCGGCGCGCGCCGGCGCGACCTCGCGGTCATCGGCGCGGGGGGCCTGCTGCTGGTCCCGGCCCTCTGGCATGTGCTCAAGGAATACCAGCGCCGGCGCCTCCTGGCGTTCCTCCATCCGACCCTGGACCCCCTGGGCGCGGGGTACGGGATCATTCAGTCCAAGATCGCCGTGGGCAGCGGCCTCTTGTGGGGGAAAGGGCTGTTTGCCGGCACGCAGGGTGTCCTGCGCTTCGTCCCCGAACATCACACCGACTTCATCTTTTCGGTCGTCGGCGAAGAGTTGGGGTTCGTGGGGTCGGTGGCGCTGCTCGGCCTGTTCCTGTTGTGGCTGGTCCGGGGCGTGCGCGTCGCCACGGTCGCGCGCGACCGGTTCGGCGCGCTGGCGGCGGTGGGCATCGTCTCCATGGTCGCGTTTCACGTGTTCGTGAACGTCGGCATGACCGTGGGGATGATGCCGATCACGGGGATCCCGCTGCCGTTCATCAGCTACGGGGGGAGCGCCCTCATGACGATGATCTGGGCCACGGCCCTGCTGCTGAATATCGGGATGCGCTATCAAAAGGCGGGGATCGAGTTTGACGCGTCGCCGGCCGTCCCTGTGCGGGTGATTCGCATGAGGGGGAGGTCGGAGCGTCTGGAGGAGTGACCTGAGGATGGGCAGGGAGATTCTCGCAAGCGTTGATCCGTTCGAGGTCCGCGTGGCGATCCTGGAAGACGGTGTGCTCACCGGATATCTCGTCGAGCGCGGCGTGCCGCTCGCCGGCAACGTCTACAAGGGCCGCGTCGCGAGCGTGCTGCCGGGGATGGAGGCGGCGTTCATCGACATCGGGCTGGAGCGCAACGCGTTCCTCCCCCTCGCCGACATCCGCCAAAAGCGCATCGTCCCGATGCCGGGGCAGGAGGGAGAGGAACTCGAGGACCAGATCGGCCGGGGGTCGATCACCGAGCGCCTCCGGGTCGGTCAAGAGATCCTCCTCCAGGTCACCAAGGAGCCGCGCGGCAGTAAGGGCGCCCGCGCCACGACCTACGTCGCGCTTCCTGGGCACTATGTCGTACTGATGCCCACCGTGACCGGGGTCGGGGTGAGCCGCCGAATCGATGACGAGCAGGAGCGCAAACGGCTGCGCGGGCTCGCGCAGCGGTTGGGCCCCCCCCGCGCCGGTGTTCGCGACCGCATGGGCCTCATCGTGCGGACCGCGGCCGAAGGCATGGCGGAGCGGGATCTGGCCGACGATGTCCGGTTTCTCCTCCAGCTCTGGCAGGGCGTCACGGAGCGCGCGCGGACCTCGCGGGCGCCGGCCCTCCTCTACCAGGACCTCGGGCTGATCGGCCGGGTTGTTCGGGATCTCTTCACCGGCGAGGTAGACCGTTTTGTGGTCGACTCGCCCGCCGAATTCGAGCGGATCCGGGACCTGCTGACGTCGTTTCCGCCGCGGCTCCTGGAGCGGGTCCAACTCCACCGGGACCCCCGGCCGCTGTTCGAGGCCGCCGGGGTGGAACGGGAGATCGAACGGGCGCTGCACCGCAAAGTCTGGCTGCCCAGCGGCGGCTACCTGGTGTTCGATCGGACCGAGGCCGCGACGGTCATCGATGTCAACACCGGGAAATACGTCGGGAAGACGGACCAGCCGAGCACGATCCTCAAGACGAACATCGAGGCCGCCAGGGAGGTGGCCCGGCAGATCCGCCTTCGCGACATCGGCGGCATCATCCTGATCGATTTCATCGACATGGACTCCGAGAAGCACCGCCGCCAGGTCTTGGCGGCCCTGCAGGAAGCCGTACGCCGGGACCGGACGAAGATCCACATCATCGATCTGACCGGATTGGGGCTGGTCGAGCTCACCCGGAAGCGGGTGTATCAGAACCTCGAGGAGATCATGCGGATCGCCTGCCCGTACTGCGAGGGCCGCGGCCGGGTGCTGTCGGCCGAGAGCGTGGCGGTGCGCGTGCGCCGGGAGCTCGGGCGGCTCGCGCTCACGTCCCGGGGCCGCGTCGTGTTGGTCCAGGCGCATCCCGACGTGGCGGCGGAGCTCACCAGGGACGAACGCTGGAAGGACGCGCTGGAAGGCGAGTCGCGGAAGACCATCGTCATCCGCGCCCAGCCCGGCATGCACATCGAGCGGGCCAATCTCTCCACCGGCGCCTCCGCCGAGGCCGCGGAGCAGGAAGTCCAGGCCGCGCATAACGGAGGAGATGGGAAACACCTCTGGTTGGAGCCCATGCGGGGGGAGGTGCTCGATCTGCCAGAGGAGGACGGAGCCGACACCCCCCTGCTTCCCCGGCGGCGCGGCTTCCTCGGCCGGCTGCGATCCTGGGTGGGAGGTGTGCTCGGTCCCCGGCGGGCCGCCGGGCGGCCGGCCGGCGAACCCGGCATGCCGCCGTCCGGCGCGGCCGGCAAATGGCAGCGTGACAAAGCCGATCGAAGCGAGGAGTGGGACAAAGGTAAGGCCGATCGAAAGTCAATCGAAGCGAGGAGTAGTGCGGAGGCAAGCGAGGAGTGGAGCCAAGGTCAGGCCGATGCGCGGACACCGCGCAAGGCGCGCAGGTGGCGTCATCGCCGGGGGAGGCTGCCCCCCTCGGGGGCTCCAGACCAGAGTGGGGTCAACAGCAAGCAGAGGTTGCCCGAGACTTCGGAGGCGGACGGCCGGGAGCCGCGCGATGCGGACAGCCGGCAGGATCCCGGCCGGCAGGGGCGCGGGACAGACGCGCGCGGGGGCGCGGAGGCGCGCGCGCCCGCGGAGGATCGTTGACACTCCTGGGGGCCCATGCTACGATTTCGTGGACCTTCCAAGGGGTGAGATGCGGTGTACGCGGTGATTGAGACCGGCGGCAAGCAGGTCCGCGTCGAGGCGGGGCAGGTGCTCGAGGTCAGCCGCCTCAAGCACGAACGCGGAGCAGAGGTGACCCTCGGGCGCGTGCTGATGCTGGTGGACGGCGAGCGCGTCACCGCCGGGACTCCCACGGTCCCCGGGGCCCGTGTTGCCGCGACCGTGCTCGGCCACGGACGGCGCCGCAAGATCATCGTCGGGAAGTTCCGTTCGAAGAAGCGCTACCGCAGGCGGGTCGGACACCGCCAGCCGCTCAGCCGGGTGCGCGTCGACCGGATCGACGTGGAGGGAGCAGCGCATGGCGCATAAGAAAGGCGGGAGCAGCTCACGGAACGGACGGGACAGCAACTCGCAGCGTCTGGGCGTGAAGCGGTTCGCCGGACAGACGGTGACCGCGGGCAGCGTCCTGGTGCGGCAGCGAGGGACGCGGTACCACCCCGGCCTGAACGTCGGCCTGGGCAGGGACGATACGCTGTTCGCGCTCGTGCCCGGCGTCGTCCGGTTCGAACGGCGCGGCCGGGACGGGCGGCAGGTCTCGGTGCTGCCTGCGCTTCCTGCGGGGTCATAGGCCTCACGGGCACCGTCCCACCCCAAGAATTCGCGGAGCCGTCACGGATTCTTGAGGGCCTCGGGAACACCCTGGGCTCGGCGAGCCCGGGGTTTTTTGATTCCGTCGCGCGGCGTACGATGTTTATCGATCTGGCGCGCATTCACGTCAAGGCGGGGGACGGCGGGAATGGCTGTGTCGCGTTCCGCCGGGAAAAGTTCGTTCCCAAAGGCGGACCGTCCGGGGGGGACGGCGGCCGGGGCGGAGACGTGCTCCTGGTGGCCGATCCCAACCTCAACACGCTCCTGCCGTTCCGCTACCGCCGCCGGTTCATCGCGGCCCGCGGCGGCCATGGAGAGGGGAGCCGGCGCGCCGGTCGCTCCGGGGAGGACCGATTCATCGCGGTTCCCGTAGGCACCACGGTGCTCGATGACGCGACGGGGACCCGGATGGCCGATCTCACCGCGGCGGGCGAGCGGTTCGTCTTGGCTCGCGGCGGGCGGGGCGGGCGGGGGAACGCTCACTTCGCCACCCCGACGCACCGAGCCCCGCGCGAGGCGGAGCCGGGAGAGACCGGCGAAGAGCGCTGGGTGCGTCTGGAGCTCCGCCTCCTCGCCGATGTCGGCCTGGTCGGCCTGCCGAACGCGGGCAAGTCCTCGCTGCTGGCGCGGATCTCGGCCGCCCGGCCGAAGGTGGCGGCCTATCCGTTTACGACGACCGAACCGGGGCTGGGCGTGGTGCCGCTCCCGGACGCGCCGGGGATCGTGGTGGCGGATATCCCGGGGCTGATCGAAGGCGCGCACCGCGGCGCCGGGCTCGGGCACGAGTTTCTCCGGCACATCGAGCGCACCCGCCTGCTCGTGCACGTCGTCGATCTCTCCGGCGGCGATCCGTTGGGGCAACTGGAAACGGTCGAGCGCGAGCTGGCCATGCGCACGCCCCCCCTCACCGATCGCCCCACCATCGTCGCCGCGAACAAGCTGGACCTTCCGGAGGCCAGGGCCCGGTGGCGCGCGTTCGCCGCGTCGCTCGCGGATCGCGGGCGGGCCGTGGTGCCGATTTCCGCGGCGACGGGGGAAGGGATCCCGGCGCTCCTCCAGGCGATCCGCGCGCTCCTTCAGGCCCAGCCGCGGCCGGTCCCGGAGGAGGTCCCGTTCGGGGAAGAGAACACGGGCGGTGGGCGGCTGCCCGAGACACCGGAGTGCGGAGGCGGGCGTGAGTAAGATCGGCATTATGGGCGGAACGTTCGATCCCATTCACTACGGCCACCTCGTCACCGCCGGAGAGGCGCGGTGGCAGTTTGGGCTCGCGCAGGTGGTGTTCGTACCCAACCGCCATCCGCCGCACAAGGAACCCCGTGAGGTGTCCGATCCCGAACACCGGTACCTGATGACGTTCCTCGCCACCGTCACCAACGCGCACTTCACGGTCTCACGGATCGAGATCGACCGGTCGGGCCCGTCGTATGCGATCGACACGATCCGGGAGCTGCGCCGGACCCGGGACGGCGACGACCTCTATTACATCACCGGCGCGGACGCGCTCCAGCAGATCCTGCACGGCGAATGGCGCGAGACCGAGCAGCTGCTCGGGCTGTGCCGGTTCATCGCCGCGAGCCGGCCGGGCTATCCCGTGGATTCCTCGGTCTGGTCGTCCGCCAACCACCGGCTGGGCGACCGGCTCAGGAACGTCCAGACGATGGAGATTCCCGCGATGGCCATCAGCAGCACGGACATCCGCGCCCGCGTCCGCGATGGGCGGCCGGTCAAGTACCTGCTGCCCGAAGCGGTCGAGGAATACATCGCGAAGCACCGGCTGTACTCGGGGATGCCCGCCGAAACTCACCCGCGAGGCGCGTAGTGGAGGGACGTCGCAAGGCGCTCCTGGCGGCGACCGCCGCCGAGGCCAAGTTTGCGGAGCGCGTCGTCGTGCTGGACGTCCAGGAGCACACGCCGGTCACCGACTTCTTCGTCATCGCCAGCGGCACCAATCGGATCCAGGTCAGAGCGATCACCGAGGCGGTGGAGGAGACGCTGCGGGCGGCCGGCGAGCGGCCGGGGCGCGCCGAGGGCCGCGAGGAGGGGCGGTGGGTCCTGCTGGATTTTGGCGACGTCGTCGTCCACGTCTTCGCGCCGCCGGAGCGGCAGTACTACAACCTCGAGCGGTTGTGGGGCGACGCCCCCGTCGTCGAGCTTTCAAGCGATACGGGCGCGTGACCCCGGCGTGAGCGGTCGGGCGGGGACACCGATTCGAGCGGGACGTCCCGCCCGCGCCGCGGGCAGCCGTTGTTCCGCCCTCCACGATCCGGTATAATCTGGGCGTCGCATCGCAGTACTGTGGGGCTGTAGCTCAGCGGGAGAGCGCCTCTTTGGCGTAGAGGAGGCCGTGGGTTCAATTCCCACCAGCTCCACCAGTGTTCCGGTCATCCTGAGCTTGCGGTTACTGTAGGGAGACGCCAGGTGGAGGAGAGTCCTCCACCTGCCGTCTTTGCGTCTGCGTTGGCGTTGAGGCCGGCGGCCCGAGATCAGCCCTTGTGGCGGCCGAAGACGCGATCTATCACGCGAAGGCCCGCGGCGATCTCGTGCTCGCTGATCACGAGCGGCGGAGAGAATCGCAGCGTCGCGTTCCCCGCCCCGATGGCGAGAAGGCCGGCCTGGAAGAACTCCTGTACCAGCGCATTCCGCCTGGTCGGGGAGGCCCGGCCCTCATCATCGACCACATCCACCCCGACCATGAGCCCCAGCCCCCGCGGATTCTGCAGCATCCGGTGCCTCGCCGCGAGTTCCCGGACCCCGTCGAGCAGGACCTTGCCGGCGCGGGCCGCGTGGTCCACAAGACCCCCTTCGACCAGTTCCAGGACCGCCAGTGCCGCTGCGCACGCAAGAGGGTTCCCCGCCGCCGTGCTCCCATGCGAACCGGGCGGCCACGTCATGATCTCCTCCGGCGCGATCAGCGCACCCAGGGGAATGCCGGCCGCGAGCCCCTTGGACGTCACCAGGATGTCCGGGGCCACCCCCCAGTGCTCGACCGCCCACATCCGTCCGGTGCGTCCCAACCCGCTCTGCACCTCGTCGGCGATCAGCAGGATCCCGTGATGGTCCGCGATGCTCCGCAGGGCCGCAAGGAACCCATCGGGAGAGAACCGGTATCCGCCCTCCCCCTGGATCGGTTCCACCACGATCGCAGCGACATCGTCGGGATGGACGACGTGGTCGAGCAGCCGCTGCACCCCGTCCGGATCGCCGAAGGGCGCATGGTAGACTTCCGCCATAAAAGGCCCCATATGGCGGCGGTACCGGCTCCGGCTGGCCGTCAGCGCCAGCGATCCCGCGGTGCGTCCGTGGAACGCCCCATAGAACGCGATGACGGCGGGCCGGGCCGTGTGGTAACGGGCCAGCTTGATGGCCGCCTCGACGGATTCGGTCCCCGAGTTCGTGAACAGGACCCGCTTTCGGCCCTTCCCAGGCCCGAGGCGCGCGAGGGCCTCGGCCAGGTCGGCCATCACCGCGTAGTGGACGTCGGCGCCGCCCGCGTGCAGGAACTTCTCCACCTGCGCCTGCACGGCCGCGATCACCGCCGGATGGTTGTGTCCTGCCGCCGACACCGCGATTCCGGCGAACAGGTCCAGGAACCGGTTCCCATCGACGTCCCAGACCCAGACGCCCTCCCCCCGCTCCATCACCAGAGGAAACTCGCTGTGGCACGATGGCGACATCACCGCCGCGCTTTTGGCGATCACCGCCCGGGCCAGGGGCCCCGGAGGGGTGACGCGGACCTCGGGTTCATCGTAGCGTACATCAACGGCTGCCATCGTCTCACCCTCCTCGCGGCTGCCGGCGCAGAGTCCGCGCCTTCCGGGTCGGTGCGCCGCCGCGCTTGAAACATGCCCCGTTTGCGGCCGGGGGAGGACAACCGGAATCCGCATCGTATGGCTGTGGCGTGACTCGCTTTCCGATCGCCGGGGCCCGCGGCGTGAGCCAGGACCCCCAAGGCCGGCGCGGCGCGGCGCCGTCCCCGGTCTTTGCGCGCGTGTATGCCCTGGTCCGCCAGATTCCGCGCGGGCGCGTCGCCAGTTACGGCTCGATCGCCCGCGCCCTCGGGATCCCCCGCGGCGCGCGCACGGTCGGATGGGCGCTCGCGGCGTGCGGCGATGATGTGCCCTGGCACCGGGTGGTGAACGCGCAGGGGAACATCAGCTGGCGCCCGACCGGAGGGTATCATCTGCAACGCGCGCGCTTGCATCAGGAAGGCGTGCGATTCGCCCGCGGGCGGATCGACCTAAAGAAGTTTGGCTGGAAGAGACTTTGAGCCGAGGAGGAACAGCATGAAAGCGGTTCGCGTGCATACGACCGGCGGCCCTGAAGTCCTGCGTTTCGAGGAGGTCCCCACTCCGACGCCGGCGCGTGGGGAAGCGCTGGTGAAGATCGAAGCGGCCGGGGTGAATTTCACCGACATCTACTATCGCCTCGGCTGGACCAAAGCGGCGCTGCCGTTCACCGCCGGGGTCGAGGCCGCCGGCACGGTGGCGGCCCTTGGACCGGAGGTGTCCGGGCTCGAACCGGGCGAACGCGTCGTCTATACGGGACCGCTGGGGGCCTACGCCGAACAGGCGGTGGTCCCGGCGTGGCGGCTCGTGCGGGTGCCGCGGGGGATCGACGCCCGCACCGCCGCGGCGGCCATGCTGCAGGGGATGACCGCGCACTACCTGTCTCACAGCACCTACCCGCTCAAGGCGGGGCACACGGCGCTGGTGCACGCCGCGGCCGGAGGGGTCGGACTGCTCCTGGTGCAGATGGCGAAGATGCTGGGCGCCCGCGTGATCGGCACCGTCTCCACCGAGGCGAAGACGCGGCTGGCCAGGGACGCCGGCGCGGACGAGATCATCGATTACACGCAGGCGGATTTCGAGGCGGAGGTCAAGCGGCTGACGGGAGGGCGGGGGGTCCAGGTCGTCTACGATTCCGTCGGCAGGACGACCTTCGACAAGAGCCTGAACTGTCTCGCCCCCCGGGGCTATCTCGTGCTCTTCGGGCAGGCGAGCGGGCCGGTGCCGCCCGTCGATCCCCAGGTGCTGAACCAGAAGGGCTCGCTCTTCCTTACCCGCCCCACGCTCGGCAACTACACGCAGACGCCCGACGAGCTCAACGCGCGCGCCGGCGACGTCCTGGGATGGGTCGGCGCGGGCCGGCTCCGGCTCCGCATCGAGCGGACCTTCCGTCTCGCGGAAGCGGCGGAGGCGCAGCGGCTCCTCGCCAGCCGGGGAACGACCGGGAAACTCTTGCTCGTGCCCGCCTGACACGGTACAGTAGAGGATAATCTTTCCGCGCCCGGCGCCCGCGAGGGCTCCACGCCCCGCGGGCCGTCGTGCGCGATCACGGAGCCGTATGGGCGACGCCTACGATCCCAAGCAGATCGAGCCGAAGTGGCAGGCCCGGTGGGAGGCCGACGGGCTGTACCGGACCCGGGAGCGGTCCGACCGGCCGAAATTCTATTTCCTGACGATGTACCCGTATCCCAGCGGGGATCTGCACATCGGGCACTGGTTCACGATGACGGCGTCGGACGCCAGGGCCCGGTTCCTCAAGATGCGCGGAC
>Ga0209804_1000101_pt1 | contig 72174 bp, 71 predicted proteins | sample GraSoiAngelo_139_FD_185896 | JGI IMG/M metagenome (GOLD analysis project Ga0209804, IMG submission 185896) | Grasslands soil microbial communities from the Angelo Coastal Reserve, California, USA - 14_0929_12_20cm (SPAdes) (version 2) | ecosystem: Environmental > Terrestrial > Soil > Grasslands ... | reverse complement strand
ATTTGGATGACATGGATCCTCTTGGCTTGGCTGATTTTTCTTGTTTCTCATAACCAACCTCTCTTCAATTGCCTTACGCCTTTAGGACGACAATCCATTTGCAGTTAGGACGAGTGTACGCAGTGCGAGCTATTTTTTTGAACGCATCGAGCGAATGTGCGTCACCAAAGCGTGAATCTGGTCCTCGCTGAGCGAAGCCTTGAAAGCAGGCATTCCGCCCTTCCCGTTCGAAATGATCTGAGCCAATTGAGCGTCCGACAGCTTTTGGACTACCGGCGAACGAAGGTCTGGAACGTTCATGCTCTTTCCCACCTCGGAGCCGCCCCCATCCTGACCGTGGCACACGGCGCATTTCGTACGAAACGTTGCGCTGCTGACCGCATTGTCTGGAGCGGGGCCCGCCTCCACAAGCGAGACAGCATAAAGTGTAAGACCAGCAAAAAGCACAAACAAAATTAAAGCGCCAAAGATCATATGGTGTGGGGCTTTGTCTTGATTCATAACCTTTTCCTTTGCTTCCAACTTTCCCTTCCAGCTCCGGACACTCCCCATCCAAGAGCAGACGGTCAACTCAAGCCGAGCTTGGTGATCGGCAGATCTCTCACTCGCTTGCCGGTCGCGGCAAGAATAGCGTTGCAGAACGCCGCAACAAACGGTGGCACGCCTGGCTCCCCGACACCGGCTGGTGGAGCGTCGCTGTCTACGATGTACACATTCGTCTGATAGGGCGCCTCTCCGATTCGAGCAACCGGATAATCCTGAAAATTCGATTGGTCGATGACACCCTTCGTCGCTGTAATCTCGCCGCTTCGCACAATGCTTGTGCCGAACACCGCTGCGCCCTCGAACTGAGCGCGTGTCGCCTCGGGATTCACCACCAAGCCTGCGTCCAGAACTGTATCCACGCGAGGAATCCGCACTTCACCCTGATCATTGACTTCGACTTCGACAACCGTCGCCACATAGGTCAAGAAACTGCGGTGCGCCGCAATCCCGATGCCGGTGCCCTTGCCGTGCTTCCGCTTTCCCCATCCGGATTTTTCCGCGACCATTTCCGTTACACGGCGCAGTCGCCCGGTTTCCCATGGATAAGCATCCATCGAAGCTCCGTAATTCGGGTACTCCACGCCTTTGAAATCGACGGTGCGCGGGCTCCCAATCAAATCGAGCAAGTAATCGAGTGGATCGCGCCCGGCCGCATGTGCCAGTTCATCCGTGAAGCATTGAATGGCAAACGCGTGGTAGATATTGGCCACTGAGCGTAACCAGCCGATGCGCACGTGAGCCTTCGCCGGCCCATTCTCGATGCGAAGATTTGGCAGATCGTAGGGAATGTCCGTCCAGCCCTGTTGCAGATGGGCAGGGTCGCCATAAACCGTGTTCACGTCAAAAATAGATGGAATCGGAGGAAAGACCGCCCGTTGCAGCCAGGCTGTCGGCTTGCCGTTGGCGCCCAAAGCGGCCTTCATGTACATGGACGCGACGGCATTGTAATAGTCAAACTTGATATCATCTTCTCGGGTCCAGACCACCTTCACCGGCCGTCCCATTTTTTTGGACAAGACAGCAGCCTCAGCAACGTAGTCGGGTTTCGACTTGCGGCCAAATCCTCCGCCGAGGAGGGTCACATGGCAAATCACATCTTCTTTCGCAATCCCTAGCTCTTTCGCAACGGTGTCTTGCACAGCTTGAGGATTCTGCGTCGGAGCCCACAGTGTCGCTTTGCCGTCTTTAAATTCCGCCAGCGCGACCATCGGCTCCATCGAAGCGTGCGCCAGAAGGGGGACGTAGTAGTCGGCCTCATATACCTTGCCACCTTTGGCGAACACCGCGTCCGCGTCGCCAATATTGCGCACCACTTTGCACGGATTGTGCGAGGTCGCTCGCAATTCGTTCTTGTACTCGTCCGAGTTGTAGGTTTCGTTTGGTCCGTTATCCCATGAGATGCTCAGCTTCTTGCGGCCTTGGAACGCCGCCCATGTGTTATCCGCAATCACCGCGATCCCGCCGAGCGGCTGAAACGCCGGTGCCTGTTGGAATGGATCGATCGGAACAGTCTGATGCACGCCTGCGACCTTCAAGGCTTCCTTGTCGTCGTACGATTTCACTTTGCCCCCGAGAACGGGCGGGTGCTCCACCGAGGCGTACACCATGCCGTCCGCACGAGCATCCATGCCATAGATGGCTTTCCCGGTAACAAGGGCTTCGAGGTCGTAGCTTACTTGCCCTTTGCCTATATACCGCCAGGCGCTCTTTGATTTGAACTTCAGCTCTTCTCTTTTGGGGACCGGCAATCTCGCCGCAGCGGCCGCGAGTTCACCGTAGCCAGCTCTGCGGTTCGTCGCGCGATGAACAACAACGTGTAGGTCAGTTCCGCATTCCGTCGCGGGAACACTCCACTGATGGGCCGCAGCTTGAATCAGCATGAATCGCGCCGTTGCTCCCGCTTCACGCATCGCGTCGTAGAACGACCGTATCGAGTGCGATCCATCTGTATTCTGGTCACCGTATCGGCTGTCGCCAAGCGCTTGCTCGATCTTCACTCGCTTCCAATCCGCGTCCAATTCGTCGGCGACCACGAGCGGCAGCGTGGTGCGGCTTGTCGTGCCCATCTCCGAGCGACTGGCCACGATCCACACCTTGCCATCCGGGTCGATTCCGAGGTAGACGCTGGGATGCAAGATGGCGTGGTCGGCGTTTGTATCGTGCGGAAGTTTGGCGCCCGGCGAAAGCTTGCGGTAATAACGGACACCCAGCACAAGCGCGCCTGCAGCGACCATGCCTCTGGTCAGAAATCGCCGTCGGCTGACATTCTCAATCTGGCTCATGTCGTTTCCCCCGCCGCTGCTTTAATCGCCGCGCGAATCCGCTGATACGTTCCGCAGCGGCAGATGTTCCCGGCCATCGCTTCGTCAATCTCCTGATCAGTCGGCTTCTTTTTGCTGTTCAGCAAAGATGCCGCTTGCATGATCTGTCCCACCTGGCAGTAGCCACACTGCGGCACGTTAATTTCCATCCAGGCCCGCTGAACCGGATGCAATCCGTTCTTATCGAGGCCTTCGATCGTCGTGACTTCTTTTCCGGCCGCGTCGCGCATGGCTGTCACGCAGGATCGCATCGCTTGACCATTCACGTGGACGGTGCAGGCGCCGCAGAGTCCAACGCCGCACCCAAACTTCGATCCGGTCAGTCCCAAAACGTCGCGCAGATACCACAGTAGCGGCATTTCCGGTTCACCACCGAAAGACTGCTCAACTCTGTTGACTTTAAGTTGAATCATTCTCCTGCTCCTGCCCAGGACGCATGCAACAGGAATGAAATCCGGCCGACTACGTCAATGCCTTGCTCAATCGACGCCGGATCACATAGGTCCATTGCCATTAGAATCCAAATGCGCAGGTTTCTCCATTTGCAGAATCACCGCTGAAAAATCTTGCTCCGCTCCTTCGTCCGATTGCCTGGCATTGATCTCAAAAGCAGCGCTCGCGGCGGGCATTCGTGCGCCAACGGCGGCCGCGAGATCGAGAATTAGCCCGAAATCCTTGTTCATGAGGCGAATCGGAAATTGCGGGCTGTAGTCGCTCTTCATCGCTCTTTGCAGTTTGCCGACGTGCGCCGGCGCGACCACCGCAGTCTGGGACAACACGTCCAGTAAGCGATTGCGATCAAGACCAGCCTTTTCACCAAGTGCGACAGCTTCGGCAATAGCCTGCATTCCTATTCCGAGCAAAGTGTTCACCACAAGCTTCATCGTCGCTCCGGAGCCGCTTGGCCCAAGATAAAAATATTTTTGCGCGATAACACGAAAGATCGACTCGGCAGCGTCGAAGCATTCCTTGTTTCCGCCCCCGAACAAGGTCAGCAACCCCTTTTCGGCGGCAGGAGTGCTTCCCGAGATAGTCACGTCGAGAACCTCAACTCCATGCTCTGAACCTTGTCGCGAGAGTTGCCCGGAGGTCCCCGGATACACCGTGCTCAAGTCGATGGCAAGCGAGCCGCGATGCGCATTGGCGAAGACGCCGTCAGGTCCTATATAAATGTCCTGGACAGCTTCCTCGCTGGGCAGGCACGACAGCACGACGTCGCAACTGGAGGAAAGCTCCGAAACGCTCTGCGCGACCTTGCCGCCATATTGAATGAGTTGCTCTGACTTATTGTGGTTTCGGTCGTACGCTGTCAGCTTGAAGCCGGATTCAAGCAACCTCCGCGCAATCGGCAGGCCCATATAGCCGATCCCGGCAAATCCAAGCCTGCTGTTTTCCTGCGTGATTGGTTTCATGACGCATCGCCCTTTCGCTGAGCTGCCATTTCGATTTCAAATTCCACACTACTTGAAAGCACGAGTTGTACCGTTTCGGCTTGGCAACTGCGCATTTATGCAAGATGTTGCCGGCAAGGAGGATACGGAGCTAGGCAAGGAGTAAACCCTGATCTACCGAGAGTTGCCTGTCGAATCCCTTGGACACTGTCAATCTGTTGGATTCCAGTCGTGCCGGCACCACTTGTTGTCCTTGTTGTGGAATTTCGGGTTCACACGAAGTCCCGGCCATGATTGCGCCGAGGATCTTCAAGTGAGGTTGCTGCCAATGCGAAATCGATCTTTCACACTTGCATATGGGGTCATGCTCGGAATGGCCGGTTCCGTGGTCGCTCAGGACAATAAGGAACAGCAGCCCTGTGCTCGTCAGGAGCTTGGAAGGCGATCCGGCAACGCGAGTATAACGGTGAAGAAAACAGGCGGCCTACTGCGCCCACGGCAGCGTCGCCAGAGTCATCTTCTCCGGCCTCTTGGTATATCTGGAAGCCGGCCGAACCGTAAGGCTTTTAGCCCGGGACAATCACCAACTCCTGTTTTGGTATCGCGTCCAGAGTCGCCCGGTCGATATGCAGATGTGCCATCACCAATTCCGGTGGCGTATGGGCCAGCCACTACGAAAACGATATGTCTTGATAGAAGCTGCTCTTGAACATCTCCAGGAAGATCAGGTCGGTTTAGCCTTGCTGGCTTGTTGGCCTTCCTACGCCATAGCTCGGGTTACCGGCAGAGCGCTGGCTGCCGCGGCCAGCGTATATGGATTCCCGGTAACAAAGACGGATGCCACCCTGAATTCCACTTAGCCTTCGACCCCTGCCCTAGATCGCGCCTGTAACGTCATTCCAACTAATGTTGCGATCAAGATCGCGGGATAGAGTTGTCCAATGAGTGCTTCTGCCGTCGCCAGGGAGCGCGCAACCCGTTGTATAGGATAGGCGTCACCATAAGTTACGCTGGTCAGAGTGGCAAAGCTGAAGTAGATCAAAGGGCTCGGTTCACCGGTCGGAATGGCAGCGAGACCGGTCGGCGTTCCCGCGAAAGATGATTGGAAATGAATAGCGTCCGGGCGCTCCTGCAGGAGCAGCCTGTATCCGAACGCCCACGTCAGACCGATCAGCAAATATGCGGCGACTCCGCCCATGACACGGTGCACGCTAACCGGGCCTGGACGAAATGTGTGCCTCAGCGTCATGACCACCAGGATGGCGAGCCCGGATATCTTCAGCGCCGTATCGCAGCCCCAATGGCCAACCGATGGGCTGAATTCGACGATCAAATCCGCTGTGAACTCCAGGACTGTCAGCCCGACGATCAGACGCATGAGGATTCTCTGGCGAATCGTCGCGATAGCGCCCGAGAAGACCATCAACGCAAAAATCAAGTCCATTCCAATTCGCCATGGCCGCGACAGCCGAAACACAGGAACGAAAATGGTGATGAGCACCAGGAAAGCCAGGAAGAAACTCAGTCCCCGGTCCTCAACCCAAAAAGGAAACAGCGACGCATCCGTCTGTTTGCGCACCTTACTCTTCGACCGACCGCATCGTTGTGCCCTGACTGTAATTAAATCTGACACGCGGCTAGTGCGCTTTTCCTTCGCACGCCGGATGATTGCACCGGCAATCGATATCCGGGATTTCTTCCATCGCAGCGCATTGGACGCTGCAATACTCACTGCCCGGCAAAGCCGGGCACGTGCATGATGGATGCGCACACTGGTTTATTTCTGTTGCTGCCATGGAATCCTCCCTGCGTCACTTGCGGTTGTAAACTCTCTGTTTGAAACTCTGCGATTTGTCACTTCCGGTACACAGGCAATAGGCGTGCCAAAAGAAGGAATTCTTAAGTGACTGACTCAAAAGGCGATCTGATGTCATGCTGCTGTCTAGGACAAACTCTTCCATCAATAAATGCCTGCCTGCTAACACTCTGTCCGCATGCTGACAGCGAAGCCGTCGGACCATCTCGGCTCCTGCACGCCGCTTAGTCCTATCTCTCTATTTTTTGCAAGGGTTACAGGCAGTGTTCGCGGGCTGCTGTTTGGCAGTCGTTATGCCTGCATAGCAGGAGGGAATTGGCAGCAACAAGGTTGCTTAAAAGGGAGGAGGATCGGAATGGATCGAGGTTTCACGAAAATTCCAGGGGACGAAAGCCAGTTGGGACACCGCATGACCGCTGATCGTTGGCAAATCGCCGGTGCCGGTGTCGTTCTGCAGGTTGCCTTGGGCGCCGTTTACGCCTGGAGCGTGTTCCGCGTCCCACTGTCGAAGCAATTCGGTTGGAGCATTTCGGAAGTCACGCTGACTTTTACAATCTGCATCTTGGTCCTTGGCATCTCCTCATTTTTCGGCGGGCTTTGGTTGAACCGGAAGGGCCCGAGAATCGTTGCACTCACGGGCGCGTTTCTCTACGGCTCGGGATTGTTTCTCGCGAGTCTCTCGAATCACGGGCTGTGGTGGCTGTATCTGAGCTATGGCCTCGTCGGCGGAATTGGCCTGGGCTTTTGTTACATCGTTCCGATAGCCGTTCTTGTGAAATGGTTTCCTGACCGCCGAGGTCTCATTACCGGTATAGCGGTCGGCGGATTCGGAGCTGGCGCTCTCATCACCGCGCCCGTGGCGACGCGTCTAATTGCGACCGTCGGGGTGCTAGAGACGTTTGCCTATCTGGGGATCGCATTTCTCATCGTGACGCTAGGCTGCGGTTTCTTTATGCAAAACCCTCCGCAAGGCTGGAAGCCCGCTGGCTGGACGCCAACAGTCTCGGAGGCGTTGCATCGCTCGGCGCGAGACTACTCGCTTGGAGAAGCTCTCAAGACTTGGCAATGGTGGGCGCTCTGGCTGCTTCTCTTTCTCAATACTTCTGCCGGAATTTCAGTGATTTCGCAGGAGTCACCGTTGTTTCAGGAGTTGCTGGGCGTGACCGCGGTCATCGCTGCAGGCATGGTCGGGATCGCAAGTATTGGAAATGCTTTTGGCCGCGTGTTCTGGGCTTGGGCGTCAGATTCCATCACGCGACGAGGAGCCTTCCTTGCGATGTTTCTGGCACAAGTGTTGCTTTTTTTGTTCTTCCCGAGCATTCATTCGGTCTGGCTGCTGACAGTCGTCGCCTTTCTTGTCTTGTTGTGTTACGGCGGTGGATTCGGCACAATGCCGGCCTTCGCGGCTGACTACTTTGGTTCCAAAAACGTTGGACCTATTTATGGACTCATGTTGACTGCTTGGGGCTTCGCCAGCGCGTTTGGGCCGTTGCTCATCGCCTATATCAGGCAGGTAGAAGGGAACTACCGCGGCGCGCTGCACGCCATTGCGGGCATAGCGGCTGCCTCCATGGTTCTTCCCATTATTGTGCGCCCGCCTTCGCAGACTCAGGTCTCTGACCAACTGGCATCCGGCCAAGGAACGGGCGAGCAGCTGCCTAGGTAGGGCACCGGTTTGCGATTGGAACGATTTGAGGAGAAGTCATGCTCAAGGACACGTTAACTCGTTGGCCGTTCATACGGCAGATCCTGTCGGGCGGTGACGGAACAGGTGTTGAAGCAATGAGCGCTCGAACGCGCAACCTTCGCCCTCGCCATGAATCCGCAGAGGTCGCGCGCTCCGTCTGTCCGTATTGCGCCGTGGGATGCGGCCAACTCGTATACCACAAGAACGGGAAATTGATCTCGATTGAAGGAGACCCGGCTTCCTTTATATCCCGCGGGCGGCTTTGCCCTAAAGGTTCCGACAGTTTCGAACTGCTCACCCACGCTAACCGGGAGACCCGCGTCAAGTACCGCAGACCGTATTCCACCAAATGGGCAGAACTCGATCTCGAGACAGCCATGGACATGATCGCCGCGCGAGTCTGGGACACTCGTGAGCGCACGCTTATTGAGGAAAGAAACGGAGAAGTCTTGATGCATACGACCGCCATGGCGCACCTTGGCGGAGCGACGCTCGATAATGAAGAAAACTATTTGATCAAAAAGCTTTTCGCGGCCGGGTTGGGAATGGTCTGCATCAGCAATCAGGCCCGCATATGACATAGCTCAACGGTGCCCGGTCTGGGCACATCCTTTGGTCGAGGGGGAGCGACAACCGCGCCAAGCGACCTCTTGAACTCGGACGCCATTCTGATCATGGGTTCCAACATGGCGGAAAATCACCCGGTCGGTTTCCAGTGGGTCGTGGAGGCGCGAGAGCGGGGAACACAGGTGATTCACGTTGACCCTCGGTTCAGCCGGACTTCAGCGATGGCAAATATCTGGGCGCCTCTGCGCTCCGGTTCAGACATCCTGTTTCTCGGAGGGCTCATTCATTACGTTCTCGAAAACGGGAAAGACTTTCGCGAGTACGTGATCCATTACACCAACGCTTCGTTCATTCTTCCTGAAGATTTCAAGGACACCGAGGATTTGGGGGGCGTGTTTTCTGGCTGGGACGCGAAAAACAAGAAGTACGACGCGAGTAGCTGGCTCTACGAAGGCTGTGCTGAGGGCGGCAAAGCGGTAGCCCGGCACAACGCACCTCACTCCGGCCACTGCAAATATGGTGCTGGAACCGCAGCAGATCTCATCGATTGCAAACGCGACCTGACGCTTGACCATCCACGATGCGTGTACCAAGTGCTGAAGAGGCATTTCGCGCGGTACACGCCGGAGCTGGTTGAGCGCTTTTGCGGAGTTTCCCAAGAGCGGTTCCTGAAAATTGCGGACACGTTTTGCTCCGCCTCGGGCCCGGAAAAGACTGGCGCGATCTGCTACGCGCTGGGCTGGACCCAGCAGTCCAAGGGACCGCAGATCATTCGAGCCGCCGCGATCCTTCAGCTCTTGCTCGGCAACATGGGACGTCCTGGCGGAGGCATCCTGGCCCTGCGCGGTCATGCTTCGATTCAAGGTTCAACTGACATTCCAACTCTGTACGACATTCTCCCTGGTTATTTGCCGATGCCGAACCTCGGCCTAGATTCACAATCCCTGGCTGACTACGTGGCAAAGCATCGCGACAAGACCGGCTGGTGGTGGAACTTCGACAAGTACATCGTCAGTTTGCTCAAGGCCTATTACGGCGAAGCCGGCAGCCGGGAAAACGAGTGGGGATTTAATTGGCTTCCACGAGTTATCGGCGACCACTCACATCAGGGCTACTTTCTGGAGATGCTCGACGGCAAGATCGAGGGTCTGTTTGTTATGGGACAAAACCCGGCGGTGGCCGGCCCCAATTCGCGGGTGGAACGCAAGGCGCTGGCCAAGTTGAAATGGCTCGTAGTGCGCGACCTGGTCGAACTCGAAACCGCCTCTTTCTGGCAGGACTCTCCGGAAGTCGAGCGCGGGGAACTAAAGCCGGAGGAAATTGGAACCGAGGTCTTCCTTCTGCCCGCCGCCGGACACGCCGAGAAAGATGGATGCTTCACCAACACGCAGCGCCTTCTGCAGTGGCACCAAAAGGCCGTTGACCCCCCAGGAGATGCCCGCAGCGAGACCTGGTTCATGTACCACTTGGGTCGCCGCCTGAAGGAAAAGGCGAAGCAAGATCCGCGGCCACGCAACGCTGGGCTGAACGCTTTGACTTGGGACTATTCCCTAGAAGGCAAACTGCAAGAGCCCAGCGTGGAAGAAATTCTTCAGGAGATCAACGGCTACACGGTGGCGGACCGGAGGCTAGTGAGTGGATTCGGCGAATTGAAAGCCGACGGGTCAACGGCCTGCGGCTGCTGGATCTACTCCGGCGTATTCCCACGCCCCGACGAAAACCGCGCCAACCAGCGTTGTTCCCGGGATCTTTTGGGACATGGCTGGGGTTTTGCCTGGCCCGCTGATCGCCGCATCCTTTATAATCGCGCTTCGGCGCGTCCCGATGGACGTCCGTGGAGCGAACGAAAGAAATTGGTTTGGTGGGATGAGAACAAGAAGGAGTGGACGGGTCTTGATGTCCCTGACTTCACGAGGACCAAAGCACCCGATTACCAGCCGCCTAACAATGCGTGCGGTGATGATGCCCTCGCCGGCGATAAACCCTTCATCTTGCATCCCGATGGCACCGGCTGGATCTGGGCTCCCAAGGGATTAGCAGACGGCCCGCTGCCGACCCACTACGAATCGTTGGAATCTCCGGTCTGCAATCCGCTCTATCCCGGGCAGCAAAGCAATCCGGCAGCACTGAAGGAGGAGCGGTCTGAAAACCAATACGCCAGTTCCCCTGATGAGCGGTTCCCCTATGTTATGAGCACGTATCGACTGACGGAACATCACACTTCGGGTGCCATGTCCCGCATGCTCCCGCATCTGGCCGAGCTTCAGCCTGAATTCTTCTGTGAAATATCACCAGAGCTAGCAGCGGAGCGCGGAGTCGAAAACGGGGGATGGGTGACCATCATGACTCCGCGTGGGATCGTCGAGGCGCGAGCGCTCGTGACTCCGCGGATGTGGCCGCTACTCATAAACGGAAAGATGGTGCACCAGATAGGCGTGCCTTATCACTGGGGCTATCGCGGCCTGGTCAAAGGGGACTCCGCCAACGACCTCGTGGCCATCTCGGAAGAGCCCAACGTCCGCATTATGGAGGCCAAGGGAATCCTCTGTAACCTCTCTCCTGGGCGCCGTGCGCAGGGCAAAGCGGCACTCGATGAATTAAATTTCTTCCTTGGGGGATCGTGATGCCTATTAGCGCCTTTCTAACAGATCCGTCAGTCTGCATCGGTTGCAAAGCCTGCGAAGTGGCTTGCAAGGAGTGGAACCAGATTCCCGATGACGGTTTCGAATGGTACGGTCAGTCGTACGACAACACACACGCTTTGGGAGCCTCCACGTGGCGGCACGTGCTCTTTCTCGAGCAGAAGCAGCCAATGGGCTCTCAGCTGGCCGGTACTGACGAACCATTTCGCTGGCAGTTTCTGTCCGACGTCTGTAAGCACTGCGCAAACGCGGGATGTCTGGAAGCGTGCCCTACCGGCGCAATCGTCCGTACGGAGATAGGGTCGGTTTACGTACAGCCGGATGTGTGCAACGGGTGTGGCTACTGCATTGTATCCTGTCCGTTTGGAGTGATCGATCGGCGGTCCACCGAGGGGCTCGCCTTCAAGTGCACCTTCTGCTATGACCGCCAAGCGGCGGGGCTGATGCCGGCATGCGCGAAGGCGTGTCCCACCCAATCGATTCAATTTGGAGAAATCAATGATTTGCGCCAGCGTGCCAAAACGCGGGTCGAGCAATTGCAGCAGCGCGGCTATGAAGACGCGCAGGTCTACGACCCTCAGCAGACCAGTGTCGGAGGAATCCATGCGTTCTTTGTAATTCTTGGGAAGCCCGAGGAATACAACTTTCCTCCCGCACCGCAAGTTCCGACGATTCATCTCAAGACGGCGTGGACCTACGCGCTGGCGTCAGCAGCCGCGCTTTTGCTGGTCGTATGCGGAGCTTTCTTTTTGTGAACGGTCCAAGCGCAGATTCTTATCCCACTAGGAGATTCTTGCCTTGAAAAACATCGATCAGCTCGAAAGAGCCACGGAAGCGAGATTGGACGCCCTTCGCGATGAGGCCGCTCGAAACGGGCAAGTCCAGACTGCGGGCATCAAGCCTTCTGGATCGCCTCTGCCCCAATCCCGTGCGGAAGAGGGTTATTACGGCAATCCTTTATTGAAGCCGCCCGTCTGGACTTGGCAGGTGCCGCTGTACTTCTTTGCCGGAGGAGTGGCAGGCGCTGCTGCCAACATTGCTTTTGTGGCGCACGCGCTGGGCAGGGACCCTTCGTTAGTCCGCATGGCATTGTGGATAGCCCTGTCGGGAGCCGTCGCTTCTGCCCCTTTGCTGATTGCCGACCTGGGGCGTCCCTCGAGATTTCTGAATATGCTTCGTGTTTTTAAGCTTCGATCCCCGATGTCCGTGGGAGCCTGGACCCTGGCCGTCTTTTCATCGGCTGTTGGTTTGGCTGTCGTCTGCCAGGAAACGGTCCTGCGAGGCTACACCAACGACGTTCTTCTCGCACTGCGTTGGGTTGCAGAAGCTGCCGGTGCACTAACCGGGCTAGTCTTGCTTAGCTACACCAGCGTGCTGCTGGCAGTCAGCGCCATTCCCGTGTGGTCTGAAAATCGCCAGCTGTTGCCGCTGCACTTCGTGGCCTCCGCGCTTGGTGCCTCGGCGGGCATCCTGGAATTGCTGGGCTTTTTGAATCCTGCAACCAACGGAATGGCCTTTGTCGCTGCTGCCGTGGAAACGTGTCTCGCCGTTTCGATCGAGATGCGCGGGCGACCCGTGGATGCGCCGGTGCGCGAGGGAAGAGTTGGCTGGTTAATCCGCGCCGCGGGAACTCTCACGGGGCCTCTGCCCCTATTGTTGAGGATATTCTTCGCCCGCACGTTTGGAGTTCGACGCGTGGCTAGCGTCTGTTTTATCTTAGGGGGCCTGCTCAGCCGGTATGCCTGGATCGCTGCAGGCCGCGTATCCGCGCGTGATTCCAAAATTCTCTTCGACCTACAGCGCGGCAAAACGTAAATACCGATCTAAAGGTATTGTCGTCACGCTAGCCTGCCGGACATAGCCAAGAGCCTCACCCGGCTTGGAATGGACCGATTCGACGGGCTCTTGCCAGTTTTACCGGCAGAACAGTACCTGTCGACGACCTTTCGCCCGCTCCTAGCTGTGCACTCCTCGCATGGTTTGTACAGTCGAGCCTTACAGCTTGCGAGGGAGCGTTCGCTCTCTTGGTATGACTCCTTGATCGTGGCTTCCGCAATCGAAGAGAGGTGCGGCGTTCTCTACAGTGAGGATTTGCAACACGGGCAGCGATTTGGTGGCTTGCGAATCGAGAACCCTTTCCTGTAAGCCATCAGGAATTCATATGCTTTTCTGAGCCTAATTTCAAATAAATACTTAAAACGGCCATTTATCCTGAAACTCGCGGCAAGGACAGGAACCGCTGCTGAAACAAAGAGCTTCGTCTCTCGGTAATACTGACGGGAACCAGCAGGCTTCCGACTGCGTATTCCGACGATGAGCAGTTCACGCATCCGCTACCCAAGACTCAACGATTGCCTCTTACCTTTTTTCTGTACGTGCGTAGAAGTCCCCACCGCACGGAACCAGCATACCTTCGCGGACCAGTTCATCGATGGCATCGAGCACACGCTGCCGTTCGAAAGCCGGGATCGAGGTCGGCGGGGACGACGGCACCCGCCAACTTGATGCGCTGGGAATCGAGGGCACGCTGGACATCAATAGGTACCCCAAGGCCAGACAGGCGCCGATCGAAGCGGTTAGTAAATACCCGCAGCATGACAAGGCCCAGAGCCGCGATGGCGATCCCGGCTGTATGGCTGCGCAAGACGTAGCTAAGGATTGTATGGCTCCTGTTCGGTACTACATTCTCGCAACAAGTCGGCTCAGGTAGCGGACTGCTCGTACCAGCTCAGGACACGCAGCGCCCGGAGCGTGTTCCACTTGCTGGGCCGACCGTCGCCCTCTTCGAGCCCAAAGTGGACCTTGCCGGGATGCGTGTTCTCCAGCAGCCAGGTGCCATCGGGCTGCTGCTTGGATCGGAGCAAATCGATGGCTTCGTCCATCCGGGAGTCCGGCACATCCCCGACCGAGCGGAAGTATTCTAAGGCACGCAGCACGTCGTAGTGCCAGCGGGTCGGAAACGAGAATTGCAGCCAGGCTGGGTTGACGACTTCCCCGGTGCTCTTGCGTCGGAACAGTTTTCGTTCGAGGACGTACTCCTCACCCCGGCGCCGAGCCGCGATGGATTCGGCAGAGCCACCCGTTGCGCGCTCGTGCGCCAACAGTCCTTCCAGGACGTTTATCGTGGTCGCGAACGACGAGCGGACGGAACCTTTCTCCACCTCGCAGTTCCAACCGCCGTCCTCGAGCTGCTCACCAAGTAGGCGGGCGACCACTCCATCCACATCTTGATCAAAGTAGGTGCCCAATGTGACGGTCCTTCCATTGATGCACGGCTCGACCTCGCCGGTGAAGAACGGCTGCCCAGCGTGCTCCCAACGGCAGTGATCTCTGACCAGCGCCACCGCCCTGCGCACTCGGTCAGAGCACGGGTCGACCCCGAAATCATGCAGCAGCTGGAGTGTTGGCAGCGTAGAGGTCCAGGGCTGGCCCTCCTCCGCGCGCCGCCAGCCCTCCGCCGGGAAGCACGCGCCTCCCGCCCACTGGCCGTCTTCACCCTGCAACACCAGCAGTCTGGCACCCCAGCCCTCGGTGGCCACCCGCGTGCGCCCCGCCGCGACGACCTCAGCCGACGCATGGACAAGATCGCGCAAGACCTGCCACCGGATGGCAGGGTCCGAATCGAGCAGCCAGTCCAGTACGGTCATGCGGCTGAATATAACACCCTTCTTCGATCGACTGGTGCAAAGCTGAAATCATCCAGGAGCTCCACCGTCATTCGACGATTCGTGTGACGCCCACGCAGGCGGTCACAACCGAAAAGCGCAATGCGCAGGACGCCGTGGGCGCGCTTTTGCTCCCACAAAAACCATAAGAAACGTAAGCTCTGGCTGCAGGCTCCCTATTGCGTGTACGTTTTTTGTCCCTTTTTGTGCCCACGTGAAATTGGAGCACTTCTGGTAAGTTCTTGAGAAAGAATGGCGGGGACGACGGGACTCGAACCCGCGGCCTCCGCCGTAACAGAATCCTCAGGAAGTCTTATCGCACCCTAATTGCACCCAGAGAGATGGGTCGCAAGTAGGACACCCGTATGTTTTCTTATTTCCGATCCTTGCTCCGTGCGTAAATGAAATGCCGCACTTTGTTAGGCATTCTCTCAAACCAATGCAATCGCTGCTCCAACTCACGGTCTGCCTGCGTTAGGCGCGTGTGTTGCCGCAAATGTTCCCCCCACGAGTCCACGATAAACGTTTCGAGGTAGCGCGTCGGATGTTCCGTATCGTAATAAACGCCCCACCGCGATGCGCCATCTCGCCGCCTCACACGTGAGAATTTCTCGAGCACCGCCAGGAACTCGTCTGCGTCCTTTGGCTCAATCTCATATTCCACGGTGACTAGCACCGGTCCTTTGTCCAGCGCCGCTTCGCTCATGGGCATTGGTTTACGCCAATGGTCCCACGCCGCAAGGTTCGCCGCCTCGTCCGGCAGCCGCGAAATGAAAACCAGCAGCGGAGACGCAGCCGTGCCGATGGCCGCTGCCACGAAGGAGAAGTGTGTGCCCCGGTGTCCAGCCACATATCCCCAGAATGCGCTCCCGCCCGCCCATGCACCCATGTAAACCAGCATGAACACTGCCTGCGCCCGCGCTCGCACCCAATCTGGCGCAACGTTCTGCATCACCGTACTGGTCAATGACATTACCGCGGTCCAGGCCGCGCCGCCGACAGCAATCGCCACGCACAATGGCACAATCCACTTGAACGTCGCCGTGGCCCACAAAGTCCCCGCAAAAAGCGTGGTGCCTAACCCTAACATGGCGTCCGCGGAAAGAAAGGATCGTCCTCGCTGCAGCACTATCGCTCCCAGAATCGCCCCGCCACCGAAAACGGCCAGCAGCACCCCGTAAAATGTCGCGCTTCTGCTGAGCTCGTGCGCCACGGTTGGAAGCAGTGCCCAAAACGGGCTCGCGAAAAACATGATCACGGCGATTCGTCCGAGGACGGTCAACATTTCGGGCGCGTTTCTCGTGTAGCGAATCGCCGCGCGTGTCGCACCGCTCAGCGTCTCTCGTGGCACACTTCTCAGCCGTGGTGGCCGCCTCCAACGTGAAATCACCCACAACACGCCCAGAAATGACAACGCATTCAACGTAAACGCCGTGCCCACGCCTGCGACCGCAATCAGAAATCCTCCCAGCGCCGGTCCAATCGCACGCGCCAAATTGAATTCGATGCCGTTCAGCGCCATGGCCGGCAGCAGGTCTTCTTGCGGCACAACCTCTGGCAACACAGCCCGCCACGCGGGAGCTTCCAGCGCGTCTCCAATCGAAAGTGCGAGCGTCAAGAACAGCAGCATCCACGGCGTAATCCAGTGCAGCAGCGTTAGCGCCGCGAGCGCCGCCGCCACGCACAACATCCACACTTCCGTCGTAATGATCAGTTTGCGGCGGTCAAAGATGTCGCCGAGAGCCCCTGCGGGTAGAGCGAGCAGAAAGAACGGCAATGCCGATGCCGTCTGGGTCAGGGCCACGAGCAGCGGCCCCGCGCCTTGCGACACGATCAGCCACGCCGCGCCCACGCCTTGCATGAACGTGCCGATGTCGGACACCAGATCGGCAGCCAGTAAATTTCGGAACATGGGCAAACGCAAGGGCTGCCACGCCCGCCATCGTGTTCCAGTCTCTCTGACCTGCTTTTGAGATGCACCTACAGTCTCTTGCGCCGAGTTATTGTGCTGTTCTCGATCCGCCATCGCGCAGTGACTCTATCACCATGTCGGAGGAATAACCTCCATCCGTGGCAGCGCGCTGCGGCGCCTGTCAGATATCCTGGATAGTCTCTCACTTTAGGCCTAGTCACTTGCCTGCAAGGCACGCACGTCGCAGATGCTCCACTCGTACCACCTTGGCGGCTGTGTCCAGATGACGCTAGTGATTTATCGGACGCGCGTTGATGACGAAGCAGAAAGATGGGCAAGCTGTTCTGCGCGCGCTCGATAAATCCTAAGATTTCTCGGTAGCGATGCGCAGGTCACAATCGGGATTCCTTCCGGATAGTCGACATCCTCGATTCGAGAATCAAGTCATCTGCAATTGCAAAACTTCACCGGGAAGCTGAACGATGCTGGGTTTGCGGCGAGGTTGTGAAGGCGGGATTTCCTTAAGCATGCGCCCCATGTCCTCGCATGGCAGGCCTTCCGATTGCATTCTCTCCAAGTGAATCCCAAGCCGCCGCTCCAGCTCCAGCAGCTCCGTTCGTTGCTGCCTTAGGAACAGTGTCGAAGCCGTGCCGCGATTCCCGGCCCGCCCGGTGCGCGACGCGATGGATGAAATTCTCGGCCACTTCCGGGAGATCGTAGTTGATGACGTGGGCGATGTTCTCGACGTGAATTCCTCGTGAAGCCAGATCTGTGGCCACCAGAACTCGATAGCGCCCCTTCTGGAAGCCGCTGAGCGCCGCCGTGCGCTGCGATTGCGATCGGTCACCGTGAATCACCGCTGCCTGAATGCCTTCGCGGTTCAGGTGGTTTGCAATTTTCTCTGCGCCGCGCTTGGTTCGCGCAAAGACCAGGCACCGTCCTGTCTCGTTGTTCAGCAATCGGCGCAGCGTCTCCGGCTTGCCTTCAGCGGCCGCCTCAAAGGCCTGCAGCCGCACGTTTTCGGATGGCTTCAACGTGGACCCGAACGTCAGGCGCACGGGATTCTTCGTGTAGTCCTTCGCTAGGCGCGCCGTATCGCCTTCCATCGTTGCTGAAAAACACAACGTCTGTCGTTCCTTCGGCAGCGCCGCGACGATCCTGCGAATCGCCGGGCGAAATCCCATGTCCAGCATGCGATCGGCCTCATCCAACACCAGCATCTTCAAATTGCCAAAGTGAATGAGCCCGCGGTCCAGGAAGTCTTCCAAACGCCCAGGCGTCGCCAATACCACGCGACTGCCCCGTCGCAGGGCCTCGAGTTGGTGATATTCCGATAAGCCTCCCACAATCAAGGCAGCCACGGGCAACTTCCTGCCGCGCAGGGCGTCGTGCTGCGCCGCCACCGGCATAGCCAATTCCCGAGTGGGAACGAGAACCAGTGCGGCAACTCCATCCATGCCATCCCGCAGAAGTCTTTCGAGAATGGGAATCAGGAAGGCCAACGTCTTGCCCGTCCCGGTTTGCGCCGTGGCCAGTACGTCTTTGCCTTGCAGGCCGGGCGGAATCGCCTCGGCTTGCACTGGCGTGGGCTTCACGAAACCAGCGCACGCGAGTTGTCCCTTCAGGGAAGGATTAATTACGAATTCTGAAAAGTCTTCCATTTTGCTTTCTTGCTGGCACACCGAGTCATGCACACACATCCACATGCTTTTTTCAGGTGGCACAGCTTCTTTTAATTACGCTAAAAACGTACGGAGGAAACTGAGGGCGGGCATTCTCAGATCAATCACACCAACCAGAGGGGCCGCACAACACAACCGCGGTAATAAGCGTATAAGCAGCCTACCACACTTTATGTCTTGAAATGAACCAACTTTTTTTACTTTTCTTAGAACCACATATACTCGGACTCATAAGTGTGTCATCATAACTCTGGGCGCGTTCGTTGCCTTTTGACACCTCTCATTTCCACGAGGCTCCTAAGTCCAACTTGCGACTGCCTTTCGGTAAGAAATGGCGGAATCCGTGGAGCAACCCATTGTCCTGCAATATCTCGGGTTTGAGACCAAGGGAGCACTCCGCGAATACGCTTTCAGTCTTCGCGGACACGGCGGCGAATCGTCCAGCTACTTCGTGACCATCCCCAACGAAGCGTTTTCGGCGCACCGCGCACGCTACCAGGATGCGCCCGCGATTTGCTCCATCAGGCTTCACCGCGAATTTGCCACGCAAGCCGGTCATCCTGCCTCTTCCACGTTCTCGGTGACCGACGCGGAGCTTGCTGCCTACAAGGATGCACACACTCCCAAGGCCAGGCCAGGCCACTCGAAGCCCAGAGAAGACGAAAACTTCTGATGTCGCTTGTAAAATCATTTGGTTCCAGCAAGCAGAGGAGCATTCTTGGCGCGGCCCATTGAAGACGAGTTCGGTTATTTCCAGCAACTCCTGGTTATCGGAAAGGAGCGCGGCTATCTCCTCTATGACGAGATCAACGAATGCCTTCCCCCAGATCTGCTTTCGTCTCAGGAAATCGAAGACCTGTTGGCGCTCTTGGAGCGCCAAGGAATCGAGATACACGAAGACCTGAGCGCGGCAAATGGCGCCCGCGCGGCAAACGCGGTGGACGCTTCTGAAGCGGGCCACAAAGAGGAATTCGCCGCGGACTCCGGCCTCGACCTGAGCATCGGTGAGGACTCCAAGTCTCAGGACGCCGTCCGCCTCTATCTCCGCGAGATGGGCTCTGTACCTTTGCTCACGCGCGAGGGTGAAGTGGCTCTCGCTAAACGCATCGAGTGCGGCCACCTCGTCGTCATGAAGGCCATCACCCGCTCGCCCATCGTCGTCAAGGAACTTATTTCCGTCGCGGCCGCTTTGCGGCAGGGTGACCGCTCCATCAAGGAAGTGGTGCAATTCCCTGACGAGGAGATCACGGAAGAGAAAATTGCCTCCAAGACGAGACAAACTCTCCGGCAAATGGACTCTATCGCTCGGCTCTACGAGGCAGCCCTCCGCCAGGCGGAAGAATTTGCATCCACGCCGAAATCGAAAAGGCAAGCCTACATTCGCGCCAAATGGGCGCTGGCTCGCACTCGCGTTCGGATTTCTCTCGCAGCCCGCGGAATCCCTTTCCATTGGCGCGAACGCAAGCGCCTGCTGGATCACTTTCGCGCGTTCCTGGAGCGCCTGCACACACTGGAGCGCGACGTTCGACGCCTTCAGCGCCGCGTCGACCTCGCCCATGGAGAAGTTGCCGCGGAAGCGCGCAAACAGCTTCGTTCCGATCGCGCCGCTCTCAACGAAATTGCTCTATCTAGTCAGACAAGTTTGGTCGCTCTTAAGCGCGCGCTGACTGTTATTCAGCGCGGCGAAGCCCAAGCCCGGCAGGCCAAGCAGGAACTCACCTCAGCCAACCTTCGCCTCGTGGTCTCCATTGCCAAGAAATATACTCATTATGGCCTGCAGCTCCTCGATCTCATTCAGGAAGGGAATCTCGGCCTGATGAAAGGTGCCGACAAGTTCGATTGGCGCCGCGGCTACAAATTTTCCACCTACGCTACCTGGTGGATTCGTCAGGCCATCACTCGCGCGATTGCTGACCAGGCGCGCACCATCCGCGTTCCCGTTCACATGATCGAGGTCATTAACAAGCTCGCCCGCTGCACGCGGCAGCTCGTTCAGGAACTTGGCCGCGAGCCTACCTCGGAAGAGTTAGCCATGCGCATGGACGTCACCATCGAGAAAGTCCGCAGCACCCGCAAAATTGCGCAGACTCCCATCTCCTTTGAGACGCCAATCGGCGAAGAGGAAGAATCCCACCTCGGCGACTTTATTGAAGATAAAGCCGTGGCCTCTCCCTCGGACACCGCCATCCGCCTCAGCCTTCAGAAAAATGTCGCGTCCATGTTGAAGCATTTGAACCCGCGCGAAGAGCACATCATCCGAATGCGTTTTGGCTTTGAAGATGGCAATCCCCACACCCTTGAAGAAGTCGGCCGCACTTTTGCCGTTACTCGCGAGCGCATCCGCCAGATTGAAGCCAAGGCTCTGCGCAAACTCCGTCATCCCTCACGTTCCCATCTGGTCCGCGCGTTCTATAAAGATTCTTGGTGAGGCAGTGTCCATGAACAGACTTTGCCCGCACCGGAAAAGTACAAATGGAGAGATCGTATGAAAAGTCTTTTTGTCGGAAATATGAGTTTTCAAACTACGGAAGCCGATTTGACTGCGCTGTTCCGGTCCTTCGGCCAAATCGGGCGCATTCATATTGTCACCGATCGCGAAACCGGCAGGGCTCGCGGGTTCGCGTTTGTCGAAATGCCAAATGATGCGGAAGCCGCCAACGCCATCGCGGCCCTCGATGGCAAAGAGTTCGGCGGCCGCAATCTCAAGGTTAACGAAGCCCGGCCGAAAGACGACCGCCCCCGCGGTAATGGCGGCGGACGCACCGGCGGTGGTCATGGCCGCGGCCGCGGAGGGTTCTCCAACGAGGACTATCGCGAATCCGCGCGGCAGCCGCGCGAACCCCGCTGGTAGCTCACATTCGTTTTTGTTATTGACCCAGCTTAATCGGACTTGCGAGGAGGCTCTGTGACCGTCACGTTCCAAAAGCGCCAAAAGGAAATGAAACGCCTGGAAAAGCAGCGCGCCAAAGCTGAAAAGCGCGCCCAAAAAAAAGAGGCTAGACGCGCCGCAAAAGAAGCCAACGCCGCAACGTCTGACAGCCTCGTCAGCTCCACCGAACCCCAGCCTCAACCGCGGGAAGACTAGGCTAGCTAGAGGCGCAACGACAGATAAAAACTGTCACCACGCTAGTCAAGTCCCGGGGGACGCTAGTGTCAGTTAGGGCCTTCGGCCCGCGAAACTTCATGAAAGTCCTGTCAGTAACCGCTTTGTTTTCAGCACCGAGATCGCGACTTTCGACTCAGGCCCGCAAGCAGGTCAAAACTGGCGCCGTCATAGGGGACGGGGGGACGCAAAATGAACGCCCCAGCTGAAATCCTGAATGGAGGCTGGGCGGAATAGCTGCTCATCGTGATTCGCTGGCGATTGAGAGGAGGCGACTCCGGCCGCTATCATAGCGTCTTTGGTTGGTGCCGCCCATTGACAGCCCGCAACTTACCGAATCGCCGGTAGCACGTCGTCTTCGTGCTCGATCTGTGGTACCGGTTTTCTTTCAAGGCTCTGCGTCAGAGACGAAACCCCTGGTCTTGCTTCCCGACCAGTGTTGGACCACGCCAGCGCCAAGATGATCACAAAGACCAAAGCGTTCGCCGGTATGTACAGATTGAAGTCCGCCAGGCTGTGCAGCAAGATGGCAACCGTGCTCCCGAGACAGCCGAAAGCGATCACCTTGTCTTCCTCTCTGCCACTTCTCCGGCAGCGTCGAATGGTTAACCCCAATACCCAGAAAATCGCGCCAAACAGGGCAATGCCCCCCGGTAAGCCGAGCTCGCTGATAATCTCCAGATAATCGCAGTGAGCATGGTCCACCACATTGTTCAGAAATGCGGTTTGCACCGAAGGATAAACGACCGCGAAAGTCCCGAAACCGGTTCCAACTATGGGATGCCGGCGAATCAACTGCAATGTGTCCCACCAGATCGAAACGCGATCGTGTCCGGGGTGATGGTATTGATCGCTGAGCGTATTGAAGCGGCTAATCACGGGATCGCTTCCGATCCAAATGGCGAGCCCAATCATGCCGCAGAGAAATAGAGCGCCAAGGGAAAGGCGAACTCTGGCCGACATGGACGAGGTACCTGCCATCGCTACCATCGCAATCAGCGAGACGAGAGTCGAAATAATGCCCATCCGCGAGCGCGAAGACGCCAGAGCCGCGAAAAGCACGGCAGCCACGAAAACCCACAGCACTAATGAGGGGAACTCTCGGCTCGATAAGATTTTTCGCGCGCGCCGTATATCCTCTGACCGAGCGATTCGGCGTAGATTCCAAAACTTCTGCAAGGCATAGACGACTGCAAACGGCAAGAGCATTTCCAGCAATCCAGCGAAATGATTGCGGTTGATGTACGTGCCCGTGGCATCTTCGAGATAGTATTTCTTCACGTAAAAAAAAATTTGTTGCCAGCCGGTCAGATACTGAACCAAGCCATAGAAAGCCTCGAATGTCCCGATTCCCAGCAGGACGAAGACAAGTCGCCTTCTGGCTGTTTGCTCCTCGCACAATGCAAGGACGAGATAGAAAGCAGTTACATAAGTGACAAGCAAGAGCAAGTGCGACACGGTTTCATAAGGCGAGGCGCTGACGGTGAAATAAGAGTGACCGTGCGGACCTGCCGCTGCGATTTCAAGGGCAGACGCCATGGAGAAAGGGATGGGAGCGATTTGCAACAGTACGAGAGCAATCAAAAAGAAAGGAATGATGATTGGATAACGGGTGGAAGCTGCCGCAGGGCTCCTCCCAGCTATCAGTTGAAAGATTCCCAGAAGAAGAACGATTCCTTGCGTGAGAGCAAAAAATTGCGGGGCCGTTCCCCCAAAAGCCAGGACGGCCACAGCGACGGCCAGGAGGAGGCCCGCTTCAATGAAGCGGCGCATGGAGTCGCTCGGAACCACGATTCGCACGCGGCCCCCTACTTGGAGAGCGTGTTCCAGGAATCCGCGGCTTCAGAAATCATCTCCGAGTGCGAATTGCCATTGCCATTCGAACCGTACATTCCCAAACCGTAGTAGCCGTTCGTGTGGAGAGTTACGTTGTTCAAGACCACTCCAATAAGATTGGCTCCTGCGCTGCGGATGCTGGACTGAGATTGCATCACTTGCTGGCGAGGAGTGGCCCCACTCTTGACCACCAGCAGCACACCATCAACCAGAGATGCAATTATGCGGCTGTCCGCAAGCGTAAGCAGCGGAGAAGAATCAAGAATCACAAAGCCATACTCGGACTTTGCCGATGTGAGGAAGGCCCCCATGCTCTTCGAGGACAGAAGTTCCGCAGGATTCGGAGGAACGGGGCCACACAGAAGAAGATCAAGCCCCGGCGATCCGGAGGGACACACGGCGGCATGCCAGTCTTGTTGCCCCGTGAGGCAACTGACGAGGCCAGGGCACTCTCGGATGCAGAACAGTTTCTGCAGTGAAGGGAAGCGCAAGTCCGCATCCACAAGCAACACACGTTGTCCGAGCTGCGCGAGAGAAATCGCCAAATTGGTGGCGATTGTCGTTTTGCCTTCACCGGATTGCGTGCTTGTGACGAGCAAAGACCCTGGCGGATGGTCGGCCGTGGAAAGCAATACCGAGGCGCGCAAGCTTCGGAACGCTTCCACCAAAGCTGCTTGAGGCTTTCCGCCTTGATCGATGCGATGCCAACGTACGCCGGGGTTGCTCGCCGTTCCGTTGTGTCCGTGACGGAGCCCATTTGTCCGACGAAGCAGTTTGCGAACGCCGTTCCGGTTTCCGCCCAACTGATGCACGGAGGGAATTAGCGCCAGTGCGGAAAGGCCAAACAATCGCTCGACGTCGTCGGCGCCTTTCAGTGTGTCGTCGAGGCGCTCCTGAAGGAATGCGGCGCTGATTCCAAGCCCAAGTCCGAGTAAGGAAGCGACGGCAAGATTCAGGGGGATTTTGGGTTTTGCCGGTTTGGCCGGGGCTTCGGCGGAATCCACAATGCGAATGTTGCTGGCCTTCAAACTTGCGGATACGCCGGCCTCTTTCAACCGCTGAAGCAACCCCTCATATAATTGCTTGTTGGTTTCCACTTCGCGCTTGAGGATGTTGTATTGAACGGCTTTTTCTGCAATCACGTTTACCTGGTTTTGTTGAGTGTCCAGCGCTCCCTTCACCAACCCTTCGCGGCGGAGCGCTGCGAAATACTCATTTGTGATTTTGTCTGCTGCCCGCTTGCGCTCGTCTTTGAGTGCGGCTTCAATTTCATCAATCTGGCTTTGAATTTCCTTCACCCGCGGATATTCGGGATTGAATTTCGTGGATAGCTGGGCAAGCTCGCGCTTGAGCTCGGCCAACCGCTCGCTCAGATCCTGAACCAGCTTGTTTTCGACCACGCCCGGCAGCGATTCGTAGTCTCCGGCTTGAACGAGCCGGTAAACGGATTCCTTTTCGTAACGTTGCGCCTGCGCCTTGGTCAGCTCTTGCTGGAGTTGTTGGAGCCGCTCATTGGCAACGTTTTCGCTTACGCCCTTGTCGCTTTCGAGGAAGACCAAGCCGTTATGGCGCGCATAGTCTTGCAGCTGCTCTTCCGACTTTTCCAGCTTCGCCTTGACGCCAACCAACTGTTGCGACAGCCAATCCGTTGCTTTTTGCGTGGCCATCCATCGCGCTTCCAGGTTTTCGTCAATGTAGTCTTCCGCGAGTGTGTTTACGATGCTGGCAGAGAGCCTGGCATTGTTCGAATCGAAACTCACGGTTACGAGCCTGCTCCGGCTGACCGGCTCGACGGTCAGCCGGTCTTGGAATCGTCCGAGGGCCCGTTGATACACTTCCGGATCACGGGCACGGCCCGCCGGGTCCAGCGCAAGAGTCTGTTTGTGAGGCGTGAAGAATCTTTCCTGTAACTGCCACCACTTCGGTTTGTTAAATTCCGGGAGAGAATCAAGATGAAGTTGATCGATGACGCGCCGCGCCACGCTTTCGCTGGCCAGGATGCTGTACTGCGTTTTCAAATAGGAATCGGAGACGGATTCCAGCTCGTAGAGGTCCTTGATCGTGGGAATATCCGGGTTTTCCTTTTGAATTTCCAGCAGCACTTGCGCTTGGTAAACGGGCTTTTCCTTGAGTGTCACGATGAGTGTTGCCGCAAATACGAGGAAGAACACAATCAAGATCGTTGAAAAGCGTTTGCGCAGGATGCGGCCATAAGCGCGGAGGTCGAGCGGTTCGTCGGGCTCCAGGATTTCGTAGGAATCCGATAGGTCGAGGACACGATTGTCCAGTAAGACGGATCCTCCCCGTTCGAATCGCGGCCGTCGCGCGTAGAGCTCGACTTTATTTTGTTCGCTCATGCTACCAGTGAAAAATCAAAAGCCCTGTCAGCGTCTGCGCCGCCGCCTCCAAACCTCTCGAGAACGTAGTTTTCGAGGCGCTGTTGGGTACGAACACAATGTCTCTGGGCTCCAGCAGGGGATCCTGCGCTTTCCCGGCGAGGATTTTGCTCAGATCGATGGGAGTTTGCGCCCGCGCTCCGCTCTGTTCGTCCGTGCGGATAATGCGGGCCCCTGCCTTTGCTGCTGTCCGCGTTAAACCTCCGCTAAGTGCAATCACCTGCAGCACCGACATCTTTTCGTTCGATTTCATCGTAAATCCGCCGGGCCTTTGAACCTCGCCCACAACGTACACGATTCCCGCGTGCAGAACTTTGACGATATCGCCGGGATTGACAACCGGATTCTGGCGAACATCGGAGGAGTCGAGAAGCTCTTTCAAGTTCACCTCGACAACATTGTCGGCGGGAAACCCATCTCTATTCTCGTCCGGAGCAGCTACGCCGCCACTGTTTTCACTTCGGTTCTCTGTCGCGCCCAACGTCTTTTCTGCATCGCTGCTAGTAGAGTTTTGCAGGCCCGCGCCACGGAGGATGATGGCGGTTTCACCGGCGTCGTCCGCCAAACCTTCTGCAAGCGATAGAATCTCGATCAGTGTTTTGCTTCCCCGGACCTGAAACACTCCGGGCCTGCGCACCGCTCCCAGCACGGACACGGGATGGCTCTGCATCTCGCGTACAAATACGCTGATGTGGGGATCTTTCATGTAAGTGCGGCGGAGAAGCTCCTGGAGAACAAGCTCAACTTCCCGCGGAGTCAACCCAGCGACACGGACGGAATCCAGTAACGGCAGAGAAATCTCGCCGGCGGATGAAACGCGAACTTCGCGATTCAGTTCCTGCGCCTCGAAAACACTGATGTCGAGCACATCGTCGAAACCAATGCGGTAGTCCTGTGGGCTCGCCAGTGGCGTTGCAGAATTTGCTTCCAGAAGCTTCTTGAGCCGTTGGTTCCATTCCTGGCTGGTTTGGAGGTCTGGGGAGGGCTTAGCGGCCACGTCCACCGTGTTTTGGCGTGCTAATGGCGCTTCCGGCTTAGTCTGCGCGAGACGATTCTCTGCGGCAGCACTGAAACAACTTCCGGAAAGGCATAATTGGCTGCCCGCAAAGCCCTGCATTGCCCATAAACACAGAAGCAGTCGAACATGAGAGGGCTGCCTCAAGCTTGCAAGCATGGCCCTTTCCCTCTATCGACATTGCCGGGCGTGAGGCAATTCCTGCGCGACGAATTACAGTTGGCGGCACGGATTGCCGAATGTGCGGCTTCCTGGTTTGCTGGAGACGTACTAACTCGGCCCACTTCTTTCCTCCGAGTGCAACAACTCCACTTAGGCATAAAGACCGGGTCCATACAGGCTAGGATTTGCGAGGTGGAGAGTCGATACAGTACAGTCCGCAAACAGAATGCAGGGAAAGACCTGAGGAATCCGGGGCGTTCTTGCGCTAATTTCGGCCAAGGGGGAGACTGCCTGCGGCGCGGCGCTGCTTGCTGGTCTCTTCGCCCTGGCCGAATTTCTTCAAGCGGAGGCTTTCTAGGAAGAGATAAACCAGGAACTGTGTGCCACAGATCAAATATCTTCGCCATAAACGCCGGGGCTCCTGAAGCAACCGGAAAAGCCACTCGAAGCCATGCTCACGCATCCATCGCGGTGCCTGCCTTTTCCTTCCCGACAGCATGTCAAACGCTGCGCCAACTCCCACCATAACCGGAACATTCAATTGATGCTTGTGTTTGTGCATCCAGCGCACCTGCCTCAGCTCCCCTAAACCTACCCAGAGCACGTCGGTTGCAGCGCTGGAGATTGCGGATATAACTTCTTCCTCTTGTTCAAGGTTCAGACGCTGCAAAGGCCGCGAATACGTCCCTGCCACGATCGTTCCGGGAAATCGATTCTTGAGTGTTTCCGCAAGACGTTCTGGGACATCTGGCCCTCGCTCTGCCCCATAAAAGAAATGCCGATATCCTTGCCCGGCGGTTTTTTCACAGAATGCAAGCAGCAGGTCCGGACCGTACACGCGCTGCGGCAAAACATGGCCATGACGGCGACCCAGCCAGACGAGTGGCATCCCGTCTGGCACAACCAAGTCAGTTTCATTTAGAATTTGTTTGAACTCGCAATCGTGTTGCGCTTCGACGATACCGTTCATGCCGGTCGCAGCGATGGAATGACACTCCGTCTTCTCGCGAATCCATTCCTCCATCTGGGAGACCACGTCTGGGATCTGCACAGCGTCCACGTGCACGCCCAGAACTTGAAAGCGAGGGGTGTTTTTAATAACCTGCCGGAAAGGAATCCGGGCGGCCATGGGTTAAGGTACCCACCTCCCCCCGGTTTTTTTGTAAGTGGTGATTCCAAAGGTAGATAAAGTCCTTTGTTTTGATACACTTTTGAAAGTGTTTGATTCTAAACAAGATGGGGGAGACTGGCGGGTGGGGAAACCGTGGTGCGTGGCGGGTAGCGATAAAAGGCGCCCCCTCCGTTGCATGAGAGAGTGTGTGAAAGTGATTGATTGCAAATGGGTTGCTTGGTCTCCAATACGACAAAGAGTGCGGAACTGGTTGAAAGCAAAGTGGATGGTGGCAATTGACAAATCATGGGACCTGGATGGGGATTTACACGCTCTCGACACGGTGAGGGTGCAAAACGTACGCTCTCCGAAGAGTTCACTCCGAAAATCCATGCCACATTATAACATGGTCCGAAATTATGCAAGGTTATACGCGTGTGTGTTTAGAATGCCAACAAAAGCAGTTGAGAGTTCCCATAAATGCAAATGGAGAAGTGATGAGACCAGCTTCGGTCACGGAACAAGAAGTAAAGACAGCAGGCTCCGAAAAAAGGAGAGATAAATTCCTCGCTGTCCTTCTGCGCCATATCAAAGCTTGCCGCATTGATGCTAGTGAAAAGCTACTTGTGATAGGAGGTAGCTGGCAGGACGTTGATCTTCTGATGTGTGCGGGATTCAAAGACATAACTCTCTCGAATTTTCACCCAGAACTCGAAGGAGATGCACAGCCAAGCCTCCAGGGCAAAGTAAAGCTATTGGCGGTCGACGCTGAACAAGTAGATTTGCCGGATGGTTCGTTTGATTGCGTCTTCGCTCACGAAGTGTTGCACCACTGTCGGTCCCCGCACAGAGCCCTGTGTGAAATGCTGCGGGTTGCGTCCAAGCACGTCGTCCTGTTAGAGCCAAATGATTCTCTCTCGATGCGAGTACTGACTTGGGCCGGTTTCTCGTTTCCCTACGAGATCTTCTCGGTGGTTTATCATGGATATGAAGCCGGCGGGGTTAGAGATTCGTGCATACCGAACTTCATCTATCGTTGGAACGCAAATGAAGTGCGCAAGACAGTTTCTTCCTACCTAGCCGAATACGTGTCTTTAGTTCATGCGCGCCCTTACTGGGACTTTAATATCGATGAAAGAGAGCTCTCTATGAGAAAGGAAACCAGAATTCACGCGATTACGTCAATTATGGGGGCAAAGACTTTCCTTGTTGCTTTGAGAGCCCTGCAAGTTGTTCTTAATAGAATCCCTGTTCTGCGGCGTCAAGGCAACAAATTCTTTTGTTGCATTGAAAAGACGGAAGAACTACAACCATGGCTAACCGCAGGAGATGGCAAGATCGCATTCAACCCCAGTTTTAAGCGGAGGCCTAGTGAGTGTTTTTATCCTATTGAATCTCAGTTGGAATCACGAAGAATATCCTAGGGTGCCAAGCTAGTTGTCCAAATCATGGCAAAGATCCCTATCGCAACATCGTTTTTCGTCCCAGGATACATACCTCAGTTTGACGGCCTTAGAGGCATTGCGATTCTTCTGGTTCTCATTGGCCACTCTGGTTTCCTAGAAGCCCTGCCACACGCCGGAATGTTGGAATATACCCGCTTTGGTGTGGACTTATTCTTTGTATTGTCGGGATTTCTCATCACGGGAATACTCACGGATTCGAAAGGGTCTGGGCATTATTTCCGAAATTTCTACGCGCGGCGGGCGCTTCGCATTTGGCCCCTCTATTACCTGATCCTCTTTTTTGCATTTGTCGTGGCACCCCTGTTTGTGCCTGGCATGCGACCGACGGTCGCTAGCATTTGGCCCCCTTTCATCTTCTATGTGCAAAACCTTGCCTATCATGACGTTTATCCTTTTGCCTTAGGGGCAACGTGGTCTCTGGCCGTTGAGGAGCAGTTCTATCTGACCTGGCCCCTGCCGGTATTTCTACTGAGCAAACGCGTACTCTCCATCGTTTTGGTGTCGCTCGTCGCTATGTCTCTATCCCTCAGGATCGCCTTCCATTTTCACGGCGCCGCAACAGGCTATGTCCACACGTTCACGCCTTCGCGTTTGGATGCCATTGCATGTGGTTCTCTGGCGGCGCTTTGGTTGCGCTCCCCGAGCGGCACATTTGCCCTCTGGCGCGTTCGTGCTTATCAGTTTCTGGGGCTCGGTGTAGCAGGCGTGGTACTGACGCGAGTCTTGATGCATAGGAACAGCTCGGTCGTAAGTTATACATTCCTGGCCATGGCTTTTACCGGCCTGTTAGGCATATCGCTGACCTCTGATCCAAGATCCTCTCTACTGGGGCGAAGTCTTTCGGCTGGCTGGCTACGCTACATTGGAAAGATCAGCTACGGAATTTATCTTCTGCACTATCCAATCTTCCATCTGTGGGCCCGATTCTTCGATTCCCAGAGTTTCTACCAATACAACCAAGTGGCGCGAAATCTACTGGGCTTCGCGGTCCAGATGCCTTTGGCCATGTTGGCTGCCGCCATTTCGTGGCGGTTCTTTGAAGGACCAATCCTGCGCCTTAAGGAGCGGTTCCCGTCAGGATCGCAGATGCATTGGCCTGAATCGAAGCGGTGAAAAGCGTAGTCACTGACTTTTCTGCCAAGACCGCTTCGGACGCTTGGTGCAACTTGGCCTGTTCCGCGATGACCATCATGCGAACTAGTTGACGGAAGTCCACCTTGGGCGTCCACCCCGTATGTTCTCTGATCTTCGCTATATCCGCCCTCAAGTCAAAAATCTCCTGCCGCCTTTTTAGCTTTTCATCAATCTTTGTGTGCTTTTCACAAAAAGCGCGGTCGACTCCAGCAACCGTACAAGCTTCCTCCAGAAAGTCTTTTACCGAATGCGAGACCCCTGTGCCGACTACATAGTCTTGCGGCTCGGGCTGTTGCATCATCGAATGGATCGCCTCAACGTACTCTCCAGCAAATCCCCAATCCCTCCTCGAGTCGATGTTGCCCAATGACAGGATGTCTTCGCCACCCACCGACCAGCCGGCTACGGCCATGGCAATTTTTCGCGTGACCATTTCCGTTCCGCGCCGGGGACTCTCATGGTTAAAAAGTATCCCGCCGACAACAAAAAGACCACGATCGCGATAGAGGGCAGCAAGTCTGTGAGCCGCGAGCTTAGAGATACCATAAGGGGACCTCGGCCGCATCTCTGTCTGATCTGAGCATGCGCCGTTGTGGTTTCCAAACATCTCCGAGGTCGAGGCTTGATAGACTTTGGTATCCTTTTTCATCTGTTCCACGATCTTTAGTAGGCGGACGAGCCCGCCTGCGTTGACATCCAACGTTGCACCCGGCTCATCCCAGGACAGTGGGACGAAAACTTGGGCAGCGAAATTGTAGATCTCGTTAGGCCACGACTTCTGAATCGCGTTTCTCAACGACATCTCGTCACGCATATCGCCATAGATGTAACTTACCCTATCGCTCCAGGCATTGTTCATCATCCAATCTATGGCCCAATGATTGGAGTACGGCGGCTTTCTAACCATTCCATAGACTCGGTAACCCAACTTAAGCAGATATTCCGTCAAATACGACCCATCTTGACCGAGGGCGCCAGTTATCAATGCTGTTTTCATTGCGATTCACCTTCCGTTCCAGCAGTCGTGAAATGCGGCTCGAGAACTTCCCTTCGCGGCCGAACGGTTCTGTATAGCTTTCCCATAGATCCTCATCAAAGCTTGATAGTTAGGTCCGGCGGTGTACTTGCTTTCGTACTCTGCCCGTCCCGCCCGTCCCATCTCTTTGACTTCAGGAAGATGAGTCCATGCATATTCTGCTTTTGCCGCTAAGTCCTCAGGGTCACCCGCAGTAAAGTGCAATCCGGTCCTTTTGTCATCGAGAACTTCCTCCATAGCGCCCACTCGGGAGCCAATGACGGGCGTACCGCAGGCAAAGGCTTCCATCACGACCAACCCAAAAGTCTCCGCATACCCTTCCGAAGGCCAGACCAAGAAGCGCGCTCCTTTGAGCACATCGAAGCATTCGCTTTGAGACAGTCGCGGGAGCACACGAACAGAGGGATTCTCTTCGGCAAAGCGGCGTACGTGGTTCTCCATCGGCCCCTCGCCACGAATCCACAACGGAACGTGGCGCAAAGTCCTCCAGGCCTTCAAAAGGGTGGCGACGCCCTTTTCCGGGGAGAGCCGCCCCATGAAGAGGGCGTAGCTTCCCACTCCCTGTTTCATGCCCGGGTCGTCGCTTAGGAAGTGAGGCTTTAGGAAAATCTTTTCGGAGGGCCACCCTGCAGCTATAAACTTCTGACGGAAGAACTCAGTGGCGACAATGTAGGCGTCGACCCGCTCTTGCCAGGTCCTCAGAAGGCGGTGAGCCATGAGCATTCCTGCCACCGCTGCGCTCTGAAGACGCGAGTTGCGATAGCAGGCATGAACTACTCCAGGCCATGGCAGCGTCCTGCCCAGGCAATCCTCGCACACTTGGCCCTCCCTAAGGCAAGTTACGGCAGGACAAATCAAGCGAGCGTTGTACAGAGACTGAACAACCGGAATGCCTTCCTCCTGGCAGATGTAATAGGCGCCTGGGGAGATCAGGGGAAATGTGTTATGGAAATGCGCGACGTCCGGCCGCTCGCCGCGCAGTAGGGACCTCAATTCCTTCGTGCTGTCGAAAGACCAAACTGTCTGCAGGCCGACCTTGATCTTGTCAAGAATTCCATTTTGGGCGAACTCGCTATTATCTCGCGTATATTCCAGTATTTCGTTGCCTTCACGATGCAACAGTTTTTTCTCGCGGGAAAAGACTTCGTCTTCTCCTCCTGGCCAGAAGTAACGATTGTGAGCCAACAATACCTTGATAACCTTCTTTGGGAAGGCTGGAGGGTCTTCGGCTCCTCGACCATAGCTGCGGCCCAGGAACCGTGTAGGCTTCCGTGTGTGGGCGGTGAATCCACTCATGCGAAACCTACTGCTCGGATGTCGTGGGGGGGCGCATCAAGACGAACTCGTCGCGCTTGTGACATTCGTTTGACGGACCACTCATGCAACAAAGGCAACGCCGCCGCCGAACACCAGAAACTGGTGGCCAGCGGCCCGGAATCAATCGTTTCTCCTGTGAATCCGAACAGAAGGCACGCAATAAACAGCACTGCATACGCAAAGGAAAAACGATCTCTACTCATATAAAGAAGTCGCACTGCATACGCAGAGACTGTTACACAAAGGGCTAAGAACAGTGCGAAGCTGACCAGTCCTCCCCCTGACAGGACCTCAAAAAACATGGAGTGGGCAGTTCCAAGCAATGGATTGTACTCTGGCCCGTAAATTCGGGAAGCAGAGTAATATCCCAAACCGAACCAGGGTGACTGGTCCAGTGTTACCGCCGTAAGATGGCGCCACAACCCAGTCCGGTCACTCAAGGTCGAAATGGTTTCGGGGCTTCGGTACCGACTGACACTTGGAATCCGGTTGAAGGCATAGAGCATAAGCAGAATGGCACACAAACAGTATGCGAATCGGCGCAAAGGCTTTATGTTCGGACGTTTTAAGACAACAAGGGCAAAGAACACGAATGCGGTTATATAAGCGGTTCGCATGAGGGAAAAAACGAGGAGACTGAGAAACAAAGCAGAGAACAAAAGTGGAATAGCCTTCCAAATCCGTCGAACGCTGGTCAGCAATAGGATGATGGCCAGTACAGAAACGACGCCAGTCGGGGCGATGAGGTCGCCAGACACGCGAGCCGGCTCGGGATTGAGCTCCGTGGATGACCAAACCATATCAGGGGCTAGAAATGCGCAAATTGCAATGGCGATGCACAGAAGTGCATTTCCCCAGAGCATTGCTTTCATAGCCGCGCGTACACCAAATCGCTCCACAAAAATCTGCGTGAAGAGAAGCGACACAAGGGTCTGATAAACCTTGAAAGCGGTGAGGGCCGGTGCAGCTGAAGCTGAAATGGACACCGCCAAACTGAGAACTAAACCGAGACCAAGGATCTGAGGGAGGGACAAACGCAAGACGGGAAGCTTCGCTTGAAATCGCTTGCAGATTTGCACCAAAACCCAGAGCCCGGCTAATCCCCAGACAACGAGATGGAAGGCGACCACCCAATCCGTCTCCCCTCGAAGCGAGGCCTCAAGATCACGAAACCGCAGCCTTGGAGGACCTGACAAGATCAATAGGAAGAGCGCGGCGCCAATGAAGGTCGGGTGTTTGTGAATCAGAGGAACATTGAGCCAGTCCAAGGTCTGCGAGGTTGTTGCTGATCTTGCTGGAGTAGCAGTATCTGTGCTGGTCGCTTGCGGGGCTTCGACCAACTGGTCTGGGGTGGCCCGCCAAGAAAAGGCTTTGCGTTTCGGAAGCCGCGGCCGAAGATTCAAAGCATACCTCGCAAAGTTCGTTTATTGGCCTTCGCCTGCCAGCACCGCAGGCACTGTGCGCACTAAAATTTTGCAATCGAGCGCCAAGCTCCAGCGTTTCATGTATTCCAGATCCAGCTTCATGCACGTTTCGAAGGAAGGATCCTGGCGCGCGGTCACTTGCCACAAGCCGGTGATGCCCGGTTTCACTTCGAGGCGCTGCTCATGGCCCGAGCCGTACTGCTTCACGTCTTCGAGCGGGTGAGGACGCGGGCCTACAAGACTCATGTCGCCCTTGAGCACGTTCCACAATTGAGGCAACTCGTCGAGGCTGTATTTGCGCAGAAACCGGCCGAGCCGTGTGACGCGCGGATCGTTCGCAATCTTGAAGAAGGGACCCCGGCGCTGGTTCAGATGGATCAGTTCTTGCCGAAGCCCGTCCGCCCCAGGGACCATGGTTCGAAATTTGTAGCAAGGGAAGGGAATCCCGTTTTTGCCTACGCGCCACGACGGGTAAATGACGGGCCCTTGCGACTCCAGTCTGACGGCGATGGCAATGAAGAGCGTCAGCGGCCAAAACAAAAGAAGAGTCACGGAAGACACGAACAGGTCGAGAAGCCTCTTCGTAAGTCTGCAAAAAGGGATGGCCTCCTGTCGCGGCGCGCACCTGACACCTGCTCTTGCAGAATCACGAGAGGCAGGTCTTGCTAAAGTGCCCGTGACGGCTTGCAGACAATTTGCGTCCGCCGAAGCAAAGCCCGCGGGGGAAGAGAGTTCCGTCAATCCGGGCAACAAGGGAAGGAAGGAGGGAACTGCCGCCGACGTCTGCTGCGCGTCGCTTCGATTCGTCAGGTCAAGAGGGCTTGCCATCGTGAGGAGTCAACCCCTGTGAACTTCCACCGCAGAAACCGTCGCACCGGCCATCGACGATTTCACGAATAAGGGGCACACGCCACCTTTCGAAATGAACGACCCACATGCAGATTAAAGACGATCGCTTCCTTGGTCGATAAGGTTCAAACTGCATTTAAAATGCGGGAAATACCCTAGAGCCTTTCTTTGGTCCTGTGTTTCACAATTGGCGTAACCCAGCGTCGGCTCTTCCTCACAGGGAAAGCAAAGTGCAGACCATGCAAGGAGCATTCATGCAACACTCGAATTGGAAGCCGCCCTTTTTGTGCCTTGCTCATGTGTACGAGCCACTAAGACGCAGAATGCCGCCCGCCATTGCTCTTGGCCTCGCACTGGTGCCTGCGTTGCAAGTATTCGTGCTCGCTGGTCCTGCACACGCAGCGACCACAGTGCAGGAGCCGACGCAAAACGGAAAGAGGGTCCCGATCGGTTCGCTTTCTGCAACAGGAGAGGTGTACGTAAACGAGAAACCGGTGCCCGTTGAATCGACAGTCTTCGCGGGCGATTCTGTTCGCACAGGCCAAAACAGCACAGCCGTATTCACTTTGCCTGGAAACGGCACGCTGAAGATTGGACCTCAAACGCAGGTCGTGATTTCAAACAATCCCCAATTTACCGCTGAGTTGCAAGCGGGCACCGCGGTCATCGATTCCATCAGCGGGCCGTCTGGGATCAAACTCCGTGCCGGCAGCGTTGTGGTGGTACCTGCGGTTCGCTCCAGGGTGACTTCCGCGAAAATCGAAGGACAACCGGGCGGCGCTTTCCTCGTCACCTGCGTGGACGGAGACATCAGCACCATCCCGCTGTCGGGCACTTCTGGTCAGCTTCTGGAGGCAGGGCAGTCCGTCAACATTTCGCCGCGTGGCGAGCTGTCCGTGCAAAAGCAATCGGGCGGAACGTCCACCGGACCTGGTTTGCCCGGACCGCTCAAAGGGAAGAGCGGTTGGAGCCTCCTTGGCTTGGCGGGAGCCGGCGCAGGAGCAGCAGCATTGGCGGTGGGCCACGGAGGCACTAAGCCTGTGAGCCCCTCCGGGCCGTAACAAAGGAAAGCTTAGTTTCTCGAAATCCCATTCGACAACTGGAACAGGACCGTAACGTCTTCCTCGGTTTCCATGGCTTGTCCGCCGAGAATCGTTTGCGAATAGCGCCATTGGCGGACCGCGTTCATCGCCGAGGACACAAGCGAGGGCGGACCGCTGACCAAAGTGAGGCTCTCGACTGTGCCTCCACGGCCGAAAATGGCGTGCACCTTCACCGTGCCTTCGATGCCTTGTTGTTTCGCCTGCTCTGGATAAACCGGATCAACGCGCGAGACGAGATGACCCATCTGCAAGCTTTTCCCTTGGCGTGATTTCTTGGGATTTTCCACCTTTGGCATTCGAATCGACGGAAAAGCATCGAAACTGACCGTTACGAGCGGCGTTCTCGTCACGACGGCCTCGGGCTGTGTGGGAGTCGGCAGCGGTTTTTCTTTTTCCACGTTGCTGGCCGGTGCCGCGTCAGGAGGAAGAGGAGGAGGACTCGACGCGGGCGCTGCGGCAATCAAGTTTTTGTTCTGGATTGCCAAGGCCTCGGCTGTTTGAACCGACTCTGAAGCTTTGCTCTCTGCGACCTGGCTTGCCGCAGGCCTGTTTTCTAACGGTTTGCTTTCCGGAGGGCGAGGAGGCAGCGGAGAGGGGCTTTGTTGTCGTTGTGGCTTCAGCTCGCGCGTTGCAGCAATCTTTCGCTTCGCGGAGTCCCGGCCGTGCGCTGCTCGATTTGCGGTCGGGCTGTCCCCCTCGCTCTGGTTACCTAAGGTGTTGTCACTAGGTACGATTTCCTTTGGCCCCAGGTCAGCCCCCGATCCCGTGCTTGGCGTGGCAGTGTTTGTGATTTCGTGCTGTGAAGGCGCATTCTGGATGGCTTGGATGGGAAGGTCCGCAACCGTATTCGTTTCAGCAACCGCGTTCCTTTGCTTGGAATCGCTAGAAATAGGAGTATTACGCACAATCTGCGGAATGTTGCCGCTTGCCACGTTCCAGCGGCCTCGATGCAAGAAGATCCATCCCGCCGCAAGCAATGTAAATAGCGCGGCGGAAGCCAATGCCGTTGGGACTATCCTAGGATGCGGTCTCACGGATGGTTCCGGGCGACGTGGCGGCTTGATCCTGGCAACTTGTCTTCTTACGGAGGCCCTTGCAAAGACCCCTTTGATTCCAGAAGCGAATAACGCCCCACGGGGGGGATCGGCGGGAATTTTCGGCGGCTCGGCAAAAGGCGAAGGGAGCTTGCTGGGCCACCCTGCAGCAACCTCTTCCTGTTCCTGGCCAATAAAACTCGGCGCTTCTCGTTCTGAATATGGACTCGTCCGAGCTTCACTTTCCTGTGGTTGAAAGACCGCGCTCTCTCCCTGAGAAACCCATTCCCTGATTCGGATGCGCGCACCTTCCGGCAGACCAACAAACTCGATTCCTCCCTCTTTCCCGGAATCACTTATCCACGCCAGGCGTCCCTTTGCATCAATCCAGTCTTCGGAATCCGGGAATCGAACGCGGATCTTATCGAAGTGGTCATCTCGCAAAAGCGCGGCTGCTGTAAGGGCCAACCCGCCTTCGCTCAAATTGAAGACGAGGCCCCCATTGTCTTCGTCCAGCACCGCGTAAGTGAACAACAGCACTTCCCGCCGGGCGCTCGCGCGACGTTCTGAAACCGAGCGAGGAGGGGGTCCTCCCCGGCGCTCTTCGTCCACTGCGCTTGGTGGTGGCTGCTGCTCCCAGGTTGAAGGAGCTTTTTCCTTCAGCTCGTCGGAAAAAACCGGGCTTTCGAACGCGGAAGCCACAGCCTGAGTTACATCGGCGAAACTTCCGTGTTTCACGGACGGAGAAGGCCACCCCGTGGCCTCAATATCGGCTTTGGAAAAATCGCCAGACCGAGATTCGTCTTCTGCTCCTACTCTGGAGCTTGCGACGTCAGCGAAAGAGAACCTTGGACTATGTGGCTTCGCGGGCTTGGCCAGCGGAAGCGCCATTTTGGGGAGTTCGCGTTGGTCAGACCAAAGTCCGTCTTTCGAAACTTGGGAGGAAATCCAACTCCTGATTTGCTGCTGCGCAACCGCGCTCAGGTCAACAAATCTGATTCCTGCTTCTTTTCCTGAAGCATTCCTCCAGACGATCTGCCCGGCGGCCTCGATTCCTTCCGGATGTCCCGGAAGGTGAATTCGCATTCTGAGCAACTCGTCTTCATACCCGCCGCCATCCAGAGTGACGGCAGATGTCAAAGCCAGTCCATTCTCGTTAATCCACGTGGCGATTCCACCGTTCGAATTGCCCAGATCAACATAAAGCAAGGAGGGCGCGCGCACTCGCATACCAGCGCGTCGTTCTGTACCTGCGGTCCTGCCTTCCACACCTTGAAGTTTGTCCTGCATGCCTCGTAGTTGTTGCAGGCGGGCGGTCGCAACAAACCTCACATCGAGTGAATTATGTTCTGGCTTTTCCCTAGCCTTCAATCAGGGAAACACTGGACCTGCTGGAAATAGCTGCAAAATCAGCAAGAAAACCAACATTTTTGTCCCCAAACTTATGTTTTGTGGCGATAGCCTACTTGCCGACCCGAATTCTCTAAGTACATTGTCCATCAGTAGCTTGCAGGGGCGGAGATGCAAGGATGGCCCTATTCCTCGGGCGCTAGGCGCAGCTGGGCAATCCATAGCGTACCAGCAATCTTATTGTCGAACTTGCCGCTTGCCGGGCGCGCGATTCGGACAACGAGCAGGCAGGTACCCGGAGGGGTTTTGAAGGCAATTTGCTGTTCTGCCCAGCCAGACGTTCCCACCAGATTTTCCGTCTCCTTCAACCCTCTTCCGGGATTGTACGCGTCAAAGAGCTGGAATCGCGGGCCACTGTCCGTGGTAATCCCTAGTGTTCGCATAAGGCCAGAGAATCGGTATCTGGTATTGGGTTGCACAAGCACGTACTGAAACAAATGCCCGTAGTCGAGGTTTCGCGTTCCGTCAAACTCGATGCGCACCGACCGCCCCGCAAACTTTGCCGGCGAATCCAAGCTTACGGTCGCCCCTTCGACCGGCACCACGCGCCAGTCCAACCCTCCGTTCAAAATGGCGGATTCAAAATTCCCGTTCGTTAGCATGTTGGAGGATACGATAAGCTTCCCGACTTTTTCCGGGAATCGTTCGCCGAGTGCGGACCACGCCCCAGCGAGTGCTTCCGTTTCGCGCTTCTGAATCAGCGCATCGAGATAAGGGAAACACTCAGGCAACTCGAAGGGCAGCTTTAACGCAAGCAGCCGGCCCCACACCTGCTCCGCAGCAGGCATATCGCCCGCGATCGCTTGATAGTTCAAGTAATCAAGAAGAATGGATGCCTGAGGAGGCATCATGTCCTTCAGGATCGTCTCTCGGTCTGGTGCCACGCTTTCCGCCAGCGCAAACACGTCTTGCCGTGGCACTCCGCCTCCGAGCAGCACTTTCCGCAATGTGCTTAGGCCTTCTTCCGTCTCGCCGATGCGAACGTAGAAATTTGCAAGCCTCCAGTTGATCTCGGGCGAATTCGGGAAGAGGTTTCTCCCGTGTTCCAGAGCGCGCAGGGCATCGTCGCGGTTTCCTGCCCAGTCGTAGGCCGTTCCCAGGTCCGCCCAGTACTGAGCATTCTGAGGGCTCAAGCTGGTTGCGCGTTCGTATAGCCTCACCTGCTCATTGGGATTTTCGTTGTCCGCGTAGAAGTGCCTCAGTGTGGCCAGTGCATCGTAATATTGCGCGTTGTACGGATCCCAGCGGATTGCACCTTGCAGGGCTTGCGGCGACTTTGTTTGAAAGTACCACGCGCCCATTCCTTTTCTCGCCACTGCATAAAAGCAGATCGCCATACCTATTGCGAGGCAAAGGCGAACCGCGAAGTCTTGACGAGATCTGCTCATTGAGACCCCTCTGGGTCACAATGTTGGGGGCCAAAAGGTGTGCAGCAATAAGGTTTGTTCTCGACCATCTCAGTTGAAAATCCCCTAGATTTGGCTGCAGTGAATACCTGAGATTCCCTTTTACTCTGTGGTGATGCACCGGAGATGAGCACTGCGTCGCAGATACTGTTCCACCGTAAAAACATAACGTTGCGCAGGCTTGGATTTGCCTATTGGCTTCGCGGTGCGAATCCGGACTGAGGATGGTGGGCACTGTCCGATTCGAACGGACGACCTTTCGGGTGTAAACCGAACGCTCTAACCGCTGAGCTAAGCGCCCACGAAATTCATCGTACCGGAAGCATTACAAGCGGTCAACGCAGCGATGTCTCCTTGATGCGAGAACTCTTTTGAGGCGTGCCATTTCTTCGGAATCCCCCCTCTCGTCCACGTCGTTTTCTTGCACTTTCCTCACGCAGTCAGTAAACTGATTTGCTTAAATTTACGCCGAGGAAATGCACAGAGATGCTTCTCGTACGGGATTTTGTGGCCCACATGGCCAATGAAGTGGTGAAGCGCCTGGTAGACGGCGGACAAATCGAAGTTAAGGCGCAAAATGTCGTGACCACGCGGGTCCGCCACCGCATGCTTGAAGAGCTTACCGTCGAAGACCGGCTGAACGAGGAAGTGCGCCAGATCCTCGTCGAGCGGCAGGACGAGATGCGCAGCACTGGAGTCTCCTACCAGGAGATGTACAAAAAGGTGAAGCAGCACCTGGCCCGGGACCGGAAGCTGGTCCTGAGGTAAGCCACGAAATTCGAAGCCCGAAATCCGAAATCCGAAACGCGAAATTCGGAACTCGGGAGGATCCGTTGCGGTAAACGAGCCAACTCAGTAAGGAGTTTTTTAGTGGGAGGATAGTTTAGAAATTCTCCTGCATTTAGGATCCCCGAATTTCGATTTTCGCGTTCCGAACTTCGATTTTCGAGTGTCGGCGGCGAGAGCTTGCCGGGCGCAGAGTCGCCCGGAGGAATTTGGCTACTGAAGCTATTTCCGAATTTCGAATTTTGAGTTTCCATTTTCTAATTTCTATTTTCCATGAGCCTGAGCCGTTTGGCGGGAAAGGGAACTGAAACCGGATGATGCGACTGAGCCGCGAAAAGATTGTCAGACTCTCGCACCAGATCACCGACGTGTTGGTGTCCAGCGACGAAGTGGAATTCATTGACGACCGAGACACCATTCGCCAGCAAATCGTGCAGATTCTCACAGCCATGCTCAAGGATGAAGAGAAAATCGAGCTGGAAGTGCGCAAGCGCATCACCTCGCAGAAAAAGGAAATCCTGGAAGGCAGCGAAGAGTGGGACGTGCTGCACAAAAAGTATTACCAGGACGAACTCCGCCGCCTTGGCATCGCTACCGCCCCCGACGACCGCCACCGCCCCTGAGTAGTTTTGTCTCGGAGACAGGATCGCCTGCCGCAAAGAGTCTTCCACGCGAGGTATCAACCTGAGATGGAATACAGGTGTTTACCTGCTTGAGTCTCTCCCCGGCGGGTGCAAAGTAGCCTCAACAAACGCAATGCTGTGGCTAGTAACAGGGGTGAGTTCCTTAGGAAATTCCACATCCTCGGTCACACCCCGGGAGTCCAAGGAGTTCACCCCTCCCGCCCCTGTCGGTCCTTACCACCAATTCTCCTGGTTCCGTTGACAAGCGTGTGGGATTCCGGATCCCCGGCGGGGATGATCGCCCAGGCTGCCGGGTGCAAGACTGGCTTTCTGCTCGGCTAATAATAAGAAACCCTTCTGAGTCCCTGTCTCAGGATTCAAGTGGCGCCAAGCAGGCCCGTTAGCAGTTCGTGCTTGGGGGTCGAAAATGGGTTGGTGACCGTGACCCCCTTCCACGTGAAGCCCTCCTGCAAGTCCTCCGAAAGAAGAAGACGGCATCCTGCTTCCGCGGCCGCAGAGAGAATCACCGAGTCCCCTATACCGAGCTGATGATCGGTTGCCAGATCCGCTGCGGCGAACATCACTTCTGCGGAAGTCTCGATCAGAGGATAGGCATCCTGCCAACTGAGAATCGCACTACGCGCTTTTGCTGGCGCTCGTCCTGCCTTTCGCAATAGCAAGTTAAACAGCTCACCCAACGTCTGCACAGGCAGCAGCACCGCGCCTTCCGGCAAATTCTGCACCAACTCCAGTGTCGTCCGCTTCATGCTGTCGCCATTTACACCTTCCGCGTATGCCAGAATGTTCGTGTCAAGTGCTACCCTCACGATTTATCCTCGTAGAGCTCATCTCGGCTCCAACGGCCGATCGTGACCACAGGCTCAGATCGCAATCTTTTCAGGAGGGCAGCTTTGGCAACACGCGTCACGCCACCGTCTTTCTCGACAGGCACAATCCTAGCCACGGCTTTGCCGTGCGAAGTCACCACATAGCTCTGCCCGTCGCGGACCGAGCGGAGCAGCTTGGACTACCACCACGATCAGCGTGGCGCCGATGAGTTGCCCCATCGTGGCTTGAAGGAGTTTGGAAGCGAGCAACTCCCGTTCAAGCGGTTTGCTGCGAATCAAGCCTACTGTTACCTGATGTTAGTGAGCTTCTTTCTGTCCGAGACCTTCAAAGAGGATAACCTGAAGGATATCTTGCCCCTGCGCAGCTATCCCACCACGCTGCGGCGCAAACTCATCGATTTTGCGGCCAAGGTGGTGCGTACCAGTCACGAAGTCATCCTGAAAGTCCCGCAAGCCGTCATGGACAGCCTGAAACTCCAGATCCTGTGGGCGCGCTGCCAAAACGCCATTCCGATTCAAACCTAATCGCTCACACGCAGACGAATCGCCAACTCGAACTAGAACATCCGTAGTGGTGTCTCGGCGTGTCTGCCGATTACGGCCTTGATCAGCAGGAGATCCCCTTCGAAGCCGCTTTCCCCTGATTCATTCGCTCTGCTACCCACCCTTCAACCATTTTTCTCGCGAACTAAAGCCCAACCAAGACTGACTCTCGCCCTCGGCGGCTCAACACTGGGCAACAATCAAAACAATCGCTCAATTTAGGTTTTATTTTCGTTTCAGGAACTATGGGAGAGAACGTCGCCGTCGCCGCACTCAAAGAAGGCGCGCAGGATTAACTCGTGAAAGCGAATTTGAAACGCTTGGTGCCCGCGGTGCAGCGCGAGCTGCGAGAGGCGGAGCAACGCCGGGAACGCCAGCGTTTAGAGCAACACGTGCTTCGCTTGCAGAAATTCGAAGCTATCGGAAGGCTCGCCGGCGCGTCGCCCGATTTCAATAATTTGCTGGGAGTTATCCTGGGGCAAAGTGAGATTCTGCTGAGCCAGCCGCACGACAAAAGCACCACTCATGGCCTGGAGATGATCTTCGAATCCGCGAAGCGAGGCGCGAACCTTAGCCTCCCAATTGCTGGCTTTCGGAAGAAGGCATGTTCTCCAGCCCAAGGTGCTCAACGTTAATGAGATTCTAGCGGACGTTGAAAAATTACTGCGGCGGGTCATTGGGGAGCATATCGAACTGGATTTCCAGGCGGATGCCAAGGCCGGGAACGTGCGGGTTGATCCCACACACCTGGAGCAGGTGATCATAAATCTTGCCACGAATGCCAGAGACGCGATGCCGGAGGGAGGCAAGCTGACCATGGCCACGACCAATGTAAATCTCGATGATTTTGGTGGTGGAAGACGACGACTCATTGCGCGAAGTTACCTGGGCGTTTCTTCGCGGCTATGGCTACAGAGTGATGCCCGCGCGGTCGCCCGAGGAGTGCTGAATCGATAATTGCGACCGCGTCACCGCGAGCGTTTCTTGCGGGGCTTACTTTGCCTAACAAACCATCCTTCCTCAGCCAGGCCGACAAGAGGAAGCTCAATGCGAGCGCGCGTCAAGCGATGGCGGCGTCGGCTTGCGGCGCAGCTTCGGCCGGGGCCGGCGCTTCGGGCTGGCGGAATTCGCCGGCGAATTCCGCTAGGAACTGGTCCATGGTGATCGGAGGCCGGTCCAGAAGTTTCGCCAGCAAGTTGTCCACGCCGGCGCCTTTGCCGCTGACGTAATACGCCTGCAGGTCGAGCACTGCGTTGGCCTGCCACTCCGGCATGCCGCGTTCGAGCATCGCCTTGCGTTGTGCCTCGATAGGAATGTCCACGTATTGCGCGTGGCAGCCGGTTTGTTTGGTAATTTTCTCGGCGAGTTCCGGATAGCTCAGCGCCTCCGGGCCATTCAGCTCATAGGTTTTGCCAGAGTGCTCGCCGCCGGCCAGGGATTTGGCCGCGACGGCCGCAATGTCGCGCGCATCGAGAAAGCTGACGCGGGCTTTGCCCATGGAGGCGTGAAACACTCCTTGCGAGCGAACGGAGGGCGCGTAGTAGGTCAGCACGTTTTGATGGAAGCTGTTGGGGCGGAGAATGGTAAAGGAAATTTTGGTGGACTTGAGCTTGTCTTCCACGGTGCGGTGCCAGCTGGGAAAAGATTTGCGGTAATCGCGGGCACCCAGGGCGGAAAGCATGACGATATGCTTCACTCCGGCGGCAGTGCAGGCGTCAATCATGTTCCATTCCATTTCGATAAGCTGCGGAATCGGCGAACAGACCAGGAAAACGCTGGTAACGCCCTTGAGCACGGGGGGCAGCGTCAGTTTCTTGGAGAAATCGGCGACGACGGCCGGGGTTCCAGCGGGAGCTTTGGCGGCTGCGGTGGGGGAGCGATATAGGGCGCGGTATTTTTCGCCGGTCTTTGCTGATTGCTGGGCGACTTCGCCAACGACGGCCTTGCCAACCGTGCCGCTGGCACCGGTAACCAGAATCATAGGTCCCTCCCTCGGTCGCACGCCGCGTGCATGCAGGCTGGTATTGAGGAGGCTGGCGTGGCTAGTCTCATAATCATATAGGGAGGCGCAACTCCTGTACAGGAATATAGATGCCGATGAGGATAACCAGGACGCTATATAAGTCTGCATCCCCAGGTGCCCAAGAAGGTGGATTGTATGAGTCTGTGTGAAAACCGGTGTATTCGTCCAGGCACGGCTTTAGCTATGGCGAGGCCCGCCTCAGAAGGCGGCCCCTGCGAGCAAGCGTAAGGGCACGACGTGTCGTGCCCCCAATGAGGTATTCGAGGGTAAAGATGCACACAGAAGCACGGCTCTGGAAGACCCGCCACTACAGTTGCGAGGCTGCCTCAGGTTAGGCGTTCGGATTAGCCTGCGAAGGGAGGAAAGATTTCATTGCGCACAGAACGCAATCGCGAATGCTCGCCCGGGTGGAATGCAGTGTCGCCATAAGGCCGCAGCATTCCAAAATGCCGGCAACAACTGGCGGCGCTATGACCTTGAGAAAGCTGTTTCGTCTTGGTTGCGCTTCAAGAAGCCAATGTGCTTTACAGAAAACTTACAAGATGCTTGCGCTGCCTCATCGAAATTGATGGGGATTGCTTGCAACCTAGGGAAAAGGCCGTAAGGCCGGACTTGCAGCGAGCTACATGAGGAGCAGGTATGAATACTCTCTTTCAGGCAGAAGAATCTTCCCTCAGTACAGGCAAGAAAGTCGTCATTGCGATTGTCGCTTTGGCGCTCTTAGGCCTCGGCGCGTGGGGAGCCGTTGAGATCGCCTGGCGTCTCCTCTCTGGCCGTTAGGGCGTGGAGTCATCGAGCGTAGCGGGGTTGAAATCAAGCCGCGATTTCCTCGGTCCGCTCGGAATGACAGGTTGGGAGCGAAGGCCAAGGAGCGGCGGGATGTCGGCGGAATATGAGAGGCAAGAAGAGGCCCGCCTCAGAAGGCGGCCCCTACAGCGAGCGGAAGGGCGGGACATTCCCTCCGCTGCCCGGGATCTGCGATGTCGTGCTTTTGTGAATGAGACTTTTTGAGTTTACCTTGCGATTGGTGGCACTAGAGTGTTTTCACGGTCGTAGGGATTTTGGCGCGAGCGGGCGTAGCGGGTAATGGCGATGCAGGCGTACCAAAACAAAATGTAAACCAGCAAATTGCAGGTGAAGGCAAGCGCGGCGAGGAATCTTGGCCAACCGGCGATGAGGGAGCCCGGCGTGTTAACCGCGGAGACGAAGTGCGTCCCGGGTGCGGTGAGTACATCGAGAATTCTGGTCAAGGCGACACTGTAGGCGAGATTAATTCTCGCCTGGGCGAAGAGAACAGCGGTAATAACGCCCAAAACGAAGGCCCAAAGAAGCTTTGATCTGAACATGTAGACACCCAGAAATAGAAGTTAAGGGCGGGCTGGGCTGCCGAATTGCTATGAACCCCTGCGCATGAAAAACTCTCGGGCGCAACCTCTAACAGCTTGCTGAAGAATACCCGGTTGTCACGCTGGGGACAAGCAGATTCCTCGCCCCTCCGCTCCTAGCGCTAGCAATGAGAGGTTTTTTATTTTTTAACAAACGCTCAAATCATGGCTGAGAGTTGGGACCGCGCTTGAAGAATGGGGACTCGCTAAAGCGCGCCCCTCCACCTCATCAGCAAGCGGCGCAAAGGCTACGGCTGGGAGTCGGGCCGACGCTTGAGCGTGGGCCGGTCGTCATCGCTGGTGGAGCTGGGATCGGTGCTAGTCGGCTGCTTCTTAGACTGCTCGGTCTTGGTGCGCAGCGTCGGCTTGTCCTTAGCATCGGTGACCTTGCGCGAGAACATGAGGTTGCGGAGGCGGGCTTTTACGGTATCAAATTCCGAAGTCGTTACGATGTATTCCTGGCGCGCGGGAAGAATTCGCGCAATTTCTTTTTGCGTGTTCTCGATGCGCTCCGGCGTGGGCGGGTGCGTGGAGAAAACCTTCGGGATCGTGCCCGGACGGCGCTTCTCATCGGCCTGGATGCGCTCGAAGAAGGTCACATAAGAGTTGGGATCGTAGCCTGCCTTGTACATGTACTGAATGCCGAGAAAGTCGGCTTCGCGCTCGTTGTCGCGCGAAAACTTGAGGAACGTCAGCGGAATCGCTAAATTCAAACCTTGATACATGGCGTATCCCGCCCAAGTATAGGGAATGAAAATCATTGCGGGAATCGAAGCGAGCTGCGTCAATTCGCCTTTGGTAGCCTGGCAAGTGCCGTGGCGTGCGGTGACGTGCGAAATCTCGTGGGCCATCACGCCGGCGAGTTCCGATTCTTCTTGCGCGCGGAGAATCAAGCCGCTGTTCACGAAGAAGAAGCCGCCGGGAAGGGCGAAGGCGTTGACTTCGTCGGAGTCGATCACCTTAATGGTGAAGGGAACCTTGGCGTCGGAATTCCGCACCAGGTTCTGGCCGACGCGGTTGACGTACTCGGTGACCACGGGGTCGTCAATCAGCTTGGAGGAGCGCTCGACTTCCTGGGCCAGGCTCTTGCCGATGCCGATTTCCTTCTCAAACGAAAACCAGTTCATATGACAACTGACTTTGCGGTTGCCGATGGCCTCGACGTCTTCTTTAGAGTTTCTTGGATTTACGGTGTCCTTCTGCGGCACGGGCTGTTCCGAGCCAGGCTGCTGAGCCTGTTGCTGCGCAGGCTGCGCCTTAGTGGAGTCTTGCTGTGGGGGGGCTTGGCTCTGGGGAATTGCGAAGGCTGGGATTGCCAGAAGGGCGCTGCCAAGTGCCAAGTTCAGGGATTGCCGCAGGATGGCGTTCATAAGCACCTCCGCCTACCCATTAGTATACACCCCAAAAACGATGGGCGGGCGTCATAATCCTCGTGCACTATGATGTGGTTTTGGGAAGGAAGGTTATCCCGGCCGGCATTTCTTTAGCAGGCCGCATTTTGCGGACAATCAGGAGCATTTGCCTGCTCGGGAGGTATCCGGCAAGGGAGCTTCAGGAAAGGAAAGGTGCTGTTTGGGAACGGGTTCGGGGCAGTGCGGTTGACACACTTTGGGCTGCCCTCTACATTCAGAGAAAGAGATGGAGACATTTCTAATTTGAGTCTATGAGCGTTCGGAAAATTCAGGTTGGCCAGCTCTGGAAGCGAGACGAAACGGGTGACATTTACCTGGTAACCCGCTTGTATTCAGAGGCTTTGAGTACCATGGCCGTGCTGCGCAAGTCGGGCGCAGAGGGTGAAGCACAGATTCGAGTGCGCGTGGAACGAGGGGGCGCGGGGCAGGCCATTCCTGGGTTTTCGCCAGCACAGGAAGAAGAGTCCTACTAGCTTTTGTGCCTTCAACTGGGGGGGCGCCAAGGCACTAAATCGAGCGAACCTCCATCTTTACAACATCTTCCACCTTCATCAGCTCCTTTTGTAGAAAAGGCTCGCCGTACGGCACCCCAATCAACCGACCGTAGTGCCGCGCGAGTTCGTTCATTTCCTCTTCGAGCCGGTCGATGGCCAAGTGAACTTTGCTGGCTCGCTCGCTTTTCTTCGGGCGGAACTGGGAGGCGAAGGCAAGGATGGCTTTGCGGCGCTGTGCGTACTGCGCGGAGATGTCCACAACGAAGGTGGGGCGAACGTCGGCGTAGGAAACGGAATAAAGAATTTTGAAGGGGCGGTAGGTTTCTCCGGCGATGGGCAGTTGTTTCAAACCGGCGAGGAAACAGCCCTCGTAGCCAAGCTGGGAGGCGTGGTAGTGGTCAGGGTGGCGAGCTTCCCAGTAGGGAAGGATGACGGTTTTGGGGCGAAGCTGTCGAATGATGGCGGCGAGGCGTAATTTGTGTCGTCGTGAGGCGTGAACGTCCGAGTCGCGCGCGCCGAGGACATCGCGCCAGCTTATGCGGAGAAGCTTCGCGGCTTTGGCTGCTTCTTTGGCGCGAATCTGCGGCGTGCCCCGCGTACCCATCTCGCCTGCCGTCAGGTCGAGAATGCCGGTTTTGTAGCCGAGCTGAGCCATCTTCAGAAGGGTACCGCCGCAGGTGAGTTCAACATCGTCCGGATGGGCCGCGATGGCAAGGAGATCGAGGTTCAAGGGGTGGCCTCCGTGTCGAGAAAAGGGGGATTCTACACCCGGTACACGGAGGCCCAAAGTCTCGGTGCAATTCGCGGCGGGCACGGCGATCTCGTGGTAATTTCTTTGCCCGTGAGTCTTCCACTACAAGGTCGCGTGGCGCTGGTTACCGGGGCGGCCAAACGGCTGGGCCGCGCCGTAGCGTTGCGCCTGGCGGAGGAAGGCGCAGACCTGGTTGTTCACTACCGTAGCTCGCAGGGCGAGGCCCAAGATGTCGTCAAAAAGATTGAAAAACTCGGGCGTCGAGCCTCTGCCATCGCGGCAGATCTTTCCAGCGTTGCAGAAATCAAGCGCCTGTTTGATGAAGCTGGGAAGCGGTTCGGCCGGCTCGACATTCTGGTGAATAGCGCAGCGAATTTTCTCCCGGCGAACATGGTTTCTACCACCGAGGAAATCTGGGACTCGGCGCTCGACACGAATTTGCGCGCGCCCTTCTTTTGCGCTCAAGCGGCGGCCCCTTGGCTCAGACGAACACAAGGAGTGATCATCAATTTCGCGGACTCTAGTGGGCTGCTTGGGTGGCCGGGCTACATCCCTCATTCGGTTTCCAAAGCCGGTGTCATCATGCTGACAAAAGTGCTGGCGAAGGCACTGGCGCCGGAGGTGCGCGTGAACGCCATCGTTCCGGGCACGATCACAATGGAAGGCGACCCGCAGGAGTGGGAAGCCGACTTCGTCAAACTGGCGCCGCTGCGCCGAACGGGCAAGCCGAACGACATTGCTGACGCCGTCTCCTATCTTATCCGCGCTGAGTTCATGACCGGTCACGTCCTTGTGCTGGATGGTGGCCGAAGCTTGGGTCCAACGGCCGTCGAATTTCGTTGAAAGGACTTTTGTGGACCGCATCGCTCCCACGCAAGACCCTGCACCTCACGCCCGGATTGTGATGCTAGGCTAGACCTGGCCGAAGAGGGATTTGAAGGACGGACTTCCGCTCGCAATAGGAAATCGGGGTTCAAAAGCGCCGTGCAGAGAAACGCACCGCGGTGTATTCTAATAGGCTGACGATATTGCGAAATTGCGGGAGAAGAGTGTGGCATCTACGCAACCACGATTCGAAGGAACAAATTCGGAGATGACGAGCGAGACGGCCGTACGGCCGCAGCATACCATTGAGGACGTAGAGATTCAGGAGTGGCTGGAATCGCTGGATTCCGTGCTCGAAACCAGCGGTCCGGAAGTGGCCGCGGAAATCCTCGAACGGCTTCGCGCGCACGCGACCGTCAACGGCATCGATCTGCCTTTCAGCGCAAATACGCCTTATGCAAACACGATTCCTGTGCGCTTAGAGCCGCTCTTTCCCGGCGATCAGGAGCTGGAGCGCCGGATCAAGAGCCTGATTCGATGGAACGCCTTGGCAATGGTGGTGCGCGCGAATCGCGTCGAGCACAACATCGGCGGCCACATTTCCACTTATGCTTCAGCAGCGACGCTCTACGAAGTGGGCTTCAATCACTTCTTCCGCGGGCGCACGGAAGAATTTGAAGGTGACACGGTCTACTTCCAGGGCCACGCGGCGCCGGGGATTTACGCGCGCGCGTTTATCGAAGGGCGTATCAGCGCGCATCAAGTCGAGAACTTCCGCCGGGAGCTGAAACCGGGCGGCGGGCTTTCCTCTTATCCGCATCCATGGTTGATGCCCGATTTTTGGGAATTCCCTACGGTTTCTATGGGCCTCAGCCCGTTGATGGCCATTTATCAGGCGCGTTTCAACCGTTATCTCGAAGATCGCGGCTTGAAGCCACGCACGGATGCGAAAGTCTGGGCCTTCCTTGGCGATGGAGAAACCGACGAGCCGGAATCGCTCGGCGCCATTACGCTGGCATCGCGCGAGAAGCTCGACAATTTAATCTTTGTCGTCAACTGCAACTTGCAGCGCCTTGATGGTCCGGTGCGCGGCAACGGCCAGATCATCCAGGAACTGGAATCCGCGTTTCGAGGCGCCGGCTGGAACGTGATCAAGGTGCTTTGGGGCAGCGAGTGGGATCCCATTCTAGAGCGCGATACCGAAGGCTTGCTCGTCAAGCGCATGGGCGAAATGGTGGACGGCGAATACCAAAAGCTTGTCGTTTCCTCGGGCGCATACGTGCGCGAGCACTTCTTTGGGAGCGACCCGCGCTTGCTGCAGTTGGTCGAGCCGCTTCCCGACGAGGCGCTGCGGCGTTTGCGCCTGGGCGGGCATGACCCGCGCAAAATCTATGCCGCTTACAAGGCAGCGGTAGATCACCAGGGTTCGCCGACCGTCATTTTGGCGCGGACCATCAAGGGCTATGGCCTGGGCGAAGCGGGCGAAGGCAAGAACGTCACGCACCAGCAGAAAAAACTCAACGAAGAGGAGCTGCGCGAGTTTCGCTCGCGCTTTGGCATTCCTCTTAGCGACGAAGATTGCATCGAGCTGCCGTTTTATCGCCCGCCCGAAGACAGCGCCGAGATTCAGTATCTGCGCGCGCGGCGCGAAGCGCTGGGGGGCTACGTCCCGCAACGCAAAGTGCGTTCGAAGCCGCTGGTTGCCGATCACAACGAACTGTTCAAGGAATTTTTCGAGGGCAGCGAGGGCAGGGAAGTTTCCACAACCATGGCTTTCGTGGGCATGCTCCGCAAAATGCTGAAAGACCCGGAGATTGGCAAGCTCATCGTGCCCATCGTTCCCGATGAAGCGCGCACGTTCGGTATGGAATCGCTATTCCGCACCGTGGGCATTTATTCCCGCGTGGGCCAGCGCTACGAGCCCGTGGATGTGAACACGCTGCTGTATTACAAGGAAGCGAAGGACGGACAGATTCTCGAAGAAGGCATCACCGAGGCAGGCTCGATGGCCTCGTTCATTGCTGCGGGTTCGGCCTACGCCACGCACGGGATCAACACGATTCCGTTCTTTATCTATTACTCGATGTTCGGCTTCCAGCGAATCGCGGACTTCATCTGGGCTGCGGCGGACCTGCGCACACGGGGGTTTCTGCTCGGCGGCACGGCAGGACGCACCACGCTTTCCGGCGAAGGCTTGCAGCACCAGGACGGCAACAGCCACGTTCTGGCGCTTCCCGTTCCCAACCTCAAGGCTTACGACCCCGCGTTTGCCTACGAAATTGCCGTCATCATTCAGGACGGCATTCGCCGCATGTACAGAGACGGCGAAAGCATTTTCTATTATTTGACGGTGATGAACGAACCGTACGCCATGCCGGCTATGCCGGGCGAGGTGAAGGACGGCATTCTTCGCGGGATGTACCGCTTCCGGAAGACGTCGAATGGCAAAGCCAAATTGCGCGCCCAGTTGTTCGGCAGCGGCGCCATCTTGAACGAAGCACTGCGCGCCCAGGAGATTCTCGAAACCAAATATGGCGTGGCCGCGGACGTGTGGAGCGTCACCAGCTACAAGGAACTCTACAACGACGGCACCGAGACGGAGCGTTGGAACCGCCTGCACCCCGGTGAAAAGCCACGCGTTCCGTATGTCACGCAATGCCTTGCGGATGCGCCGGGCGTTCTCGTTGCCGCTACCGATTATCTGAAGACGCTGCCCAATGTGGTCAGCAAGTGGATGCCGCGTCATCTGGCCGCTCTCGGAACAGACGGTTTCGGCCGCAGCGATGGCCGTGCGGCGTTGCGCGAATTCTTCGAGGTGGATTCGCGGTTCGTAACGCTGGCCACGCTGCATGAACTGTTCGTAGAGGGCAAGATCGAAAAGTCCGTTGTGGACAAGGCCATAAAAGAACTCGGCATCAACACTGAAAAACCAAATCCGGTCATCTCCTAGCCATGCATCAGCAATGGCAGCTGTAGGGGCGCGGCATGTTGTGTCCTGGTCCTGCTTCGACTGTGAGTTGTGAGAGCCTTTGGCTAGCTCTCCTCTAAGATTTCCGCCGGCTTGATTTTCCCCGTGGCGAGATTTGCGACAAGCTGCGCATTGGCGGCAAGAAAATCGTAGTCACCAAGCTCCTTCGGCAAGACCCAGGCGAGTTTCTCGAAGGTGCGGGGGATCAGCTGATCTTCGGAAACCACCGCTGCGAAAAAGAGAATCTCCAGCTCTTCCGGCGTTTCTGCGTATTTATGTACGACGCGGCCGATGGGCACCCACTTCCGCAGCGAGACGCCCAGCTCCTCTTTCAGTTCTCGTGCAAGGGCGCGCTCGGGCGTTTCACCTGCTTCGACTTTGCCGCCGGGGAATTCCCACTTGAGCGGGGAACTGTCGTTTCGTCGGCGCTGGCCAATGAGCAGCCGACGGTCGCTGCGCACAATCACCGCCGCCACTACCGTTCTCATCTTTTTTCAGCGAGCCTCCGCGCCCGACCCCTATCCCGGTCCTGCCGAGCCATCCCCAGGCTCGGTTTCATCTCTGCGTCCTCGGCGTTCTCCGTGCCCTGGGGTTTAAACCGTTTTATTTCACTCAAGAGCTTCCACAGTTCTCGCGCTCCGGAAACCAGCGGTGGGCCCGGTGTGTTGAGCAACTCGTCGCGGATGACGTGAACGCGGCGATTTCGAATCGCGGGAACGTCACGCCACGCTGCAACCTCATAAGCCTTTTGGGGACTTGCCCTGTCTCCCGCAGCCGCCCACGCCAGAATCATGACCTCTGGCTGCGCCGCGGCCACTTGTTCGTCACTCACTTTTTCGCCAAAAGGTGCCACCATTTCGCAGCCACAGACGCTAACCAATTCCGCCACCCACGGCGGGGAACTGATGCGCGGGTTCGGCCATGCTTCAGAGTACACGCGCAGCTTAGCGTTGCAATGTTTCGACTTTTTCTCAATTCGCGCAAACTCGCGCCTCATTTTAGTAACAAAACTTTCCGCGGCCCTTGCCCGTCCAACTATTCCTCCGAGCATGCGAATGTCCGCATACACGTCCGCAAGAGATCGCGGGTTCATGGCCAGAAAATTCAACGGCTGCTCCAAAAGTTTAGCGACGGTTTCTTGTTTGTAGGGGACTGAGCCGATTACCAGCGTCGGCTTGAGGCGAACAATCTCATCCGCCGACTCCATGTGCCAGCAATCGCCCAGTTTCGGCAAATCGCCCACGGGCGCGACGTCCGCGCACCACTTGGTTACGCCGACCAGCGTTTTCATGGCACCAATCGCGCACAGAATCGAAGTCGCGCTCGGCGCGAGCGAAACAATTCGGTGACCGTTTTTTGCGTCTTTCCCCATGCTTCCGAAAAAGAATATCAGACGCGGGGCCACGCCGCAGACGCTACGGTCGTCGATTGACTCCGCCGGTAGAGTGTGGTGCACTTCGTCTGCTTAATTTCGGAGGACTCAAACGTGCGCCTATCCCTTTCGCTGATCTTTTTTGCATCGGCTTTGCCGTTTCCCGCTTCCGGGCAATCTTCCCCTGCACCGGCAAAGGCAGACGTCGTGCAGTACCACGCCGCGATTGACAATGTGAAATACGTCTTTGGCGTTGCGCCGCCCGTCGCGCACCTCAAGCCCGGGAACATCCTGGAAGCAACTTCGCTCGATTGCTTCGGCAATGCGCTGCAAAAACCCGGCGACACCATGGCGCTGGTGAAAGGCGACAATCCTTTAACTGGACCTTTTTATATCGACGGCGCGGAGCCCGGCGACACGCTCGCGATTCGTATCCTCGATCTGCAAGTGGATGGCAAGCAGGGCGTCGGCACGTTCTCTCCCGGTTTCGGCGCCGTGAATTCCACCCATTACACCCCAGTCCTTGAAACGAAGCCACTGCCCGAGCGCATTTGGTTCTATCCTATCGACAAAGAGAAAAATACGACTACGTTTCAGGCGCTCGATTCCGATTTCCAAGTGAGTTTTCCTCTGCATCCATTCCTAGGCTGCATTGGCGTTGCTCCCGCGAATGGCGAAGCTCGCAGTTCCATCGTTCCTGCGGAATTTGGCGGCAACATGGACGCGCCGGAAGTTTCCGCCGGCAACACGCTCTATCTGCCGGTGAATGTCTCTGGTGCGCTCTTTTATTTCGGCGATGGTCACGCTGCCATGGGCGACGGTGAAGTCGCAGGGAGCGCCGTGGAAGTTCCCATGCGCGCGCGTTTTCAATTCGAATTGGTGAAGGGGAAGCACGCCGGCTGGCCGCGCTTCGAAAATGAAAAGGAAATCATGGCCGCGGGCGTTTATCGGCCCGTGGATGACGCCGTGCGTATCGCCGTGACCGAACTCATCCATTGGATCCACGCCGATTACGGCCTGTCGGAACTCGACGCCTACGAACTGCTTTCCAAAGTCGCCAGAATTCATCTCACTGAGATGGTCGATCCCAACTATGTGGTCGTCGCCTCCGTCGAGAAACAATATCTTCCGCCAAAGAAACATTGACAGGCTCTTGGTTTCGTTGTCCATTCCGAGAAAACTAAGTCGTTGGTGTACTGGGGAAAGCTCCGGTCCTGTTCCTCTGTGATCCCTGCACTCCCTGGGTCCTCCGTCGTAAATCCTTTGGTTCTTCGTTCGTTGCGTTGTTTCCACGCCTTTTGCCATACTTCTCTTGTGTTTAGCGAAGCCGTTCTCGATCATTTCCGCAATCCGCGCAATGCTGGTGAGCTGCCTGGAGCCACAGCAACCATTGAAGTCACGAACCCCGTTTGCGGGGACATCCTCAAGCTTTTCGCGCGGCTCGAATCAGGGCGCATCGCCGAAGCGCGCTTCCTGTGCCGCGGCTGCACTACCGCCATTGCCTGCGCTTCACTTTTGACCGAGCAACTCCGGGGTTGCACTCTCGCCGAAGCCCGCACCATCACCGCCGAGTGTCTGTCCGCATCGCTTGGCGAACTTCCCACGGCCACTTTTCACGGCGCGCAGCTTGCCGCCGACGCCGCGGCCGCGCTTCTTCAAAAACTTTCGGCTAGCCGTTAGCCTTCCCCGCTGATCGCCCGATTCAACGTCTCCGGATCATTCAGGTTGAGCACGCAGCCCTCTTCGTTCGTACGAACCTCTTCGACGTCGTCCGCGTGCGCCCATACAACAGCCCGCGCGCCAGTTTCCAGCGGCGCGCGAAGCAGTTCGGGGTACAACGACGCCGAAAAAATTACTGGATGCCCTCGCCGCCCTTCATACGCGGGCAAAACAATGGGCTTTTTTGATTTGTAAAAACGATCAATCAATTCCCCGACCAGCGCGGAGCTGATCAGCGGATGATCGATTAACAAAAGCACCATGCCTTCGGTCCCGGCCGGCATTTTCCGCACTGCGGCTTGAATCGAACTCAGCTGCCCCTTTTCCCACTCCGAGTTGATGATGATTTCGTTCGCTTTGAGGGGTATCGCTTTTGCGATGGACTCCGCCTCCGCGCCCAGCACAACGCGCCGCACGCCGATTTCCGGCCGCGTAACGATTTCCAATAAGTGTTCGAGGAACGGACGGCCTTGGCAAGGAAGCAGTGCCTTCGGCGAGCCCATGCGGCTCGAGGCCCCGCCGGAGAGTATGACGGCGGCCAGCATGTGTGCCTTTCAGCGCTCGGCAGTAACCTTGTCGCCGGGTTGCAAAGCTGTCGTGCGCTCCAGCTTCAATTTCTTGTGCTCTGCATTGGTCGCGTTTCGCCGAACCGCCACTAACTCGGCAACGATGCTCACGGCGATCTCTTCCGGCGAAAGAGCGCCGATATCCAAGCCCATCGGCGCATACACACGTTCGAATTCTTCCGGCTTATGGCCTTCGTTCTCCAGCGCTTTGTAAACCGACATGACTTTGCGCTTGCTGCCGATCATTCCAATGTAGCGCGCCTCGGTTCGAACCGCCCACGCCAATACCCGCATGTCCTGTTTATGTCCCCGGGTCACGATCACGAGATAACTCGCCGCGTTCGGCCGGATCTTCTCCAACGCATTTTCGTAACTCGTAAAAACTTCCAGCGCCGTCGGGAAGCGCTCTTTGTTCGCAAAGGCTTCGCGATCGTCCACCACGGCAATGCCAAATCCCGCGGTATGCGCCGCCTTCGCCACCGCCATCGAGACGTGCCCGCCGCCAAACAAATAAACTACCGGCTGCGGCAAAATCGGCTCGACGAAAACTTCCAGCGTCCCGCCGCAAATCAATCCGTTGTCGTAGCCCGCTTCATTATTCAGGTGGAAGACCATCTTTCGCGGTGCTTCCTTCTGCATCACTTCTTTCGCGGCTGCCCAGACTTCGGCCTCTACGCATCCGCCCCCGATGGTTCCCGCCATCGAGCCGTCTTCGTGCACCAGCATCCGCGAACTCTCATAACTCGGAATCGAGCCGTTCGTGTGCACGATGGTAGCCAGCGCGCCGCGCTGCCCTCCGCGCCTCATCTTTACGATTTCTTCAAACAGGTCCACCGGCTTCCTCCCCTGTCAGCCTACGGCGAGCCATTCGCGCTGTCAATGCGGGTCACTTTCTGGACACTCCCGGTGGGGGATGATACCGTTCCGTTTTTGCGACTAATCCAGAGGCGCCATGAAAGCTATCGTCTTTCATCAGCACGGTGGGCCGGAAGTACTGAAATGTAGCGACGCGCCGGAGCCCGCGCTTCGCGCGAACGATGTGCTAGTGCGCGTGAAGGCTTGCGCGCTGAACCATCTCGATCTATGGGTTCGCCGCGGTTTGCCCAACGTGCCGATCCCGCTTCCGCACATTCCCGGCAGTGACGTGGCCGGCGAAATCGCCAAAATCGGCGCGGACGTAACCAACATTCGCGTAGGCCAGAAAACCGTCCTCGCGCCGCTGGTGAGTTGCGGCAAATGCCCGGCCTGCCTTGCGGGCCTCGACAATTACTGCCGGCAAGCCACCAATCTCGGTTACATGATTGATGGCGGCTGCGCGGAGTTCGTCCGCGCGCCCGAAGTGAATTGCCTTCCCTATCCCGAAAACCTCAAATGGGAAGAAGCCGCTTCGATTCCTCTCGTTTTCCAAACCGCCTGGCACATGCTCGTCACCCGCGCCGAATTGCAGCCTGGCGAGGACGTGCTCATTCTCGGCGCTGGCAGTGGCGTAGGCACCGCCGCGATCCAAATCGCGAAATTCTTTGGCGCGCGCGTCATCACCACCGCCGGTTCTGAAGAAAAGCTCGCCAAAGCCAAAGAACTTGGCGCCGATCACCTCATCAATCACAAAACGCAAAAAATCCGCGAAGAAGTTCGCCGCATCAGCAATAAGCGCGGCGTCGACGTCGTGTTCGAACACGTTGGCACTACCACCTGGGGAGACAGCCTTGCCAGCCTCGCGCCCGCTGGGCGCTTGGTCACTTGCGGGGCCACCACCGGCTACGACGCCAAAGTGGACTTGCGATTCCTCTTCAGCCGCCAGCTTTCTCTGCTCGGTTCCTACATGGGCACCAAGTCCGAACTCCACACCGTCATGAAGCTCGTTGCTTTAGGCAGACTCAAGCCGGTCGTCGATCGCGCGTTCCCGCTTGCTGAAGCCGCTGCGGCTCACGCTTATCTCGAATCCGGCTCGCAATTCGGCAAGGTCGTCCTCACCGTTTAGCTTTTCCTTATTTCTGGTATCCTTTCGCCGCGCGATAAGATAACGCGCCATAGCCATGGCCAGTCTCCAGGCGCACATCGCAGTGTGGATCATCAAGTGGCGCGTCAAGCGCCGTCTGAAAAATTGTCGCGACCATCGTCTGGCGCGGCAGATTCTTCGTCCGGCTCCTTACAGGGTCCCGGAGACCGTGCGTATCACCAAGACGGAGGTAAACGGCATCCCCGGTGAATGGGTCGAATCGCAGAGTTCCGCGCAAAGCGTCCTCCTCTATTTGCACGGCGGCGGCTATTTCGGCTGTTCTGCCGAGACGCACCACCCGATCACCGCATGGTTTGCCGTGCACGGTTTTCGTGTCTTCGCGCCTAACTACCGCCTCGCCCCCGAGTATCCATTCCCGGCTGCGGTGGACGACGCTGTTGCCGTCTATCACGGCCTCCTTGCCGAAGGCCATTCCCCGCAGCGCCTCGCTGTCGCCGGCGATTCCGCGGGCGGCGGACTTGCCCTTTCCCTCATGCTCGTTCTTCGGGCCGCGTGCACTGCGCTTCCGGCTGCGGCGGCCCTTTTCTCCCCCTGGACCGATCTCGCCGCCACCGGCGAATCCGTCCGCTCGAATGCATCGCGTTGTGCGATCTTCCATGGCCCGGCCATCGCCCCGACGGCGCGCCTGTACTTAGGCAACGCCGATCCCCGCAATCCGCTCGCCTCTCCTCTCTACGCCGATCTCGACGGCCTTCCTCCGCTGCTAATCCACGTTGGCGCGGACGAAACTCTGCGCGACGATTCCACGCGCCTCGCCGAAAAGGCTCGCGCCGCTGGTGTTTCGGTGGAACTAAAAGTCTGGCCGGTGGTTCCCCACGTGTGGCAGCTCGCGCCGCACAAAATCCCCGAAGCTCGCCAATCCTTGCGGGAAACTGACGAATTTCTTCGCAAGCACACTGCCGCCGAAGACCCAGCTAGTGTACGATGGGTCCAACATGCCTGCGGCCTCCGGCAATCAACATAACTCTGCGGATATTTCTGTCGACGTCCTCATCGTCGGGGCAGGCTTCTCCGGCATTTGCATGGGCATCAAGCTGCTCGAAGCCGGAATGAAGAAATTTCTGATCATCGAAAAGAGTGACGACCTTGGCGGTACTTGGTACGAAAACCGCTATCCCGGCTGCGCTTGCGACGTGCCCGCGCATCTTTATTCTTTTTCGTTCGAACGGAATCCCGGCTGGACGCGTATGTTTGCCGGCCAGCAGGAAATCTGGCAATACTTAAAATCTTGTGTGCGGCGGAACGGGCTTTCTCCTCACATTCGCTTGGGCACGCGCTTTTGCGAAGCTGCCTGGGACGAGGCCGCCAGTCACTGGCGTATCACCGCGAGCAGCGTCCCGCGGGACAATGGCAATCTCAGCAAACGCATGAACCTCTGCGCGCGCGTGCTGGTTTCCGGTATGGGCGCGCTTCATGTGCCGCACTGTCCGGAAATTCCAGGCATCGAACGTTTCTCCGGCCCTTCCTTTCATTCCGCTACTTGGCGTTCCGATGTCGACTTGAGCGGCAAAAGCGTCGCCGTCATTGGCACCGGCGCGAGCGCAATTCAATTCATTCCTCACATCGCACCCAGCGCCGGCAAACTTTACATTTTTCAGCGCACCGCTCCCTGGATCGTGCCGCGCCTCGATTTTGGCTTTTCCGAGAAAGCACGCGCGCGATTCCGTCGCATACCGGCGCCCACGTGGGCGTTCCGCAAATTTCTTTTTTTCGCTCTCGAGTGGCGTGTATTCAGTTTTCTGGGCGACCGCGTCGTCCGCGCGCATATGGAGAAAATCGCCCGCAATCATCTCGAAAACGGCGTCGCTGATCCCAAACTGCGAGCCGCGCTGACGCCGCGCTATCATATCGGTTGCAAGCGCATTCTTCTTTCCGATGATTTCTATCCGGTCTTCCGGCGGTCCAACGTGGAGCTCGTCACGGAAAAGATTGCCGAAGTGCGCGAGCGCAGCGTCGTCACGCAAGACGGCACCGAGCGCCCTGTGGACGTTCTTATCTACGGCACTGGCTTTCACGTTACCGAGCAATTCATCGGCATGAAGCTCTTTGGCCGAGGCGGCGTTGAGATACACGACGCCTGGCGCAACGGCTTGACCGCCTATCTTGGCGTGACCGTCAGCGGGTTCCCGAATTTTTTCATTCTGCTCGGCCCCAACACCGGTCTGGGCCACAATTCCGTCGTGCTGATGATCGAAGCGCAGGTCGATTACATCATCAAATGTCTGAAACTGATGCGCGACCGCAAAATCGCCGCGATGGAAGTGCGTGCCGAATCCCAGCAGCATTTCGCCGAAACCCTTCGCGACCACATGGCGCGTACGGTTTGGCAGTCCGGCGGTTGCCGCAGCTGGTATCAGGACGCGCAGACCGGTCAGAACACCACGCTCTGGCCAGGCTCCGTCATTCAATACTTTCGCGCCATGCGCTCGGTCGCGACTTCCGAATACGACCTACGGCGCTGCTAGTCCACGAAGGGTCATGCTTAGGCGATAAAACGTGCGAGGAGTCCGGCTAGAGTGCCAAGCGCCGCGACGGTCGCATTGGCAGCCGCGGTAATCCTCCAGGAAAGCGATTTCCCCACCACCGAAAGCGAATAGACGCTGACGATTCCCAGCGTGCAAAGAATCTTGACCGCGTGAGGCAAGGGCATGCCGCTTCGCCAGGCAATGAACGCGATGGCCACGTCGAAGGCCATAGGTACGGGCAGGAACGCCGAGACCAGCGCGACCAGAAGAATCCCGCCAAATGTAACCTGCGCGCCGAGCATCGGTTCAACGTGCTCGCCAGCCAATTGGGACGCCCACCGCGATACAGCCATTTCGCTAGGTTCATGGATTCCACTCCGGTCCTCCGCGACGCCCAAGAACCCTACCGGTTTTTGCCCACAAGGCGATGTCACCGGTCACATGCTCGAAAGTCGCGGTTCCGGTGTTGAAAACAAAAGGATTACTGGGAAGACTTTCATAAGGTTTCGCGGGCCGCAGGCCCTATAGGACAGGTAAGAGTGACCGAGCGCCCAACGTCATTTGTTTCGAATGGAGGCCCTGTGCGAAAATAGAGTTGACAGATGAGATGAAGGGAAAAGCATGAGTACTTCTCTCGGAAAACATGCCACGCTGACTAAGCCCGAAGATTTCGGCAGCTTGCTCCAGGACGAAGGCATCATCTTCACCCAGCTGGACAAAGCGGTAAACTGGGCGCGCAAAAGCTCCATCTGGCCGCTTGGATTCGGCCTCGCTTGCTGCGCCATCGAAATGATGTCCATGGCAGCGGCTCGCTTTGATGTGGCGCGTTTCGGCGCGGAAGTTTTTCGCCCCTCGCCGCGTCAGGCCGATTTGATGATTGTTGCTGGCCGTCTTTCGCAGAAAATGGCTCCCGTGGTGCGCCAACTCTACGACCAAATGCCTGAGCCCAAGTGGGTCATTTCCATGGGGGCTTGTGCAACTTCCGGCGGCGTCTTCAACAACTACGCCATCGTGCAAGGTTGCAATCAGGTGATCCCCGTGGACGTTTACGTCCCCGGCTGCCCGCCGCGTCCGGAAGCACTGCTCTACGCCATTCTCCAGCTTCAGAAAAAGATTGAAAACGAAAAGGGTTCGTTCAAGCGCGCTATGAATCTTGCGTAATGAACACAGACCTGCCCAGGCGTCAGTCTGCGCTCCCGGCTACTCATGCGACAAATTGTCCCGCAACGCGCAGCCGGTTTCTCCCTCCTAGCAATTGCATTTTCTTTTCTCAGTTGTGGTGGCGGCGACACGCTTCAGCCTCCTCCCGCAAAGGGCTGGACCGTCGTCTGGTCTGACGAATTCAATGGCGCGGACGGCTCCGCTCCCGATTCCTCCAAATGGATTTACGATCTGGGCGGCAAGGGTTGGGGCAACAGCGAACTAGAGTGCTACACGAATCGCTTGCAAAACGCCCAAATTAAAGGCGGCCATCTCGTCATCACCGCGCAACAGGAAGGCGCTCCCTTTGTGTGCTCGGATGGCTCCACCAACAATTACACTTCGGCTCGCCTCAAGACCCAAGGCCTCTTCAGTCAGGCCTATGGACGCTTTGAAGCGCGCATCAAGATTCCCGCGGGGCAGGGAATGTGGCCTGCTTTCTGGATGCTGGGTAACAACATCACTTCTGCGGGCTGGCCCGCCTGCGGCGAAATCGACGTCATGGAGAATATCGGCAAGGAACCCGGCACCGTGCACGGTTCGCTTCACGGGCCGAGCACCACCAGCCGCACCAGCGACGCTTCAGCTCCTTTCAGCCTTCCAGGCGGTCAGGCATTCGCGAATGACTTTCATCTCTACGCTGTCGAATGGCAGCCGGGAGTAGTCCGCTTTTACGTGGACACGAATCTTTACGCCACGTTTACGCAATCCCAGTGGCCCACCGGCGGCACCTGGGTTTTCGATCATCCTTTCTTCATCCTTCTCAATGTCGCCGTAGGCGGCTCCTGGCCCGGCTCTCCCGACAGCACCACGGTCTTCCCTCAGCAAATGCTTGTCGACTACGTCCGCGTCTACACCAAGCAATAAGTTGGACTCGTGATTCGTGACCCTGGACTTGTGAAAGTCCACGGCGGTTTCTCTGCCGTCTGTTGATTCCAGTTGGCTCATTGTACCTTCGGCCGCTTTGTGCCCTCTGTGCTCTCTGCGTCCTCTGTGTTAAAACTCTTTTGGTAGAGAAGGGAACAAGTCCATGACCGCATCACCTGTACCCGGCTCAACTACAACCGCATCGCCGGATGCCGCACGTCAGTTTTTGCGCCACACCCTTGCTACGGTGGCGTATCGAGGTGGCAAAGCTATTCGTGGCGCACCTGACCGTTTTGGTACGTTCCACATCGGCGACAAGACCCGCACACCCGCGCAAATCCTCGCCCACATGGGCGATCTCTTTGACTGGGGGCTCTCCATCGCGCAAGGTGAGCCGGCCTGGCACGATTCCGCACCGCTTCCATGGGACGCGGAAGTTGTGCGTTTCTTCGCCACGCTGCAGAGGTTCGAAGATTACCTCGCGTCTTCCGAGCCTCTTCACGGCTCCACGGAAGGTCTTTTCCAGGGCCCGGTCGCCGACGCCCTCAACCACATTGGCCAAATCGCCATGCTGCGCCGCCTGGCTGGTTTTCCCATCTTGGCTGAAAACTATTTCCAAGCCGGCATTGCCGCTGGCCGCGTCGGCCCCGACCAAGCCGCTCCCCGTCGCGAATTCGAATGATGCGCTAAGGTTACGTTATCTGAACGGGAGTTACCTGGACCAGAGCGATGGACCAGTCTTCGCCCTTGCGCACAAGTACCACGCTCATCCGGTGCATCCAGACGCGCTCCATGCTCGCAAGGATCGCATTCTTCCACAGCACCACCGCAACCAGAATGTCCCCGGAGTCGGCGAGTGTTTCTTCGATGAGGTACGTGGCATTTTTCTTGGCATAGGGTGCAAGCAGTGTTTCCAGGCCCTTGTGGATCTCCTCGCGATTCCATCGTTTTCCGTGGACGTCCACAAACTGGGCGTTTTCGGCGAAGAACGCGAGCACGTCTTCGGCCTTAGACCATTTGAGTCCTGCAAGAAAGCTGTGCAAAGTGGTTATCGCATTTTCGCTAAGTTTCGGCGTCGGTTTGATGCCCTCAACGCTCCGGGTCTTAGCGACTTCCTCGCGGAGCGTGGCCAGCCTGGCACCCTTGGCTTGTAAGATCTGTGCAGCGAGGGAACCTTCGACGTGCAGGAGGCCTAGCAGCAAATGTTCTGTATCGACATGGCGGTGACCGAGCCGGTCGGCCTCTTCTGCGGCCAGGCGCAGGACCTTCTTGGAATCCTCCGTGAGTGGTACCTCTACGGAGGTTGCAATGCGCTCGCGCGGCGGAATGTGTTTCTCGATTTCGGCGCGAATTGCAAGCTTTGCCTCAACCCCGCCTAGGAACCTCTTTGCAAGAGAGGGTTCCTCCCGCACAAGCCCCAACAACAAATGTTCCGTCTCGATGTACGGGCTACCATACTGGCTGGCCTCATAGCGCGCGAAGAAAACCACGCGTCGGGCTTTTTCCGTATAACGCTCAAACATGACTCGTCCCCGGCCCCACGCACACCGAGCATCGGCCGGTCCTGACCGCCTTTAGGGTATCGTTTGACAGAAGAGAACGGCAAGCGTGAGGCTAGTGGCGTCAAACGGTCCCGACCACATCGCCTCTCTGGCCACAAGGAGAAGAATTGCCACGTGCACTTCGTTTCTTTACTGTTTGCTGGTGGTTTGCCTCTGAAGCTCGCAGCTCTCGGAGCAGGACATTTTTCTGGTGGTGGCTTTCGTGCCCGTGGCTTTGTGCGGCCCGCGCAGGGGCATTAGTCAATTTGCGGTCGTCGGTCTCTCGCTTCTCGTTGTGACTGTGCTTTGCACCTGGTCCGAGGCTCGCAGAGAATTTCCCGTTCGGTGTCACCGCAGTTTTGCTTCTGCGGCCGCGTTTTGCGCAAATTGCATCCAGCGTACCTGCAACTTCTTCAGCCGCGCATTAAACGAATCGGGGCAATCTTGCCCGAGGATTGTGGGCAACTTTAGTGCATGGCCGCAGCGGGCGCTTCTTCCGGCTCTTCGTGCGCCGCTCGGATGATATGCAACTCAACGTCCGTGGCGTGGAACGGATACTTCAGCGTACCTAACACCTGGCCTCCCGCCACCTCCTGCGGATCCACCGGGTCGTCTGGCTCCGTTGTTAGCACCATCCGCGGCGGCTGCGCTGCAGAATGCGTGTTGTTCAGCAATTCCTTGTACGATCCGTCCGGCAACCGCTGATCTGAAAACATCAACGCAATGGGTTGCCGCGAGAGCACCTCCTCCGCCTGCTGAAGCGTGGAGACCGTAATCACATTGACCGGCAGTTCTTCGAGGATTTTCACCAACGACCGGCGCTGTTCGAAATTGGCGGATGCTACTAAGACGTCCCACTCCTTTGACATAATCCACCTCCAGGGCCGAAAGTCCCAGCTTGCCTTGAACTTGAAGGGGCCTAAGTCGAGCACTTGCCAACAAGAACAAACTTTGCACTTGACAGTCTTCTGCCAAGGCTGTCAAGGACAAGGGCCCTACTCTAGAAACGCCCACCGGGCGGCGCAATCCGGTGTTTTACCGATTGGCTCGCCAGGATAATTTCTCACCTCTCAACTGTCCATAAAAGATTGTTGCGTCAACAGTTACAGCCTCCCCTGGCCCAGCCCAGCATTCTTCCGGTCGCCAATTTTGTCGGCTGTTTTGTAATATTCTTTCTTTTACCATCAACGGCAATGCTGTGGTCTTAAGTCTCAAGGACCGTGCGGCAGTTGAGATGCCCGCGGCACCTCCGGTATTGGGACGCTGACGCATCGTTTCATCAATACCAATCAATACGAGAGGACGCAGCCACCCGTACCGCTGTCGAAAGCGTTGCTCCACAGCGACTGTACCGCAAAACGGCCCGTCTGGAGAGTGATGTCGGCCGCCGCGCCCTGCCCTGAGGAGATCCAGGCGCACTTGTCGCCATTCTCCGCGCCGCTGGAGTCCAGCCAGCCACCGCTGGGGAACTGGTCGGTGATTGTTTCGGCCATCTCGTGACCAGCGACGATGGTGATGCCGGCATCGGGACCCAACCCGTTAAAGTTGGCGCCGCAGCTGGCCCCCGCATCCGTGATGTACGGGAGGTTCGTATAGGCGACGTTGCCGACCGTCGAACTGGTCGCGCTATGGTAGGCGCAGTATTGTGTCCCAAACCCTCTGGAGTTGTTCCCCGTCGCGGTGGCGATGACGTACTGTACGCTCTGATTGCTTGCGGATGTCGTGTTGCCGAATTGTTGCGCGGCGCGCACCGCTTCGGCCGCGATCTGCGACTGGCGCGGCCTAGACGGCGCAGCGCTCGCGTTGTCATACCAGATCCGTGCTCCCAGAAGGCCCTTCGGATTGCCCGCGGCAGTGCCTGCGCCATTGCAAAAGACAGTACCGGTGGCCACGCCCTGGCAATATTGCGTAACGCTGTTCAACCAGGCACTGCCGCCGACGCCGTTGTAGAAGCTCTGTAGAATGCCTGCCTCGCCGCTTGGGTCATGGCCCCACTGCGAGCCCCAAAACACTAGAAAGACTTGGGGCGCCGTTTCGACGGCCCCGCCGTGGTAGTAGAGGTTACTTGCAGCACCGGCTCGGTGCGTAGAACCGGGCTGCGCATGGGGGTTGGCCTCGCGAAACCGTTTCATATCGTCAACGGTGGCATGGATCATTGCCGGCGGTTGGCCTTCTTCCAGGATTCTCAGCCCCCCGACCGTATCTTCATAGACCATCTGCTTCTGCGGTTCCTGCGCGTGGGACAGCGGGCCCACCGTCAGGAACCCCAGAAAGGCGAGAAAGCCTCCCCAAGCGTATTTGTGCGGAATCATGAGCCACCTCCGAGATTTGGATTGGTTTCACAGATCAACGCGAGTAAGGCCACCCCGCACTTTGATCCGACTGCGTGGCGCGATTCATACCATGCTTGGCAGACTGGTGGCAATTCCGGAGTTTCCAAATTTTGAGCACCGAAATGCCCAAATGAGTATCAGCTGCGCGCCACGCACATCCAGCACCAGTCATCTCCGCATTTGTTGTTGGCCGACATCCGGTTGCTTCCTCCTCTGCCGCGCCGTAGGCGCGCAAACTGCTCGCCTGCGCCGTACTCTATTCCGTCTCTGGATCGATCGTCTGATCTAGATAAATCCAAAGCACACGCGAAAGAAAGGTCAGCATCGGGGCGAAGGGCAGAAAAAACACGACGGCCCAGATGGCGACTTTGTTGAAACGCCAGTGGGTCAGGACCCAGAGGATAGCCCCAAAAGCAAAGACGAGGGCGACCCCCAAACCGTAACTGATGTACATGGCGCCGAGAAAATATCCTGGCTCGCGGTTGAAGAGGAGACCGCAGTCAGGACAGCGGTCATTCATCTTCGGGAAGCCCCAATAAACGCCCCAGTCAATGCCCCAGGAAACGTTAGACTGGAAAATTCTGCCCGACCGGCATCGCGGACAGAGTTGGCGGAAGATGCTGCTCAAAGCGGATGGCCGAGAACGGGGCAAGAACGCCATGATCGCAGATTAGCGGAAAACGGCCGCTCTGAGATTATGTCATCGCAGGCGGGAGAACAGTACCACCTGCAGTTTCATGGCTCACCGGGCCAGCCGGCCCTCACGGGTCCGTTCCGACCGTTTTCAACAAGGGAGCGAAGGCGCGATCCAACTCTTCGTCCGTCAGCGAATTCGGTTTCACGTCGCGAAACAGCGCCCAATGCTCGGTATGCTCTACGGTTTGCCCAGGCTGCACGTCCGTCATCGGTCCGAGGGTTTCGATTTCCAGAAACTCATTGTTCGTGAAGGTCTCAAACGAGCACCCGAAATCGGGATACGTCTTTGCGGGGTCCGCCTTCGTGCGCTTCAGAAAGGCCTCCCCGTTTAGTAGATAAGCTGCCCACGTGTCCCCGTTGAACATGCCAAGCTTTTGCGGATCCGCGTTATTGGGATCTTGTCGAAGGGTCAAATATTTTTTGGTGAATTTCCAGCGAGCGTCGGCCAGGTTCGTGTACGCCCACATGACCAGGGGGTTTGTAGCTTCAAGATTGATGGGGTGCTTGCCGCGCGGCGGGAATCCGCTCACGGCCACGCCTCCGGGCGCCATCATCGTCAGCGCCCAGGCGGAAAACTTCAAAGGAAACAGGCCGCGATTGGTGATGCGGTGGATGACCGTCATCCGCGAACCCGATTCCGCCATGCGCAGTTCAATCTCCTTCTGCAGCCTGGTTAGGGGCTCGACCGGTTCGCGAGCGATGATGCCGGTCGGTGTAATCTGAATCTCGACCGGCGCGTTATCGGGCGCCCACGTGGCCACTGGATCTTCGGGCGCCTTCCAAACCCGGTGGCCGCCGCGCAATTGAAATTTTTCTTCTCCGCTCTTGCCAAGTTGGTCGGAAAATTCCTTGAACAAATTCTGGCCGCCGAGGAATGCGAATCGAATGATCCTTGGTCCGACATCGCCGGTCACAATGGCTTCGATTTCTCCATTGGTGATGCGATAGCAGTTCTTCCATCCTTTGTATTCTGTCTTCTCCACGCCAACCGCGGCATAGTTCGGCGTTGCGCAGGACACCGCCAACGCCAAAGTCATCATGTTTCGCAACAGGTGAGCTGCCACCGGCCTCTTCAAAAACTGGGAAGCTGCTTTCATGAGCTTCCGCTCCTCCGCGAGTTCGGCTAATCCCAGCCCTAAAGCCCCAGCACCCAAAAGCGCGGCCCTCAAAACGAGGATGAATCAAACGCTGGCCCGCTAGCCATCTAGCCAGGATTTTCACGCAAGGATTCTACACATTTAGCCACCGCGACGAACCTGCGAAATGCCCGGGAAATCGCGTCAGACAGACGCCGAGCAACGGATTCCGTTTTCCCTGGTTCGCCGATGCCTCGGTGACGCGGCAACCGAGCGACTTGGCTACCGCCCGCTGCAAATTGTGGACGCCGGCACTACATCAGCCCCAGAGGAAGCGCCTTCCTGTAACTCCTTCCGAAGCACATTCTCAGCACCCTCCAACCACTTAAACCCAATAGAATCATATTCTTATCAAGAACACGGGCGCGGGACTGCCCTCTGGTGTCGTAGGAAAACTGCCGGGCTGTACATGCTTTCTTCCCATTTTGGAGCTTCCTGAACCTCTGCGTTCTCTGCGCCCATGCGTTATCCTCTTTCCGATTCCTTCTCTTGCCACTCGCCGCTTGCGCAGTTTGCATCCCGCGTCCTCGACCGGGACGTCGCTGTCTTTCTGGTATGCCGCTCGTCACTCGCCACTCTCTTTTGCGGTATGCTTCCTCATAGCCTGTGGTGGGAGTTACAAATGAACTGTAAAGTGAGCATGAGCAGGGAAGTGAGCCGTCGTGATTCTCTCCATGGCGCAGGAGTGAGTCGACGCGATTTTCTGGGTGGGGCGGAGGCCGTGGTTTTTGCCGCCATGCTGAACCACGCCTACGCGCACGTCGCGCCGGAGGATTTGGCCGGTGACGAAGAATACTGGAAGAAAATTCGCAACGCGTACGCGCGCGATCCCAAGCTCATCAACCTCAATAATGGCGGGGTGGCGCCGGCGCCGAACAGCGTGCTGGAAGCGGAGATCGATGCCATCCGCTACAGCAATCAGCTTCCGGCGTACCGCATGTGGCACGACCTGGAGCCGGGAATCGAAGACGTGCGCAAGAAACTCGCGCTGATGTGGAACGCCGATCCCGAGTCCGTTGCCATCACGCGCAACGCCAGCGAGTCGCTGCAAATCGCGCAGTTTGGCCTGGACCTGCAGCCCGGCGACGAAGTTCTGACGACCAGCCAGGACTATCCGCGCATGATTACCACTTGGCAGCAGCGCGAGCGGCGCGAAAAAATCGTGCTCAAGCAGCTGGATTACGCCGTGCCGGTGCGCAACTCCGCGGACCTGGTGCGGATGTTCGAGCAGGGAATCACGCCGCGCACGCGCGTGATTCACGTGTCCCACGTGGTGTTCATGACGGGCCAGATTATGCCCGTCAGGGAGATTTGCGCGCTGGCGCGCGCGCGGGGCATCACCAGCATCGTGGACGGAGCGCACGCGTTCGCGCACGTGCCGTTCCAGCTTTCTGACATGGACTGCGATTTCTACGGCGCGAGCCTGCACAAGTGGCTCTCCGCCCCCATTGGCACTGGCATGTTGTACGTGCGCAAAGACCGCATCGAGAAGCATTGGGCGCTGATGGCCGCGCCACAAAGGATGGACAAGGACATTCGCAAGTTCGAAGAAATCGGCACGCATCCGGCGGCGATGCACAACGCGACGCTGCAGGCGCTCGAGTTCCACGAGCAGATGGGCGCGGAGCGAAAATTCGCGCGGCTGCGGTACTTGAAGAATCGCTGGGCGGAGCGGTTGAGCAAAGTTGCCGGCGCGAAAATGCTGGTCGAGCTGGGGCCAAACCAGTCCGGCGCGTTCGGCACGATTCACTTCGATGGCGTGGACCCGGGCAAGCTGAGCGATGCGCTGCTCAGCAAATACAACATTTTTGTCGTGCCCATCAAAGGGCCCGGGCTCGATGGCATCCGCGTCAGCTCGAATGTGTACACTTCGCCGGAGGAGATTGATCAGTTTTGCGCCGCGGTCGAAGCCATCGTCCCGCGCGCGTGAGACGGTGGCTCAGGCGATGATTGCGACCAAGGGCGAGGACGCCGAAGCAAGGGAGAGCCTTCACTGGCATCCTTGTCGGATGCGGCGGTACGAAATGCGAGAGCACGACATATCGCGCCCCTGCAAAGAAAAAGAATAGGAACTGCGCTTATGGTAGGCGGATGACAGTGGCCGTGCCGCCGGGCCAGTCGAGCGTGGCGCCGGGGGCTTCGGCTTCTTTGCGGACGTAGCCCATGCCAATGACGCGCGGCGGATCCCAAACGCGAGCGGCGCGCGTCACGTAGCCGGCTTCCTTGCCGTCGGCGGTCGTGAGCGGCGCACCCGCTTCCGGAACGGCGTCGCCCGAGAAGAGGAGTCCGACGCGGCGGCGGTTGACGTGGCCGCGCGAACGCACGCGCTCGACGATTTCCTGGCCGGTGTAGCAGCCCTTCGTGTAGCTGATGTGCGTGTTTTCCAGGCCAGCTTCGTGCGGGATTTGCTTTTCGCCGAAGTCGTAGCCGAACCAAGCCACTCCCTGGGACAGGCGCTGACCGCTCAGGGCGGTGTAGCCCGCGGGGCCGCCGCCGTGCTTGCGCACGGCTTCGAGCAGAATCTGCCAGAGGGCCGGCAGCTGGGCTCGCTCGACGACCAACTCGGCGCCGGCAACTCCTCCGGGCGAGCGCTTCACAATGCGGCAGGGAATCGCGTTGACCACGCTTTCGACCGAGGCAAGCTCGTCGACCGGCTGCAGGTCAACGTTGGCGAGCTGCTTCACAATGGCCGCGGCTTTCGGACCTTCGAGCGCGAGCGTGCCCCAACGGTCGGTTTCGTCGGTCAGCGTGACGTCGTCCATGATGATGTATTTGTCCAGCCACTGAATGAGCTGCTCGCGAATCATGGCGTACGAAACGCAGAGGTGGTGGTCGGCGAGCGCGTAGGTTTCGAGCTCGGCCAGGATATGGCCTTGCGGATTGAGCAGAAGTGAAATCGTGCCTTGGCCCGCGGCGACGTCTTTGATGTTGTTGGTCAGGATGGCGTTCAAGTAGCGCACGCGATCCGGGCCGGTGAATTTCAAATACGTGCGGTAGTTCTTGTCTTCCAGCGCGACGGTTTGATTGCCGAAACGATACTCCGCTGCTGGGTCGCCAAAATCATTCGGGAGAGAGCAGCCGAACCAGACGCCCATGCGCGCGCCAGCGCTCGCGTACACATCCGCCAGCGGGGAAAGCATTGGCTTGACCTCGGCGCTTACGGCTGCGTCTGTTTTGGTTGCGGGCGTTTCCATCTCGCGTTCGTGAATCCTCAGTCTAACGCGTTTTGGAAACGGGGGCGAATCGCGGCCTTTTCAGTTGGCACGCTCGCAACGCCGCGCGCATTGCCGGACGGCGGCAAAATGCAATGCTATAATCGCTTCATGCGAGACGACTTGCGGGGCCTGCCCGCGCTCAATGCCGCTCAAGAGAGTTTGATTCACATCACGATTCCGGTGGGCATATTGCGGTGCAACTGCTCGATCATCGGCGATCCGCTCACGTGCGAGGCGCTGGTGGTGGATCCCGGCGACGAGGTTACGCGCATTCTGGATTTGCTCGGGCGGCGGCGGCTTACGGTGAAGGCGATTGTGAGCACGCACGCGCACATTGATCACGTCGGCGGGTTGA
>Ga0209804_1000099_pt1 | contig 73435 bp, 74 predicted proteins | sample GraSoiAngelo_139_FD_185896 | JGI IMG/M metagenome (GOLD analysis project Ga0209804, IMG submission 185896) | Grasslands soil microbial communities from the Angelo Coastal Reserve, California, USA - 14_0929_12_20cm (SPAdes) (version 2) | ecosystem: Environmental > Terrestrial > Soil > Grasslands ... | reverse complement strand
GCCGGGCCGAAGCCACCGCCACAGGCGGGAAATGAGCCGCCGCTTCAAAAAGAACGTGTGCACGATCAGGTCGTACGACGCCGGCCGGCATTCGAACCGGTCGAGATCGGCCAGGATCAGATTGACCCGAGCGCCGGCCGGGGCGGTGCGCCGTCGCAGGATCCGGAGTGCCTCCATCGAGATGTCCACGGCATCCACCGTCCATCCATGACGCGCCAGCAGCAGCGAATGACGGCCCAACCCCGCGGCGACATCCAGCGCGCGCGCTGGGCGCGCTGGCCGGAGCCTCGGGATCCAGGCGGCGAGGAGCGAGGCGGGGTCGACGTCGTGGCGGCTGTCCCCGGCCGCATAGCGGGCATCCCATCGGACCCGATCAGCGCGCACGGGTGCCGATCGCTCCCGGCATTTGACGCCCAGGGGTAATTCCCGTACCATCGACCAGAAATGCCACGCGTTCCACGCCCTCTGCTTGCCGGACTCGTGTGTCTCACCGCCATTCGCCTGGGCATCGCGGCGGCCCTCCCCATCGGAGACGACGAAGCCTTCTACTGGGAATGGTCCCGGCACCTGGCGGCCGGCTACGTCGATCATCCGCCCGCGATTGCCTATCTCGTCTGGGCGGGGGTCCACCTCCTGGGGCGGACGCCGCTGGCGGTGCACGCCGTGGCGATCCTGCTCTCGTTCGGCACGTCGCTCGGGCTCTACGCGCTTGCCCGAGAGATCACCGGGCGCGAGGACGCCGCGCTCTGGTCGGTGGTGCTGTGGAATCTGATCCCGGTGTTCGACGCCGCCGCGCTCGTGACCGCCCCCGACGCGCCGCTCTTCTTCTTCTGGGTCCTCACCCTGCTCGCCGCGTGGCGGGCGGCACACGGCGGCACGCTGTGGACGTGGCTCGCATCCGGCGTGTGGCTTGGTCTCGCGCTCCTGAGCAAGTACATGGCCGCCGCCCTGCCGGTGTCGATCGGGCTGTGGCTGACGCTGTCCCCCGAGCGGCGCCGGTGGCTCATCCGGCCGGAGCCGTACGCGGCCTGCGCGGTGGCGCTGGCCCTCTTCGCGCCCGTCGTCTGGTGGAACGCGATGCACCGCTGGATCTCGTTTGTCTTCACCGCGCTGGGCACGGCGGGATGGACGAACAGCGGCGACCTCCGGTACTTCCTTTCCACCCAGTTCGTCTACCTCGGTCCCGTGCTCTTCCCCGCCCTCGTGGGGGCGCTCGCCATCGCCTGGCGCCGCGGGCGGGGTCGCGCCGCGGGCACGCCCCCAGCCGATGCGGGAGGCGAGGGCTGGCGTTTTCTCGCGCTGACCGGCTGGCCGGTCATCCTCGGCACGTGCGCGGCCAGCCTGCTGGTGCAGGCCAAACCCCACTGGTCGGCCCCGGGGTACATCCCGGCGGTGATCGCCCTGGCCGCGATCGCCACGGAGCGCCCGCGGCATCCCTGGCCGCGCATCTGGGCGTGGGGCGCCGGCCTCGCGGCCGGCCTCACGGCCGCCCTCGCCATCGTGTTCAATGCGCTCCCGTGGCTCGCCTCGTGGCTCCTCCCACCGCAGCTCGATCCCGCGATGAACTACTACGGCTGGGCGGAGGCCGGGCCGGCGGTCGTCGCGGCCGCCGAGCGAGAGGCGCACGGACCGTTCTTCGTGACCAGCGACTGGTATCAGGTGATGGCGCCGTTCGACTTCAGCACCGGCGGCCGGGTCCCGTCCACGACGATCACCGGCGACGACCAGTACCGGTTCTGGACGCGGTTGGACACGCTGCGCGGCCGGGATGGGCTGTTTATCCGGGACAACCGGCAGACGTATGACATCGATTTGGAGCAGGTCTGTGAGTCCCTCGACGTGGGGCCGAGCGTTCCGCTGATGCGCCGGGGGGTCGTGATCCGCACCCTCGACCTCATCTGGTGCCGCCGGTTCTCGGGGCGCCCCGCGCCGCGACTGGCGCCCTACCGGTGGCACCCGGGCGTGGGAGGCCCCGCGCGGCGGCTCAGCCCTGCCTGAGGCCTCCGCCCCGCAGGGGGGGCATCAGACGCGCTCCCCATCCACCGCGGGCCGGGAGGCGATCGCGAGCGTGCGTCGGGCGCGGAGCACCACCGGCCTGTCGACCATCGCGCCATCGACCACGACGATGCCGGATCCGCCCGCCGCCTCGAATGCCGCCACGATCCTCCGTGCCTGCTCCACCTCCGCCGCCTCCGGCGCGAACGCCGCGTGCACCGGAGCCACCTGGGCCGGGTGAATGAGCATCTTGCCGGTGTACCCCAGCGCGCGCGCCGCCCCCGTGTCCGCGCGCAGCCCGTCGGCATCCCGAAAGTCCGCGTAGATCCCGTCCACCGCATCGACGCCGCCCGCGCGCGCGGCCACGCTGACCGCGGCCCGGGGGTAGGCAATCTCGGCGCCCTGCCGCGTCCGCCTCATCCCGAGGTCCGCCGTGTAGTCCTCCGCGCCGAACGCCAGCCCGCACACCCGCGCGTGGCTCCCGGCGATCGCGGCGGCCTGGACCACCCCTCGGGCGCTCTCGATCATCGGGAGGATCCGGGTGCCGCCCCCGGGGAGCCGGTGCTGGAATTCGACCGCGCGGAGGGACGCGTCGAGCATGACGACCTCTTCCGGGCTTTCGCACTTGGGCAGGCACACGGCCGCGGCCCCAGGCCGGAAGGCCTCGCGAAGGTCTCGCGCCAGGAGCCCGCTGCCCGAGCCGTTGACCCGGAGGAACACGATCGGGGATCCGGGGATCCCCGCTTCCAACGCCCCGGCGACAACCTGGCAGGCGCGGGCCTTCTCGTCCGGCGCGACGCCGTCTTCAAGATCGAGGATGAGCGCGTCCGCGCCGTAGCGCCCCGCCTTCGCGATCATGTCGGGCCGGTTGCCCGGGACGAAGAGAAGGCTGCGCAGCACCCACGACCCGCTCGACATGGGCGATGAGCCAATCGATCAGGGAGGCGGTGAAATGGACGGGGCCGATGGTACCAGCGCGGAGTGGTAATGAGTGAATCCGTAGTCGAGCAGCCGGCTGGCGTCCCCCCAGAGATCGCGGGGATTGAGGAGGACTGCGATCAACCGCAGGTTGTTGCGGGTCGCCGAGGCGACCAGGGTGTGGCCGGATTGATGCACGTAGCCGGTCTTCACGCCATCCGCGCCCGGGTACCAGGCGAGGAGTTTGTTATGGTTGATCAGCCACCTCGAGCGCCGGCCCGGGATCGAAAACAGCCACCGGCGGGTATGGACGATCTCACGGAAGGTGAAATAGTGCATAGCCGCCCGGGTGATCACCGCCAGGTCGTAGGCGGTCGAGACGTTGTTTCGATCGTACAAACCGTGCGGGGAGGTGAAGTGCGTCTGCGTGGCTCCGAGCTGGACCGCCCGCTCGTTCATCAGGGCGGCAAACGCCGGCACCGAGCCGCCAATCCCCTCGGCGACGGCGAGCGCCACGTCGTTCGCGGACGAAAGCATCATCGCGTAGAGCAGATCGCGGAGCGGGACCCTGGCCCCCGCGGGGAGCCCGAGGACCGACCCGATGCGGAACCGGGCGGCGTCGGGACTGATCTCGATTGGCGTGTCGAGATGCCCCCGTTCCAAAGCCACCAGGGCGGTCATGATTTTCGTTGTGCTGGCGGGCGGCCACACCAGCGACGGGTTCCGGTCAAACACCACCTGGCCCGACGCGGCGTCCATCAGCACGGCGGCGGTGGCCGTCAGGCGAAACGGCTGGGCCTGGCTCGCCCGCGGGGAGGATGGGCGGACCGGCGCCGCCGATGCCGGCGCCAGGGCCACCAGGAGCGCCAGGAGACCCCACCCCCAGGACCTCACGTACCGTTCGCCGGCCCTACGGACGAGGCGGGGCAAGCACCGTGGAGAATTCATGCGCACCGATCTGGGGCAGCTGGGTGAGATCCTTGAGCCCGAAGTATCTGAGGAAGCCCTCGGTGGTCCCATACAGGATCGGCCGCCCGGGGCCGGGGCGGCGGCCGACCTCGCAGATCAGCCGGCGCTCCTCGAGTTTGACCAGATGGTGCACCGATTGGACGCCGCGGATCCCATCGATCTCGGCGCGCGTCACCGGCTGGCGGTACGCGACGATGGCGAGAACGTCCAGGGTGGCCCGCGTCAGGGGCTCGAGTTCACCCACGCGCAGGAGCCGCTGGACGTAGGCCGCGTACTCGGGGCGCGTGCAGAGCTGGTAGCCTTGCGCCACTTCCTGGATCTGGAGCCCCCGCCCCGCGTACTCCACCTGGAGCGCGGCCAGCGTCGCGATTAGCTCGGCCTCGCCGACGTCGAGGACCCTGCGCATCTCCTCGAGCCGCACCGGGCCGCCTCGAGCCAGGAGGAGACATTCGATGACGTTGCGCACATCGGTATTACCTTCCCCATTCGAGCCTGGGCCAGCCGCCGGATTCGCCTCGGGCTCCCCGGCCCCCGGGTCTGCGGCGTGAGCCAGGAATTCCGGGTACCCCGCGCCGCGCCCCGCCGGATTCGGTGCCCGCACGCGCTCGGTCTCGTCGCTCATGATGCGTCCACCAGCGTCACCCGGATCTCCCCAAAGACCTGCGGCTGCCGCACCCGGATCCGCCGTTGTTTGATCAGTTCGAGCATCGCCAGGAACGTGATGATGATCTCCAGGCGGCTCACCCCCGACGGGAACAGCGCCTCGAACACCACCCCGCCCTCCTGGCCGAGCGCCGCGATCAGGGCCTCCATCTTCTCCTCGACCGTGAACTCCTCGCCGGCAATCTGCTGCGGCGCCTCACGGGCACGGCGCAGCACCTGCGCGAAGGCGGCAAAGAGATCCTGCAGCGTGATCCCTTCGACCAGCACCTCCCCGTGCGGATCGGGCGCGTCCGCGGCGCGCAGGAACACCTGGCTCTGGATCTCCTCCAGCGCCCGGAGCGCCTGCGCCGCCTCGCGGAACTTGAGGTAGCCGGCCATCTGCGCGTCCAGTCGATCCCGCAGGTCCGACGGCGTGTCCGCCTCCTCGATCGGCGCATCCGGCGGCGGCGCGTGGGGCACGAGCGTGCGAACCTTGAGGTCGGCGAGCGCGGCCAGATGCACCAGCACCTCGGTCGCGCCGTCGAGATCCAGACCGGTGCGGGCGCCCTCCAGGTAGTCCTCGGCAATGGAGCGGAGCGATACGGCCTTGAGATCCACTTGTCCCCGATACGCGAGGCTGACGAGGAGGTCTAGCGGGCCGCTGAATCCTTCAACCTGCACGTGGTAGGCCACGATTCGTCCTCCGGTCGCTGGTTCGGCTCAAGAGTGCGTCGGCTGCTGCGTCCGCGGCTCCTTACCACTCCTGGGTCGGGTATTCGTCGCGCCCCGACCGGTTCCTGCGCGCCGGGCCGCCCCACGGGCCCGCCGTGGGCGTCTCCGAGCGCCCTACAGCGTGAACCCCGCGCCGGTAAAGAATCCGTACAGCCATTCCACCGCCGGGGTCATCAGGCGGCCCACGATCCCCGTGTAGAGCAATCCCAGGATCAGCACGGTGCCGTACGGCTGGATCCGGGCGTACGCGCGCGCCTGCTCACCGGTGAGGAGGCTCTCGAGGATCCGCGATCCGTCCAGCGGCGGGATGGGGATGAGGTTGAAGACGGCGAGCACGAGATTGATCCATACGAGCATGTCCGCCGCCGCGACCCAGAGAGTGTCCGGGACCCGCTGCGACTTGAGCAGCAGCCCGACCGCGAAGGCCAGCGTGATGTTGGCCAGCGGTCCCGCCAGGGCCACCTGCAGCATCCCCTGCCGGGGATTGGCAAAGTTCCGCGGGTCGACGGGGACCGGCTTCGCCCACCCAAACCGGAACAGCACGAAGAACAGGGTCCCCAACACGTCGAGGTGCACGAGCGGGTTCAGGCTCAGCCGTCCGAGCCGGCGGGGGGTGGGATCGCCCAGGCGGTCCGCGACCAGCGCGTGCGCATACTCGTGGAAGGTGGTTGCCACCACGACCGCGGGCAGCAGCACAAGCAGCGTGGGCAGATCGAGCCCCAGCACGGCGGCGATCTCCGGATCAGGCCGGGGGGACGTCCTTGGCCAGCAGGTCGTCGACCGTCTCGCGGTTCACAACCACGCGGGCACGGCCGTCGCGGACGAAGATGATCGGCGGGCGCGGGTACCGGTTGTAGTTGCCCGCCATCGCGTAGTTGTAGGCTCCGGTGCTGAAGACCGCGAGCAGGTCGCCCGACCGGGGCTCGGGCAGGACGGCGTCCCAAATGAGGATATCCCCCGACTCGCAGCATCGCCCTGCGATCGTGACCGTCTGGTCTGTGGGCTCGTTCAGGCGGCCGGCGAGGACCGCTTCGTACCGCGCCTGGTACAGGGCCGGGCGCGGGTTCTCGTACATCCCGCCGTCGACCGAGACATAGGTGCGGATCCCGGTAATCCGTTTGACGGCGCCCACCGTGTACAGGGTCGCGCCGGCATCCCCCACGATCGACCGTCCCGGCTCCACCAGCAGCGTCGGCAGCGGCAGGCCGGCCGAGGCCGCCCGCTCCTTGACGATGCGCGCCAGCGTCGACACGTAGTCCCGAATCGCCGGCGGCTTATCCTCGGGCAGGTAGCGGATGCCGAGGCCGCCCCCCAGATCGAGCTCCTCGACGCGCACCCCCAGATCTTGCGCCATCCAGACGGCAAATTCCATCATCGCTTCCGCGGCGATCTCGAACGGGCGGAGTTCCATCACCTGGGATCCGATGTGGCAGTGAATGCCCCGCAGCCGGAGGCCCCGGATCTCCATCGCCCGGCGCACTCCCTCCCGCGCGCTGCCGTCCGCGATGCCGAGCCCGAACTTGCTGTCCACGCCCCCGGTGACGATCGCCTTGTGGGTGTGGGGCTCGATGCCGGGGGTGAGCCGCAGGAGCACATCGGCCCGCCGCCGCGATTCTCGGGTCAGCGAATCCAGGAGATCGAGGTCGTGGAAATTGTCGACGACGATCCGGCCGACGCCGGCCTCCAGGGCCACGGTCAGTTCCTCCGCGGTCTTGTTGCTGCCGTGGAGCAGCAGCGCGCCCGCCGGAACGCCCGCCCGGAGAGCGGTGCGGATCTCCCCGGTGGAGACGACGTCGATCCACATCCCTTCGTCGTACGCCAGACGGCAGACCGCCATGCAGCAGAGCGCTTTGCTGGCGAAGATCGCCTGGGAGTTGGGGTAGACTTCCCGAAGCGCCGTGACATAGGCCCGGCAGTTGGCCCGGAGACGCGCCTCGTCCATGACGTACAGGGGCGTCCCATACTCCCGGGCGAGGCGCCGGGCGCCGACGCCGCCGACCACCCATTCGCCCTCGCCGACTTCACCCAGCAGCAGAGGCCCCGTCCGACCCACCGCCACCCGGCCGTCCACGGTCACCCTCCCCCTAGAAGATGGCGCCGGCCCGGTAGACCAGGCTGGCGCCGGAACCCAAGATAACATGGGCCCCAGGGAGTGTCAATCGAACCGCGGGAATCCCCGGCCGGCATCCATCGTAGGTGTGGGTGGAATGGGAGAGTTACGCGAGGTGGTGATCCTGGGAGCCGCTCGGACCCCGATCGGGCGGTTTATGGGCGGCCTATCCACAGTTGCCGCGCCCCGGCTGGGGAGCGCAGCGATCGCCGAGGCGGTCCGGCGCGCTCACATCCCCCCGGAACGCGTCAACGAAGTCTATATGGGGATCATCCTCGCCGCCGGGCTGGGCCAGGCGCCGGCGCGCCAGGCGTCGATCTATGCCGGTTTGCCGAACACCGTCCCCGCGACGACGCTCAACAAGATGTGCGGGTCCGGGCTCAAGGCCGTGATGCTGGGCGCCCAGGCGATCCAGACCGGCGATGCGGACATCATCGTCGCGGGGGGCATGGAGAACATGAGCGCCGCCCCGTATCTGCTGGACCGAGCCAGGGCCGGCTACCGGATCGGTCACGGGGCGCTCGTGGACTCGATGATCAAAGACGGCCTGTGGGACGTGTACACCCAGATGCACATGGGGAACTGCGCGGAACTGCTCGCCCGCGAATACAAGATCTCCCGCGCGGAGCAGGACGAGTTCGCCCGGCGCTCGTATACCCGCGCGCTCGAGGCGATGGACTCCGGTCACTTCCGCCGCGAGATCGTTCCCGTTGAGGTGCCCGGCGAAGGCGGGGCGGCCCGGGTCGTGGCGGAGGACGAAGAACCGCGGCGATACGATCCTAGCAAACTGGCCGCGCTCCGGCCGGTGTTTGAAGAAGGCGGGACCGTCACCGCCGCAAACGCGTCCTCAATCAGCGACGGAGCCGCCGCCCTCGTGCTCGCCGCCGCGGACGTCGCCCGCGAGTTCGACGCGCGGCCCCTGGCGCGCATTGTGGGTCAGGCCGTGGTGGCCACCGCTCCCGAGTGGTTCACGATCGCCCCGGCCGGGGCCATCCGCCGGCTCCTGTCAAAGATCGGGTGGACCCGGGAGGCGGTCGATCTCTACGAGATCAACGAGGCGTACGCATCCGTCGTCATCGCGGTCGCCCGGGACGTCGGGCTCGACATGGACCGGGTGAACATCCACGGTGGAGCGGTCGCGTTGGGACACCCGATCGGCGCGAGTGGGGCGCGGATCCTTACCACGCTGCTCAACGCCATGCAGGAGCGCGAAGTTCGGCGGGGGATCGCAGCCGTCTGCCTCGGCGGCGGGGAAGCCGTGAGCCTCGCCGTCGAGCGCCTCTGAGGGGGCCCGCGTTCACCCTGCGGGCTCGCCCTCGCCGAACCCGCTCACTTCGTCTGCATCCTCATCCTCGTCTTGCGGCTTGACCGCGTCTGTACTCTCCGCGCCCGAGGGTACGCCGCCGGATGCGGCCTGACGCTGCACCCGCCGCGCCGTCGTGAGGAATCCCGTGTGGGCGACCATCCGGTGGGCCGGCCGCACGCTCAGCCCGTCGATGTTCCACGGGCGCACCAGGACCTCGATGGTCTCGATCATCGCGAAGGCGCCCGAGGTCCGCAGCGCTTCGACCGCCTGGGTGACCTGGGGGACCGTAGGGACGTAGAATAGGAAGATTCCGCCCGGGACCAGCGCGGCGGCCGCGTGCCCGACCACGCGCCACGGCTCGGGCACGTCGAGGATGAGACGGTCGACCGGCCGATCTTCGGGCAGCACCCCGGCATAGATGTCCGCGCGGCGCAGCACCAGCGCATCCGTGGCCCCGAGGAATCGCCGGATGTTCTGTTCGGCGATTCGGGCAAACTCCTCGCGTAATTCGTAACTGATCACCCGGCCGGTCGGGCCTGCCGCGCGCAGCAGCGCCATCGTCAAGGCGCCGGATCCCGTTCCCGCCTCGAGCACGCGCGATCCGGGAAACACATCGGCCTCGATGAGGATCACCCCGAGATCCTTGGGATAGATCACCTGGGCTCCGCGCGGCATCTCGAGGACGAACTCCCCGAGGGTCGGACGGACCACGAGGAACGACTCGCCGCGGGTGGACACGACGGCGCCTCCCTCGTCCAGGCCGAGGAGGGTGTCGTGCGCCACCTTGCCGCCGCGCAGGTCGCTCGTCCCCCCCGGCCGCAGCACGATCATATAGCGACGGCGCTTGCGGTCGATGAGCAGGACCGGTTCGCCCTGCCTCAGAGGCCCAGGCGACACCGGGAAGTGCCTCTCAGCGGGTTTGCCCCTGGCGGCCGGCCCCCGCGAGGGGCGCATCCGGCGCGGGGGCGCTAGGGACCGATGCGGCTGGCGCCGCGGCGCCCTTGCGAATGCGCATCCGCTCGGCGGCCCGCTCGGTCATCCGGCAGAAGGCGCACACCTCCGAGGTCGTCGGCTGTCCACAGTGCACGCACGCGCGGAGCGCCGGGTCGTCGACTTCTCGAAAGCGCTGCGCGTGCTCGAGAAATCCCCAGTACAGGCTCTGCTTGGTCCCGGGGGCGGCCTGCTCGAGGAGGTTGAGCGCCTCCTTGTAGAGGAGGCTCTTGGCGCCGACGCTGTTGGGGCATTCCTCCACGATGTAGTCGATCCCCCGGATCACCGCGTACGCGGCCGTCTCGCGCTCGGCGGTCCGGTAGAAGGGCTTGACCTTCTTCACCAGGTGCGGCTCACCGCCCGAGAGCACCGGAGCCTGCCGGGCGAGGTACTCCGTCTGCCAGTGCAGGAGGTTGCCGAGGAGCACGGCCGCCTCGTCGTCGAGATTGTGGCCGGTGGCGACAACCGGGAACCCGAGGTCCAAGGCGACCCGGTTGAACAGGTAACGCTTGCTCAGCCCGCAGGCTGAGCAGGAGACGCGCCCCGTGGCGCGGGCGAATTCTTCGACGTTCATCCCGAACTCCCCGGGGATGTCCGCGATGAGCAATTCCGCGCCCTGGCCGGCAGCATAGGCTTCCGCCTTGCGCTGGGATTCCTGCGAGTACTCGCCGATGCCCAGGTTGATGTGCAGGCCGGTGGCCTGGTACCCGAGGCGCCGGAGGACGTCCCACAGGGCCAAGCTGTCCTTGCCCCCGGAGACCACCACGAGCACGCGATCGTCGCGGGTGAACATGCGCTCGCCTTCGATCGCCCGTTCCACCTGGCGGTCGAAGAACTCGGTGAAATGCTCGTTGCAGAACGCCGTATGGTGCCGGCGGATCTCCACCGATGCCGCGCCCCCGCACTTCCTGCAGCGCATCAGGCTTCACCTCCCGACACCACCGGCCGGAGCTCGATCGTGTCGTCTTCCCCGACCTGGACATCGTGCGTCAAGAGCTGCGTCCCCCGGATGACCAGGACGGTCTCAGGATTGACCCCGAGCTCGGCCAGCAGGTCGCGCACCCGCCGGCGGCCCGCCACCTCGACCTCGCGCTTCTGGTGCCGGATCACGACCCTCATGCGCCGGCCCTCACGCGGCAACCCCGCGCGGTTTGACGTGATCCCGGACCCACTTGACGATCTCCTCGAGCGTCGTACCGGGCGTGAAGATGGCCGCGATCCCGGCGGCCTGCAGCCCCGGGATGTCCTCGTCCGGAATGATCCCGCCCGCGAACACCTTGATGTCTGTCACGCCCTCCTGGCGGAGATCCTGCATCAGGCGCGGCAGCAGCACGTTGTGAGCCCCGGAGAGGATGCTGATCCCGATCGCGTCGACGTCCTCCTGGATGGCCGCGGAAGCGATCATCTCGGGCGTCTGGTGGAGGCCCGTGTAGATCACTTCGTAGCCGGCGTCGCGCAGCGCGCGCGCCACCACCTTGGCCCCCCGGTCGTGACCGTCGAGGCCGGGCTTGGCGATCAGGATCCGGATTTTGGGCGTGCCCACGGTGTCATTATCCCACAGCGCACGCGTGCCGAACAGGCCGCCTCGTCAAGCCGGCCCATGCGCGCCCCGCGATCCGCCCGGCTGGAACCCTCTGCGCCGCTTGCGCCCGCGGGCCTTGCTCGGTCCCGGGCACGTGCTATCCTGGTTGAGGCTCGCGAGCGTGGGAGATCTGATGGCCGAGGGTGCCTTCTTTCTGCGGGGACTGGTGATAGGCTTCTCGATCGCGGCGCCGGTCGGGCCCATCGGCGTGCTCTGCATTCGACGCACGCTGGCCGAGGGGCGCGCGATCGGCTTTGTCTCGGGGCTCGGCGCGGCGACCGCGGACGCGGCCTACGGATCGATCGCGGCACTGGGCCTGAGCGCGGTCACCACCCTCCTGGTCGGCCACCAGACCTGGCTCCGCCTCATCGGCGGGGCGTTCCTCTGCTACCTGGGGTATCGAATCTTCATCTCCCGCCCAGCGGAGAACGTCACGGGGACGCTCGACTCGCGGCTTGCGGGCGCCTATACCTCCACTCTGCTGCTGACCCTCACCAATCCCTTGACCATCTTGAGCTTTGCGGCCGTCTTCGCCGGTCTCGGGCTGGGAACCGCCGCGGGCGGCGTGCGGACCGCGGCCCTCATGGTCCTCGGGGTCTTCCTCGGCTCCGCTCTGTGGTGGGCCATCCTCAGCGGGGTGACAGGGCTGCTCCGAGCCAGGCTCGAGGTGCGAGGGCTGCGGTGGGTCAACTGCCTCTCCGGGGCGATCATCGCCGCGTTCGGCGTCGCCGCCCTCGCGGCGGGCGCCCGATGGAGGTAGGCATCACAACAGGGTGATCTGCTGGGGGGCCTCCGGAGGCCTGATGTAGCGGGGCTCCAGTGGTCCGGCCCGCTGTTTCGTCTCACCGACGATGCGTGCCACGTGCCTCTCGTATGCGCGAGGCGCGTACTGCCCCGGATACATCCGCCTGTAGAGCGGTAATAGATCGGGGTAGTGCTGGGCCAGGAATTGCATAAACGTATCCTTGGTGACCTCACCGAGATACAACACGCGGTGGCCGACGAACGCCGCCCCGGCGGCGCGCGCCGCGCGGATCACGGCAGAGAGGCTCTCCGGCCGGTCCGTGAGGCCCGGGAGAACCGGCGCAAGCAGCACACCTGTGCGAATGCCTGCGGCGGCAAGCCGCTCGACCGCCCGCAGCCGCTGCGCGGGCGAGGCCACGGTCGGCTCGATCTGCCGGGCCAGCGCCGCGTCCGTCGTCGCAATGCTCACGCAAACCGTGACGTCGACGCGTCCCGCCATGGTGGTCAGGATGTCGAGGTCGCGCAGGATCAACGGCGACCTCGTCACGATCCCCACCGGGGTGCGGAAGTCCCTGAGCGCCTCGAGAATGCCTCGGGTGACGCGGTACCGCCGCTCCGCCGCCTGATACGGGTCGGTCGCCGTCCCCAAGGCAACCTCCTCGCGCCGCCAGGTTGGACGGCTCAGCTCCCGACGCAGAACCTCGGGGGCGTTGATCTTGACGAAGATCTTTGATGACCACTGATTCACGCCATCTTCGTCGAGGAACCAGTGCGTACGGCGAGCGTAACAGTTGTGGCTGATCACTCCATTTGCGATGAAGTCGCCGGTCCCCGTCGTGATGTCGAACAGTTGGCGGACGCCGACAGGTTCGATCTCAACGACGCGCAAACGGGCATTATGCTTCACCGCCCGCCCCTCGATATTGCGTTTGCGGCTGATCGCGGGATCGACGGTGTGGAGGAAGCGGAGATCCTCCCGGAGCCCGCCGCGGAGCCGCACGACCTTGAGCGGTTTTATCCGGGGTCGCGAACGCCACTCGACCGCAAAAGAAAAACCTAGCTGCTCAAGACAGCGCGTCGTACAGTTGATGACAAGTGGATTCGAGTTGGTGATGCGCAGAATGCCACTGTTGTAGCCGCCCTCCGCGTCGAAAATCCCCGCGAGGAATCCGCGCTGCCAGTCTGGCGAAGGGTCAGTCGGCCAACCAACAATCCTCTCGACATCCTCCACTCGGCTGCGGGTTTGTGTGGCGATGGCGTCCATGGCCCTGACACCTCGCGCACCCCCCCTTGCCTGTTGGAAGGGATATCTTCGGGTGGGCACCGCGAAGTCGAGTAAATACTCCTGCGCCCGTTCCAGGGCTTCTCCGTCGGTCAGCGCCAACCGGAACTGGTATTGGTTCCCGTGAGTCCGCCCTTCCCGTTCGTACCGATAGAACTGAAGCAGCCCGTCTCCACGTATCAGGCCGCAGAGATAACCGAGTTTGTAGTCGATCGTCCTTAGGGGCGGAGCCGCAAACTTCCCTGTCCCCAAGAGCTTGTTGTTCTTCGTCAGATGGGGTCGTGTCATTGGGCCTTGCTCTGCTCCAATGACAAACTTCCAACCTCGTCCCGTCAGGAAACGGTGATCCTCGCTTGCAACAAGTTGCGTCCCATCCTCGAGGGTGACACGGTACGCCGGCTTCTCGACGCTCCAGTGATTTAGGACGAATGTGCGGCTGTAGCGCCGATAGCTCCCGCGCTTCACAGTCCCGTAGACCTGATCCCCAATGCGGACCTCCTCCAGAGGCCTCGTCGTGCCATCTGCCATGAGGATGGGAGTGTCCCCCGAGCTGCAGAACAGACATCCATGTTGGCATCCTCTGTACGGATTGATCGACCACTTGAAAGGCATCCCCTCGACCCGGTTGAGGACGGATTTTGCCTCGCTCTCGACGAACTCAATCGGTGCAGGCATATTGTTACGATAATACGAACATACGTTCGAGTCAATAGGCCCGTCCACAGGAACATGATGAGGTGCTTCCGTGAAGGCCATTGACCTTTACCCCTACTGGCGCGATAACCGTGCCCTTCTGGCTCAGGTTGCCGGCGTGCTCCGCGACGAGGATCTCGACTTCAAGCCCCGGCCCGAGCTTCGATCCGCCGGAGACGTGCTACGGCATGTCATCACCTCCGAGGAGTACTGGTGGCGTGGGGGAATCCAGGGCGAACCCTACGACAAATGGCGCCCTCCCGATTGGGATCGCCTCAGCGACCAGGAGAAGACCGAGCACCGCAGGCGCCGGTTCCCAACGGTAAAGTCGATCCTCCAGGGAATGGAAGCCGCCCACGCGCCGGTGGAGGAATTCTTGACCGGCCTGGACGCGGCCGACCTGTGCCTAAAGCGAAAGGCAACCTGGGGAGAGGAAAACACCCTGCGGTGGATCTGCTGGCATCTCGTCGAGCACGACCAGCACCATCGCGCTCAGATCTACACTCGGCTGCGCATGCTAGGACACCAGCCGCCCCAGATCTGGCCCCGGCCGCAGGTGATGAGCCGCTCTCCGGCCGTCCGCTGGCAGAGCGGCGAGGTGGCGATCTCGGACATCGTGCCCTTCTGGAAGCAGGTCAACGCCCAACTGCGCGACGCGGTCGGCAGGCTCTCCGATGCCGACCTGACCCTGAGCCCCGCCCCCGGCCGCCCGACGATCCACGATCTCATCCTGCACATCTTCATCTGGGAGGACTTCCTGATCCGTCAGAACCTGGGTCACCAGATGGGGACCCCGAGCGGCAAGATCCAGGGCTGGTTCTGGAAGTCAGAGGTCCCGGAACTCGCCAGGAACGTGGGACCGACCTTCCCCACCGTCGGGTCGCTGCTCGAGGCCATGGATGCCGTCCACGCGTCGACCCGGGCGTTCATCGAGGGGTTGCCCCCGAGCGACCTGGGCCGGACCCTCGAGACCCCGTCGGGGCCCGAGACGGTTCACCACACCCTCTGGTATGCGCGCGAGCATACCATCCACCATCGCGCGCAACTCTTCTTCCGGATGCGCCTGGCAGGCCGCACGCCCCCAGACATCTGAGCCAAGCGGCCGCAAAGTCACGAGCTCGTGGAGCATGCCTCGCGGACGCCCCCGACCGTTCAGGCCGGGGGGTGACGACGCGAAAGGTCAGAGGATCGCCGACTCGCGGTACTCCCCGTACACCGCCCGGAAGACGTCGCAGATCTCGCCGAGCGTCACCCGCGCCTTCACCGCGTCGACGATTGCCGGCATGGTGTTGCCGCCCTGCTCCGTCACCCGGCGCAGCGCGTCGAGGGCCCGGCGGGCGGCTCCCTGATCGCGCGCCGCCCGGAGGCGGGCGAGCCGCTCGATCTGCCGCCGCTCCACCGCCGGATCGATCTTGAGACGAGTCACGGAATGGGCTTCGGGGGCTACGAACTCGTTGACCCCGACGACGATCCGCTCCTTCCGCTCCAACTCCTGCTGATACTTGTAGCTGGCTTCCGCGATCTCCCGCATCGGATACCCGCGCTCGATCGCCGCGAGCATCCCGCCCATGCCGTCGATCCTGGCGATGATGGCGGCCGCCTCCGCTTCCATCCGGTTGGTGAGATCCTCGATGAAGTACGCGCCGCCCAGCGGGTCGACCGTGTCCGCCACCCCGCTTTCGTGGGCGATGACCTGCTGGGTCCGCAGCGCCAGGGTCACGGCCTCCTCGGTGGGCAGCGCGTAGGTCTCGTCCATCGAGTTGGTGTGGAGCGACTGACACCCGCCCAGCACGGCGGCCAGCGCCTGGAGGGTCGTCCGCACCACGTTGTTGAGCGGCTGCTGGGCGGTCAGGCTGACCCCGGCGGTCTGGGCGTGGGTCCGCAGCATCCAGGACCGCGGGTCCTTGGCCCCAAACCGCTCCCGCATGATCCGCGCCCACATCCGCCGCGCCGCCCGGAACTTGGCGATCTCCTCGAAGAAATCGTTGTGCACATCGAAGAAGAACGACAGCCGCGGGGCAAACGCGTCGACCTCCAGGCCCGCCTCACAGCCCGCCTGCACGTAGGCGATCCCGTCCGCCAGCGTGAACGCCAGTTCCTGAACCGCCGTCGCCCCAGCCTCCCGGATGTGGTAGCCGCTGATGCTGATCGTGTTCCACCGCGGCACGCCGCGGGTCGCGTAGACGAGGATGTCCTGGATCAGCTTCATGCTCGCCCGCGGGGGGACGATCCACTCCTTCTGGGCGATGAACTCCTTGAGCATGTCGTTCTGGATCGTCCCACCGATCGCGGAGGGGCTGATCCCCCGGGACTCGGCGACCGCGACGTACAGCGCCAGGAGCACGTTGGCCGGCGCGTTGATGGTCATCGACGTCGTCACCCGGTCGAGCGGGACGTCGCGCAGCAGGAGCGCCATGTCCTCCACGCTGTCGATCGCCACCCCTTCCCGGCCCACCTCCCCGGCCGACCGGGGGGAATCCGAGTCGTAGCCCATCAGGGTCGGCATGTCGAAGGCGACGGAGAGCCCGGTGACCCCCTGGCCGAGCAGATAGTGGAACCGCGCGTTGGCGTCCTCGGCCGTGCCGAACCCCGCAAACATCCGCATCGTCCACAGCCGGCCCCGGTACATCGTCGGGTGGATCCCGCGGGTCAGCGGGTACTCGCCCGGCAGCCCCAGGTCCCGCCCGGCGTCGAGGCCGGCGATGTCGTCGGGGCCGTAGAGGCGGAAGACCTCGAGATCCGAGAGGGTCGTGAACCGCTCCGCCCGCTCGGGCTGGCGGGCCAGGGCCTGGCGCAGGGTGGTCTCCTCCCACCGCTTCCGCGCCGCGGCGATGCGCTTCCGCGCGGCCTCATCCATGAGACGCTCCTCGCAACCTGCGGACCTCCTCAGTGAGCAGGGGGACGACCACGAACAGGTCCCCCACCACCCCATACGATGCTATCGAAAAAATGGGCGCCTGCGGGTCCTTGTTGATGGCGACGATGGTGCGGGACCCCGACATCCCCGCCAGGTGCTGGGGGGCGCCCGAGATCCCGCAGGCAATGTAGAGCTGGGGGTTGACGGTCTTGCCGGTCTGGCCGATCTCGTAGTCGTGCGGGACCCACCCGGAGTCGACCGGGGGGCGGCTGGATCCCACCGCGGCGCCGAGCGCCTGGGCCAGCTCCTTGAGGAGCCCAAAGTGCTCCGGCCCCCGGAGCCCCCGGCCCCCGGACACGATGATGTCCGCCTCGGTGAGCGGGAGCGTCTCCCGAGCGATCGCCTTCACCTCGAGGACCTGGGTTCGGATCGACGCGGGATCAAGAGTGACCGAGATCGGCAGGACCTCGGCCGCGCGCGACGGGTCCGGCCGAGGGGGCGCGAAGATATTGGGCAGCACGACGGCGATCCGGATCCCGTCACCCCGAAACGCCACCCGGGCGATGGCCTTCCGCGTCATCACCGGCCGGGTCGTCTCGACCCCGCCATCGACGACCTCGACCGTCGCGCAATCCGTGACGATACCGGCCCCGAGCCTGGCGGCCAGCCGGGGGGCCAGATCCCGGCCCATCGCGGTGCTGCCGATCATCAAGAGGAACGGCTCCTCCACCGAGACCACCGGCTCGATCACGGCGGCGTAGGCGTCCGTCGTGTACTGTCCCAGGAGCGGATCGTCGGCCACCCTGACCACATCCGCGCCGTGAGCGGCCAGTTCCTGGGCGGCGCCCGCGATCCCGGAGCCGAGCGCCAGGGCCACCACCTGGCCCCCCGCCTCCTGCGCCAGGCCGGACGCCTTTCCGAGCAGCTCGAAGGTGATCTTGCGGGGACGGCCCCCGGCGTACTCGGCCAGCACCCAGATATCGCTGCTCATCCCGGCTCCCTCGGCGGCGTTCTTAGAGGACCTTGGCTTCCTCGTGGAGGAGCCGCACCAGGTCCTTGACCATCTCCGCGGGCTCCCCCTGGAGGATCCGGCCTGCCCGGCGCTGCGGGGGCGGGCTCAGGTCGAGGACCTCCACCCGGGCCGCGGCTATCCCCACCTCGCCGGGCGCCAGCCCGAGGTCGCCCAGCGTCTTCGTGGTCACCGGCGTGCGCTTGGCCTTCATGATCCCCGGAAGCGACGGATACCGCGGCTCGTTGATGCTGCGCTCGACGGTGATCACGGCCGGAAGCGCCACCCGCAGCACCTCGATCGCGCCCTCCACCTCGCGGTGCACCGTCGCGGTCCCGTCGCCCAGCTCCAGCTTCGTCACCGCGGTCGCCTGCGGGAACCCGAGGAACTCGGCGAGGGCCGGACCCACGATGGCCGCGTTGTCGTCGGTCGCCAGCTTCCCGCAGAGGATGAGGTCGTAGCGCTGCGCGCCGATCGCGGCCGCGAGCGCCTTGGCCACGCCGAGATGATCCGCGCCCTCGAGGGCCGGATCCTCGATGTGCACCGCCGCGTCGGCCCCCATCGCCAGGCCGGACCGCAGCGCCAGGGCCGCCCGGACAGGACCGGCGGTCAGGAGCGTGACCGTCCCCCCGAGGCGCTCCTTGATCCGCAGCGCCTCTTCGACCCCGTGCTCGTCGTAGTAGTTCATGACAAACGGGAGCCCGTTCTCGTCGATCCCGTGCCCATCCGCCCGGATCCGGATCGCCGCCTCGGTGTCCGGAACGTGCTTGACGCAGACCGCCACATCCATTGGGACGCTCCTCTGTCTTCCGGCTCCTCCGGACGGGATTCCGCGGACCCGCTCGGCTATGACGCGCCCAGGATCTGGCGCGCGATCACCATTCGCTGGACCTCGGACGTCCCTTCGTAGATCTCGGTGATCTTGGCATCGCGGAAGTGGCGCTCCACCGGATACTCCTGTATGTACCCATAGCCGCCGAAGATCTGCACCGCCTGCGTCGCCGCCCACATCGCGGTCTCGGACGCGAAGAGCTTGGCCATGGACGCCTCGCGCGTATGGCGCCGCCCCTGGTCCCGCAGCCATGCCGCGCGGTAGGCCAACAGGCGGCCGGCCTGGATCCGGGTCGCCATGTCGGCGATCTTCCATTGTGTCCCCTGGAACGCGGCGATCGGACGGCCGAACTGCCTGCGCTCCTTCGCGTAGGCGGTCGCGTCTTCCATGGCCGCGCGCGCGATACCGAGGGCCTGGGAGGCGATCCCGATCCGCCCTCCGTCGAGCGTCGAGAGCGCGATGCTAAATCCCCTGCCCCGCTGCCCGAGCAGCCGGTCCTTGGGGATCCGGCACTCGTCGAGCACGATCTCGCAGGTGCTGCTGGCACGGATGCCGAGCTTGTGCTCCACCTTGCCGACCGAGAGCCCCGGGTCTCCCTTCTCGGCGATGAGCGCGCTGATCCCCCGGCTCCCGGGATCGGTCTCGGTGCGCGCGTAGACGATCAGGACGTTCGCCTCCACCCCGTTCGTGACGAAGATCTTGGTCCCGTTGAGGACCCAGTGATCTCCGGCATCCCGCGCGGTCGCCGCGAGCGACCCGGCATCCGAGCCGGCCGTCGGCTCGGTCAGACAATAGCAGCCGATCTTCCGCCCTCGCGCAAGGTCGGGGAGATACTGCCGCTTTTGACGGTCGTCGCCGAACGCCAAGATCGGGTAGCAGACCAGCGAGTTGTTGACCGACAGGACCGCCGAGATCGCCGCTTCCGCGCGCGCGATCTCCTCCATGACAATGCAGTACGAAATCGTGTCCATCCCGCCCCCGCCGTACGCCTCCGGGATGAAGACCCCCATCAGCCCCAGATCCCCCAGCTCGCGGATCAACTCGGGGGGGTAGCGGGAGGATCGGTCCATCTCGGCGGCCAAAGGCAGGAGCCGAGCGGTTGCCCATTCGCGGACTGTGCGCTGGACGAGGCGATGCTCCTCGCTCAGTTCAAATTCCACCCGACCACCTCAGGCTCGATCTTCGTGCCAGATGCGGACGCTTCCTGCGGGCGCGCCATCCTGACAACATGTGCCCACGATCGTCTACACCAAGACAGGCTAGGGCATTTCAGTTTAGAGCGACGCCAGACTTGCAGCGACAAGCAAGCGATACAGTTTTCGAAAGGTGGAGCGGGCGAATGCGCGTTGAAACCCGGTCGGTTCTAGCCGCGGACAAGATCCGGAAGACTATGTTTTTGGGGCTAGCGACAATCGGAATGGTCATCCCCAGCAGCGGCGTGGCCCTTAGTCACTGCGGCCCTGGGAACACGGCGCTTCAAAACAACACCGTGTCCAAAACGCTGAGGGTCGACGGCATGGGCCCAGTGGAACTCATCCTGACGGATCCCCAGGGCCGTCGGACAGGCTTCGACCCTATCCGCAATACGTCGTTCCACGACATCCCTAAGGCAGAGTACGGCGTCTTCGAGCATCCGTGTTCGTTGCCCGGGAAGTTCCTAGAAGTGCCGAACCCAACGGCCGGTCAATATACCTTGGATGTCATCGGCACAGGGAGCGATCGGTTCTGGGCAGGTGCAATAATCTCCAATGGCTCGGGAATCGATAATATGAGATACGATTTTTTCGGCGCGACGGCGCCAGGGCGCTCTTCCCGATTCACCTTTCCAGGTAAGATCAAAATCTTCGCAGCCTTCGGGGCCACCATGAAGATCGACTCGGTCTCCAAGACGTTTGAAGTTGACGGCACGTTCAGCTTGGGCCAAGGAGAAACGATCCAACCCATGACGCAACCTGTGACGATTGAGTTGTGGAATGACTGCTACTCCTCGGCGCAGATCCCGGCAGGATCCTTTAGACCTAGTGCGGGGAGGATGTATGTCTTCCATGGAGTAATCGACGATACAGCAGTCAACGCGAATGTGACGCCGATGGGCGGCGATAGATACGCATTCAAGATCGAAGGAGCGACTGTGGCACCCTGTCTCCCGGATCATAATCCTGTCAAGGTCATGCTCGTCATCGGTGACTACGGCAAGAGCATCGAGGTGAATGCGGGATTCAATCGCTAACCGCTAGCCCTCCCCTGCACATCCTTAACCAGGTCCTCCTTCGGCCTCTTTCGTGAGCCGACCCTTGTGTTACGCGTCGAAATATCTTCGCTTACGCCGCCGGCCGACATGGCTCGTCTGGGGCGTGGGAGCCGGCGTGCTCTATATCGCGTCCGCGCTGTGGACGGAGCGCGGCGGCATCCCTCTCCGCATCCTCTACGATGGATTCGCCCCGCCCCCACCATACCGGTGGGTGCGACCCCCGGCCCGGCTCGCGGCCGAGAATCAACCGCCCGAGGCCGGAGCGGGATCGATCTCGCTCCGTGGCGGGTCTGAGTACGCCGCCGTCGGGACGGGCGACGGCCAGGCGTTCGTCATCTTTCCGCCGGGGGCCATTGCGCCGTCAACCGGCGAATCCGCGGCCGGGATCACGCTGACGCCGTTGGATCCTGCAACGATCGGCCCTCCCCCCGATGGGATGCGGGTCGATGGAAACTCCTACCGGATTGCGGCACGCTACGCGACGTCGCAGCAGCCCGTTGTGCTGCGCAAGCCGGTGACGGTGATCCTCCGCTACCCCACGACAGGGACGCGGGTGCTGCGGTCCACGGACTCCGGGTGGATCGTGCTGCCCTCGACCAACGTTCACACGGGGATGCAGAACGTCGCCGAGACTGACCGCGTAGGGGTGTTTGCGGCGGCGGGCCCGGTGGGAGGGGGCGTGCTTGTGTTCTCCGGGGGGTTGCCCAGGGGCCTGCTCGTGGCCCTCTGGGCAGCCCTGGGAGCGGTTCCCCTGATCGCGCTCAAGAGCGCCGTTTGGCCGCGTGCCCGGCGGACTGCGCCACGCCGGTAGGGCGGAGTCAGTCTTATTTCAAGATTGTCACGCTCGGAGTCCCCGAAGGAAGCGTCTCCAGACCCGGGTCCCAAGCCAGGTAGATCTTCCCGTACGTCTCTTCGATCGACTTCACAACCTTGGCGGCTTCCTCAGCAGAGAGATCAGGCAGCGTGGCCGACACTTTGGGGATCTCGGTCTTGTGATAGTGCCACATCCTCTTCTCGGCCTCGGGGAACTTGGCGTACGTGGCGGCGTCCACGATCGTCTCAATCCCGACCAGCCGGGCATTCGGCGCGTCGCTGTCGTACAATTGGCATTCGATCAGTCCCTGGACCGGCTTGCAGTAGTGGTGCGCGACCATGCCGGGCTTGCCCGGAAAGTGCAGCAGGGCGTCGATGTGGAGCGTCCAGCCCTCGCTGGGCTTCGGGTTTCCCGCGGGCGCGCGCTGGGATGCCCCGAGCAACACGAACGCCGCGATGACGATCACGATCGTCCCGATCCTTGCCGCGTTGGCCTTCATACCTCTCCCCTTTCTCCGCAATCGCCGCAATTCGCAGGGACTTCCAGTGTGGGTTCCCGAACCCCTTTACCCTGCATTTCCGATTTGACCGCGCACGGGGAACCTTGGAGATGCATCGAACGCCTTTATGGATGCGGGTTTGCGCACGATGATGACGCGGGGGAGGTGCGTACCTAATGGGTGAAGCTCAAAACCAGCCCTTCCAGCTCTCTTTCAACCCTGCGTTGAAGGTCGAGTTCCAAGGCTCGCGGGTCACCTCCGACGGCGGCCTGATCCTTGTGCGCGAACTGGACGAGCGATTGGGGCTGAGCGACCTGATTGCGCAGCACATCACCGATCCGCGAGGCAAGAACACGCAGTTTCCGCTCGCCGACCTGATTCGGCAATCAGTCTAGCGCCGCCTGGCAGGCTATGAGGACGTGAACGACGCGGAATCCCTCGCCCACGATCCGACGTTCCGACTGATCAGTTCAGAGACGATCTGGGAGCGCGGGGCCGCGCTGACGTCCCGGGTGCACTCCTTCGAAACGGACTTGCTGACCCGGGACGAGAACCTCGCGGGACTGGCCGTGTTCAACCGGGAGCTGATCGCAAGAGTGGAGGCCTTGGCCTCCCCGCAGCGTGTGGTGCTCGATCTGGACAGCACCGAGATCCCCGTCTACGGCGGGCAGGAGCAGAGCGCCTACAACGGCCACTTCGAGTCGACCTGCTACCATCCGCTGCTGCTGTTCAATCGGGAGGGCGACTGCCTGGCAGCCAAGCTGCGACCGGGCAACGTTCACAGCGCCGCGGACTGGGATCAGGTGCTTCTGCCGGAGATCGAGCGGCAGCAGAAGCAGGGCAAGGACGTGGTCGTCCGCGCCGATGCCGCCTTCGCCAAACCGGAGATCTACGAGGCCCTGGAGGGACGGGATGTGAAGTACGCTATCCGCGTCCCATCCAATGACATTCTGGAGCGGGAGGTCGCGGAGTTGCTGACGCGGCCTGTGGGCAGACCCAGTCACAAGCCGGTGGTCCGGTACACGAGCTTCCGGTACCAGGCTGCGAGTTGGACGACGGCGCGGCGGGTCGTGGCGAAGATAGAATTCCACTGCGGGGAACTGTTCCCGCTGGTGGGCTTCATCGTGACGACCCTGGAGACGGACAGCCGGGCGGTGGTGCGCTTCTACAACAAGAGAGGAACTGCAGAACAGTGGATCAAGGAAGGCAAACTGGCCGTGAAGATGACGCGGCTGAGCTGCCACAGGTTTCGGGCGAACGAGGTGCGGCTCGCCCTGAGCGTCATCGCCTACAATCTTGGGAACCTGTGGCGGCGGCTCGCCGTGCCGAAGCGAGTTGACACGTGGTCGCTGACGAGTCTGCAGCAACGGCTGATGAAAACGGGCGGGCGGCTCGTGAAGCATGCGCGGTATTACTGGCTGCTGTTGGCGGAGGGACACTTGACGCGGCGATTGTTCGGGATGATTGTGCGGCGGCTTGCGGCACTGTCGGTGCCAGCGGGATAGCAGCGCTTTCACTGCTGCCACCGATGCGGCCAGTGTCGGAGGTGGGAGTAGTGTCCAAGAACTCGGTGCCAACGCAGCCATACCGAGCGTTGAGGGTCCAAGGAGGGCACAAACGGGCTTTCGGGGTCGGCGGGGAGGGCCCCGGACGGGAAAAGCCGGGGGTGGGTACCTTTGAAGGAGGAATTCAAGTGCCAAATTGGAAATGTCCGAGGAGTTCAGGATCCAAAATGGAAATTCCGGATAGCAACTGAGATTCTTGTCGTGGCGGCAGTAGTGGTCTCCTTGACAATCTTGTTTCATGGCGAGTCCCTATTGGCTCAAGAAAAAACCTCCAGTGCAGTATTTCTGGCGGACGGCAAGCTGAAATTGCCAACAGGTTTTCGCAATTGGGTTTTTGTCGGAGGCCCGCTCACCCCGAACGGATTGAACGGCGGACACGCTAATTTTCCTGAATTCCACAACGTGTATGTTGAGGCCCGTAACCTCAAGGCGTATAAGGAGACTGGAAAGTTCCCGAAAGGCACGCTCATCGTGAAAGAGTTGACCCTGGTTCTTAACCCGACGTTCCCTGACGGCTCCAGAACAGAACCTTCCGGGCGGGGGTTCTTCAATGGGCCGTTTAACGGCATTGATGCCACCGTGGAAGATTCCAAGCGTTTTGCAAAGACCAACGGATGGGGCTTTTTCACTTTCGGACATCATGCCATGCCCTATGCAGCATCTGCCGCGGAAGCGCCGGTGAATGAGTGCGCTGGTTGTCACATGGCGAACGTTGCCAAGACCGACATGACGTGGGTGCAGTTCTATCCCTTGCTCCGCGACAAATGAGAATGTGAATGCGCAAAAGGGGGGCCGGCCCGGGGAAGGTGGCATTGCCACAAGCTTTTTGCCAACGGTGTCTTCGCCTTGCGACGACGAAATCATATTAAAGAAAACGTAAAGGAGAGATTCATGCATTTCAAGGATAAAGTAGCGATTGTCACGGGAGGCAGCTCGGGCATAGGAAAAGAAACCGCCAAGCGTTTAGTTGCGCATGGGGCTTCCGTACTTATCGGCGGCAGAGACGAGGCAAAGCTCCAGTCGGCGGCAGCAGAAATTGGAGGAACCTCCGGCAAGGTTCGTGTTCTCGCAGGAGACATTTCCAGTCCGGCGACCGGAGCCGCCGCTCTTGTCGAAAGTGCGGAGCGACATTTCGGCGGCCTGGATAAATTCGACAGCGGCACCCGTTGGCCGAGCTTCACAACACAGGGAGGCGGACGATGAAGGCGATTGTGGTGACGGACCAGGCTGCGGGAACGGCCGGGATGAAGCTGGTGGAGCGGCCCGAGCCGCAGGGGGCGGCGCTCGCCAGCCTCTCGGGCGCGAACTACGGCGATGTCGTTGTTCAGGTTCATGCGTCGGGATTCACCGGGAATGAGCTGTCGTGGCCCTCGACCTGGATCGATCGCCTCGGCCGTGACCGGACGCCGTCGATCCCCGGCCACGAGCTGGCCGGAGTCGTCACCGCCCTCAGCTATGGAACGACGGGGCTGTCGGTGGGACAGCGGGTGTTCGGCCTCACGGACTGGACTCGCGACGGCACGCTGGCGGAGTATGTAGCCGTTGAGGCACGCAACCTCGCGCCGCTGCCGGGCGACGTTTACTTTACGGAGGGCGCGGCCCTCGCGATGCCGGGCCTGACCGCGTGGCAGGGGCTGTTCGAGCACGGCCGCCTTCGTGCGGGGCAGAGCGTCCTCGTGCACGGTGCGGCCGGCGTAGTCGGTTCGATGGCAACCCAGCTCGCACGTGAGGCCGGCGCCTACGTCATCGGCACCGGGCGCGCTGCCGGCCGTAAGACGGCTCTCGACTTCGGCGCGCAGGAGTTCGTCGACCTCGATAACGACGCCATAGAAGATGTCGGCGGAGTCGATCTGGTTTTCGATGTCCTCGGCGGCGACATCGCGAAGCGGTCCGCAGGCCTGATTCGCGCCGGAGGAATGCTGGTGACCATCACCGGCCCGACCGAGGCACGGCCCGCTGACGGCCTCACGGTTGACTTCGTCGTCGTACCCGATCGCGCCCAACTAAGTGAGATTGTCCGGCGGGCGCGTGACGGGCGAGTGCGGACGAACATCGGCAACGTCGCGACCCTCGATGACGCCGTCGCCGCCTTCAACCCGACCGAGCGGGTCAAGGGCAAGACGATCATCCGCGTTCGTCCGTGAGCGACACGCGCCTATCGATTCTTGTACTTCAACCTATCCCTTCACCCATAGGAATCACCATGACCAAAGGAATCACCCCTTAAACTATGATGTCCTGGTCGGCTGCGGCTCCTCCCTCAATACGATAACCCGAGCTTATATGCCTTCTCGTCGGTGGCATCGTCCTTGTTCTCCTCTCCAGATACAGACGACAACTCCGTTTAGCCGTTCAAGGTTCTAAGAGGCTGAGTGAGATCGAGCGCAACTTTGGCGGTGAGTCGAGCCCTCGCGTGCTCCGCGACGCTCGAACCCGTCTCGTCGCCGTCCGTGCATCAGCGCCTGACGGTCCTGGAAAAGAGGGCTTAATGTGTTCATTGATCGGATCAACGAACGTTTTCAGGCAAGGGAAAAACAGAGGTTCTACCACGAAATGTCCCATGCGCTCGACCTTTTCACGGGCGGCGTCGAGTGTCTCGGCCTCAACCACCACACGGCCTGTTTTGATAATCACGGCCCATCTATTGAGCCTCACGTAATACAGTGACAGGGTGTCCAAGCATCAGGTTCACTTTACTTGCAAGCCACTCCGATCAAGAGTTCTGCGGCGTTGAAATCCTCCTTTCCCTTATCCACGCTCGACTGCCATACCTCGTCTGCCCACCTCAAGAACTCCCCCGCCGTTCCACTTGTGTGGGCGTTGAGACAGGCCGTTACCTTTCGCAAGAAATCCATGTTTACGTCTTCGAGTAATCGTAGAACCCTTTCCCCGTCTTCCGGCCGTGGTGGCCGGCGAGCACCATCTTCCGCAGGAGGGGCGGGGCGGCGTACCGGGCGTCCTTGAACTCCGCGAACATCGCCTCGGCGATGTAATAGGTCGTATCGATCCCGACGAAATCCAGAAGGGTCAGGGGACCCATGGGGTGGTTCAGCCCGAGCCGGATCGCTTCGTCGATGTCCTCCTTGCTCGCCACGCCGAGTTCGAGGGCGCGCACCGCATCCAGGAGGTAGGGCACCAGGAGCAGATTGACGATGAATCCCGGGTAGTCTTTGCAGGCCACCACGGTCTTTCCGAGCGTCTCACAGAACGCCCGGCACCGGGTCAGCGTCTCCTCGGCCGTGAGCAGCCCGCGGACCATCTCGACGGGCTTCATCACCGGGACCGGGTTGAAGAAGTGCAGCCCCAGGAACCGTTCCGGCCGCCTGGTCGCCGAGGCCATTTCGGTGATCGAGAGGGAGCTCGTGTTGCTCGCAAAGATCGTCTCCGGCGGGCAGATCCGATCCAGGTCCGCGTAGAGCCGCTTCTTGTCGTCCATCTTCTCGATGATCGCCTCGAGGATGATCTCGCCCCCGGCCAGGTCGCCGAGCACGGTGGTGCCCCGGATGCGCGCGCGGGCGGCGTCGCGGTCCGCGGCGGACAGCTTGCCGCGGCTCACCGCCCGCTCCATGGACCCGTCGATCCGCGCCAGCCCGGCCCGCAGGAGCTCCGCGCTCACTTCCCGGACCACGACCTGGTAGCCGGCGCGCGCGCACACTTCGGCGATGCCCGATCCCATGAGCCCGCTGCCCACGACCCCGACTCGCTTGAACATCTCCATCCCCCCTAGGCGCTCCCCCGACGGACGCGGCGGGCGGCCGGCCTCCGGGCTAGGCGACGACCTCGTAGACGACCGGGGCCCGCGGCGGCACTCCCGGCCCAATCGTGTACGCCGCCCGCACACGCCGGCGGCCCTCCTCCACCGCGCCCTCCCGGCTCGTATGGATCGCCGCCAGCGCGTCCCCGGGCCGCACCACGTCGCCGATCTTGCGCTCGATCACGAGCCCCGCTCCCGGATCGATCTGGTCCTCGGCCCGCTCGCGCCCCGCGCCGAGCACCATCGCCGCGCCGCCGATCGCCTCCGCATCGATGGCGAGGACCGTTCCGGCCGCATCGGCGATGACCGGACGCTGGATCGGCGCCCGCGGCAGCCGCTCGGGGTGATCCACCACCCCGGGATCCCCGGCTTGGGCGACGACCATCTCGCGAAACGTTCGCAGCGCCTCGCCCCCGGCGAGCCGGTCGGCGAGGAGCCGCCGTCCCGACGCGAGACCGTCCGCGAGGCCGGCGAGCACGACCATGTGCGCTCCCAGGGTCAGGCACAGATCGTGAAGATCCGGCGGCCCATCGCCCCGCAGTGTCCGGATCGCCTCGCCGACTTCCAGCGCGTTCCCGACCGCCCGCCCGAGGGGCTCATCCATCGCGCTGATCACGGCCACGGTGCGGCGGCCCGCCGCCTGTCCGATCCCGACCATCGCCTCGGCCAGGGCGCGCGCCGCAGCCGGCGTCTTCATGAATGCGCCGCTTCCGGCCTTGACGTCGAGGACGATCGCCTCGCTCCCCGCGGCGATCTTCTTGCTCATGACCGAGCTGGCGATCAGCGGGATACTCTCCACCGTTGCCGTGATATCGCGCAGCGCATAGAGCCGCTTGTCCGCCGGGACGAGGCGCGCGGACTGGCCGGCGATGGCGCACCCGACCCGGTTCACCTGATCGATCAGTTCGGCGGGAGTCAGCTGGACCCGGAGTCCCGGGATCGATTCCAGCTTGTCGAGCGTGCCGCCCGTGTGGCCGAGCCCGCGGCCGGAGAGCTTGGCCACCCGCACGCCGCAGCTGGCCGCCAGGGGCACCAGCACAAGCGACGTCTTGTCCCCCACCCCGCCGGTGCTGTGCTTGTCCACGGTCCGCCCGCGGATCCCGCGCAGGTCCAGGGTCTCCCCGCTCTCGACCATGACCTTGGTCAACGCGGCGGTCTCGGCCGCGCTCATTCCCCGGAAGTAGACGGCCATCAGGAACGCGGCCATCTGGGCGTCGGGAATCTCCCCATGCACGAACCCCGCGACGAGCCAGCGGACCTCCGCCTCCGAGAGTTCGCCGCCGTTGCGCTTCTTCTGGATCAGGTCGTAGGCCCGCATGCGCCATCAGCCGGCGAGGGCCCTGAGGATCCCCCGCACGAGCCGGATAAACCGGGGCTCGAGCGCCCGGGCGGCCTGGAGCACCGCCTCATGGGTGGGCGGCTCCGCCGCGGTCACCACATTGGTGATCGCCGACAGTCCGAGGACCCGCGCTCCGGCGTGCCTGGCCGCGATGACCTCCGGCACGGTCGACATGCCGACGGCGTCGGCGCCCCATCGGGCCATCATTTCCAGTTCGGCGGGGGTCTCGTAGGACGGGCCGCTGACCCCGACGTAGACGCCCTGGCGGACCGGGACGCCGGCATCGCGCGCCACCGTGACCGCGAGGGCCGCGAGCTGCGGGTCGTAGGCGCGGGACATGTCGGGAAAGCGCGGCCCGAGGGCGTCCTCGTTGGGCCCGATCAGCGGGTTGGTCCCGGAGAAGTTGATGTGGTCCCGGATGATCATGAGATCCCCCGCCTGGAAATCCCGGTTGATGCCCCCCGCGGCGTTGGTGACGACGAGCGTCCTCGCGCCGAGCGCGGCCAGCACCCGCACCGGAAAGGCCACCTGGGCCGCCGTGTATCCTTCGTAGACATGGACGCGCCCCTGCATCAGGGCGACCTGCCTGCCCTCGAGGCGCCCGAGCACGAGCCGGCCGCGGTGGCCCGCGGCGGTCGAGACCGGAAAATGCGGGATCTCCCCATACGCCAGGGCCGCGGGCGCCTCCGCCCCATCGGCGAGCGCGCCGAGGCCGCTTCCCAATATCACCCCGATCTCGGGCGCCGCCGCCGCCCGGCGCCGGATGGCGGCGGCCGCCTCCTCGATCCGCGCCCGTTCCGTCACACCGCCCACACCTCGCGGAACACGCTCGTCCCGACCTCGGGGAGCGGCACCCCCATCGCCTCCGCCACCGTGGCGCCGACATCGGCGAACGTCCTGCGGATCCCCAGATCCATCCCGCCCCGGACCCGGAGGCCGGCCACCAGCAGCGGCACGTACTCCCGGCTGTGGTCCGTGCTGGAGGTAGTGGGATCGTTTCCATGATCCGCCGTGATGATCAGCAGGTCCTCCGGGCCGAGCCCGGCGACCACCTTCGCCACCTCCCGGTCGATCTGCTCGAGGTCGTCGCCGTACCCGCGCGGGTTGTTACGGTGCCCGAAGAGCGTATCGAGGTCGACCAGGTTCGTGAAGATGAGCCCCGCCGGCAGGCGCCCCATCGCCCGAAGGGTCTGGGCCATGCCGTCCATGTCGTTGTGGGTGTGGATGGCTTCCGTGATCCCCCGGCCCGCGAAGAGGTCGGCGATCTTGCCGACCGCCAGCACCGGCACCCCGGCGGCGTGGAGCCGGTCCAGCACCGTGGGCCGCGGGGGTGGGAGCGAAAAGTCCCGCCGCCGGTCGGTGCGCACGAACCGCCCCGGGGGACCGATGAACGGCCGCGCGATCACGCGGCCCACGGCGTGCGGCCCGGTGAGGATCTCGCGGGCGATCAGGCAGTACCGGTACAGTTCCTCGACCGGAACGCGCTCCTCGTGCGCGGCGATCTGGAAGACGCTGTCCGCGGACGTGTAGACGATCGGGCGGCCGGTGCGCAGGTGCTCCCCGCCCAGTTCCTTGATGATCTCCGTGCCGGAGGCGGGCCGGTTGCCCAACACCCGGCGGCCGATCCGCGCCTCGAACGGCTCGATCACCTCAGGCGGGAACCCGTGCGGGTAGGTGGGAAAGGGCCGGTCGAGGACGAGCCCCATCAGCTCCCAGTGCCCCGTCGTGCTGTCCTTCCCGCGCGAGGTCTCAGCCATTCTCCCGAAGGCGCCGGCCGGCGCCGGGTCCGGCGGAACGCCCTCGACCGGGGCGATCCGCCCCAGCCCGAGACGACCCATGGCCGGGAGCCGCAGCCCGCCGCAGGCCGCCGCCGTGTGGGGCAGCGTGCTCGACCCGGCATCCCCGAACTCCGCCGCGTCCGGCAGCTCGCCGACTCCGCAACTATCGAGGACGATGACGAGGACGCGCCGGACGTCCCGGCTCACCCCGCCGGCCTTACCATGGTGCTGCTCCACGCTTACCTTTGTCCTACTCCACGCTTCGATCGGCTTTCGATCGGCCTTCGAAGCGTTCCCAGGCCGCGGTGATGCCGATGATCGACTTGGCGTCTCGAATCTCCCCCGCGGCGATCCGGCGGTACGCGTCCGCGAGCGGCAGCGATTCCACGCGCAGGTCCTCCTCCTCGCGCGGCGCGGGCGCCGGATGGAGGTCCTGGGCGAGGAAGACGTGCAGTTGCTCCGAGAGCACCCCGGGCGACGGGTAGTACGAGATGAGCCGTTCCCAGCGGCCGGCGGCGTGCCCCACTTCCTCCGCCAGCTCGCGGCGCGCGCACGCCTCGGGGGTTTCCCCCTCCTCGATGGTTCCCGCGGGGATCTCGAGGAGCTCTTCGCCTACCGCGGGGCGGAACTGGCGGACCAGCAGCAACCGCCGGTCGCCGGTGAGGGCGACCATGGCCGCGGCGCCTCGGTGTTCGACGATCTCGTAGACGACCCGGTGCCGGTTGGGGAACTCGAGCTCATCGAGCCGAAGCGAGATGTGCCGCCCGGTGTAGACCCGGCGGCTGGTGACCGGGCGCCGCATCAGGCCGCGACAGGGCTCTGGACGCGGGTCACGCCTTGGCCGGAGCGCCGGCCGCCGCGTAGACAGGGGTGCCTTCGCGCGCGGCCAGGTCCCGGAACGCGGCGAGGATGCGCAGGGTGATGGGCCCCGGCTGGCCGGTGCCGATGGTGCGTCCGTCGATCTGGACCACCGGACCCAGTTCGGCCCCGGTCCCGGTCAGGAAACATTCGTCGGCCGTGTACATGTCGTGCAGGGTCAGGACCTGCTCGGCGCCCGGGAGGCCGAGGGTGCCGCACAACTCCAGCACCGTCTGCCGCGTGATGCCCTGCAGGATGCCGAGGTAGGCCGGCGGGGTCAGGACGCGGCCGCCCTTGACGATGAAGACGTTGTCGGCGGTGCACTCGGCGACGTATCCCTGGGTGGTGAGCATCAGGCCCTCATCGACCCCCATCAGGTTGGCTTCCATCCGGGCCATGATGTTGTTGAGGTAGTTGCAGGTCTTGATGCGCGGGTTCAGCACGTCAACCGGCCGCTGCCGGGTGGACGTGGTGATCATCCGCAGGCCCTTCCGGTACGCCTCCTCGGAATACATCTGGATCGAGTCCACGATGACGACCACGTTCGCGCGCGGGCACTTGCGCGGGTCGATCCCCAGGTCCCCCGCGCCCCGAGAGATCACCGGGCGCACGTACGCGTTCTGGAGGTCCGTGCGGCGCACCGTTTCGAGGATCGTCCGGGTCATCTCGTCTTTGCTGAGCGGGATGCGGATGCCCAGGGTGTGCGCGGACTCGAAGAGCCGGTCGACATGGGCGTCCAGCTTGAAGATCCGGCCGTGATAGACGCGGATCCCCTCGAAGACTCCGTCCCCGTAGAGAAATCCGTGATCGTACACCGAGACCGTAGCCTCATCTTTCCCGACGAAGCGGCCGTTCACGTAGATGACCGTGGCCATGGGGTACCCTCCTTGCCGTGCTCACCTGTTCGGCGCGGGCGTAAATGGCTCCTTTGGGAGGTGCGCGGCGGGACGCTGCGTCTGACGGAGGGCCGCGGCGATGAACTCGCGGTAGAGCGGATGGGGACGGTTCGGGCGGGACCGGTATTCCCCGTGGAACTGCGTCCCGACAAACCAGGGGTGATCGGTCAATTCGACGATCTCCACGAGCTGCCGGCCCGGATACAGTCCGGTGACCCGCATGCCGTGAGACGTCAGGATCGGCAGGTAGTCGTTGTTCACCTCGAAGCGGTGCCGGTGGCGTTCCTCGACATCGGGGACGCCGTAGGCCTCCCCGGCCAGCGAGCCGGGGGTGAGCCGGCAGGGATACAGCCCCAGCCGCATCGTCCCGCCCTTGTCCGTGACCGCCTTCTGCTCCGGGAGGAGGTCGATGACCGGGTGCGGGGTCCGCGGATCCACCTCCGTGGTGTTGGCGCCCTCGAGGCCGCAGACGTGCCGCGCGAACTCCACCACCGCCCACTGCATCCCGTAGCAGACCCCGAAGAAGGGGACCCGCCGCTCCCGCGCAAAGCGCGCGGCGTTGACCTTGCCTTCCACCCCGCGCGCCCCGAACCCGGGGCAGATCAGGATTCCGTCGTAGCCGGCGAGCCGCGCGGTGACACCGGGGTCGTCGAGCCCCTCGAGCTCCTCCGAATCCTGCTTGGTGATGAGCACCCGGGAGCCGGCCGCGATCCCGCCGTGGCGCAGCGCCTCTTCGATGCTGATGTACGAGTCTTCGTTCCCGACGTACTTCCCGACGAGGACGATCCGGACCGTGGACGTGGGATGCCGGAGCCGTTCGACCATCGCCCGCCACTCGGCGTGATCCGGAACCCGCTCCGGGAGGCGCAGCCGCCGCTCGACGATGCGGGGGAGGCCTTCGTCTTCGAGAATCAGGGGGACCTCATAGATGCTCTGGGCGTCGACCGATTGGATCACGGCCTCCGGCGGAACATCGCAGAAGAGCGACAGCTTCTCCCGGAGGCTCCCGGACAGCGGCCGTTCCGAGCGGCAGACGAGGACATCGGGCTGGATGCCGATGCCCCGGAGCTCCTTGACGCTGTGCTGCGTGGGCTTCGTCTTGAGCTCGCCGGCGCCCCGCAGGAAGGGAATCAGCGACACGTGGATGTACATCACGTTCTCTTCCCCGACGTGGAACTTGAACTGGCGGATGGCCTCGAGGAACGGGAGGCTCTCGATGTCGCCCACCGTCCCGCCGACCTCGACCACCATGATATCGGCCCCCTGCGTCCGCGCCACCCGGGTGATCTCGTCCCGGATCTCGTTGGTGACGTGGGGGATGACCTGCACCGTCCCGCCCAGGTACTCGCCCCGGCGCTCCCGGGCGATCACGGCGGCGTAGATCTTGCCGGTGGTGGTGTTGTTGTCCCGGGTGAGGTTCTGATCGATGAAGCGCTCGTAGTGGCCGAGGTCCATGTCCGTCTCCGCCCCGTCGTCGGTGACGAAGACCTCCCCGTGCTGAAACGGGTTCATGGTACCGGCGTCGACGTTGACGTAGGGATCGAACTTCAGGAGCGTCACCCGCCACCCGCGGTTCCGCAGAAGGCGCCCCAGCGAAGCGGACGTAATGCCTTTGCCGAGCGCAGACGCGACGCCCCCGGTGACAAAGATGTACTTCGGCCCCTGCTGCATCCCCGGCTGCGGTGTCATCCGCCTACCCTTGTACTATTACTCTTCGCTTCGATTGGCGTTCGCCCTCCCCGTCCCTTGGTCTCACGCCTGCCGTTCTCCCCACGTCAGCTTCGCGCGGAGGATGCTGTAGAAGCCGCCGCGGCCCAGCCGCACCAGACGCGTCCGGTGGGGCGAGCGCTCGACCCGCACCTCGTCCCCTTCCTGCAGCGGGAACCCCTCCTGCCCGTCGACGGTCAAGATCGACGGCGGAGAGGGCGAGCCGATCGGCTCGGTCCGGATCGTCACCGTATCGGCGCCGGAGACCACCACGGCCCGGGCATTGAGCGTGTGCGCGCAGATGGGGGTCAGCACGATCACGTCGACCGCCGGGTGGACGATCGGGCCGCCCGCGGACAGCGAGTAGGCGGTCGACCCGGTGGGCGTCGCGACGATCATCCCATCCGCGAGGTGGGTGGCCAGGTGCTCGCCGTTGACGGCGGTGCGCACTTTGAGGATGCGGGCGTAGCCGCTCTTGGTCACCACGATGTCGTTGAGCGCCAGGAACTCCTGGGCCGCCCGGCCCGCCTGCTCCACCCGCGCTCGGAGCATCATGCGCTCGTCCAGCTGGTAATCGCCCTCGAGCAGGCGGTGCAGCGCGCGTTCCAGGTCCGCGCCGTTCACCTCCGCCAGAAACCCGAACGCCCCGAGGTTGACCCCCAGGATCGGAATGCCTTGGGGCGCCGCCGCGCGCGCCGTGCGCAGGATCGTGCCGTCGCCCCCGAAGACCACGATCACGCCGGCCCGGCGGGCGAGCTCCGCCTCCCCGATCCCGCGCGCGGCATGCCCAAGGGCCTCGGCGCTCTCCCGGTTGATCCAGACCGCCACTCCCCGCTCCTCGAGCAGGCTCACGGCCTCCCGCGCCAGCCGGGCGACCTCGGGAGTGACATGGAGCTTCTCCACGTTGACGTTCAGGCCGACCGCGGTCACGGCCGTCATGGTTGCCTCGGACGGGCCGGCGCGCCGGCGGGTGCGGACACCCGCGCCTCCTCCGGCCCGCGGGAGGATCGGGCGTGGGCCTCGGCGACGGCGGCGTCGATCGCGGTACCGGACAGTTCGTCACGCGCGCCGGGGCTCAGGTGCACGAAGAATTCGATGTTCCCCGCGGGGCCGGTGAGCGGCGATGGGGTCGCGCCGATCGCAGCCAGCCCGGCCGCGCGGGCCGTCTCCACGACCGCGCCGAGCACGGCGCGGTGGACGTTCGGATCCCGCACGACGCCGCCCCGCCGGACCTGGGCGCGGCCGGCTTCGAACTGCGGTTTCACGAGCGCGATCACCGACCCGCGCGCCGACACCAACCCCGCCACCGGCCGCCAGACCAGCCTGAGGCTGATGAACGCCAGGTCGATGGTGACCAGGTCGCAGGGGGACCCCACGCGGTCCGCGGTCAGGTAGCGCGCGTTGACCCCCTCCAGACAGACCACCCGGGGATCGCTCCGCAGCCGCTCGGCCAGCTGGCCTCGTCCGACGTCCACGGCGTACACGCGCGCGGCGCCGGCGCGGAGGAGGCAGTCGGTGAAGCCCCCGGTGCTCGCCCCCAGATCCACCGCCACTTTGCCCCGCACGTCGACCCCGAACACCGCCAGCGCATGGGCGAGCTTGATCCCCCCGCGGCTGGCGTACGGGTCGTGCGGACTGCGGACCTCCACGACCGCCCCGGCCGCGATGCGGCGGCCCGGCTTGTCCGCCGGTTGGCCGTCCACCGTCACCAGGCCTGCCATGATCGCCGCCTGCGCCGCGCTTCGCGTCGCGGCGCGGCCCCGGTCGACCAGCCACTGGTCCAGCCGCGGCGCCGTCGACGATCGTTCCGCCGGCCTCATCGTTCGCGGCTGAGGAGGAAGACGGCGAGATCCCGCAGCCACTCCCCCCGCGCCCCAAGCGGCTCGAGCGCCTGGATCGCCTGCGCCGTCGCCTGCTCCGCCAGGCTTCGAGAGACGTCCAGGCCGAAGACGGCGGGAAAGGTCACCTTCGCCTGGGCGGCGTCGCTCCCGATCCCCTTGCCCAGCTTGGCCTCCTCGCCGACCACGTCGAGGATGTCATCGATGATTTGAAACGTCAGGCCGATGTGCTCCCCGTACCGGCTCAGCGACTCCAGATCGTCCTGGGTCGCGCCCCCCAGCATGCCGCCGACCCGGACGCAGGCGCGGATCAACGATCCGGTCTTCAGTTGATGGATGCGCCGGACGTCCGCCGCCGCGACGGGGCCGCGCGACGCCAGGAGGTCGAGCACCTGGCCGCCGACCATGCCCTGGGTCCCGATCCCATGCGTGATCTCGGCGATGGCGCCGACCGCGCGCGCCGGCGGGATCCCGGAGCCATCCGCGGTTTGCGCCAGCAGCGCAAAGGCGAGCGCGTGCAGCGCGTCCCCGGCGAGCACCGCGATCGCCTCGCCGAACACGACGTGGCAGGTGGGACGGCCCCGGCGGGTAGGACTATTGTCCATCGCCGGGAGGTCATCGTGGATGAGCGAGTAGGTATGGATCAACTCGACCGCGCAGGCCGCCGGCATCACCCCGTCCGGCCCCATGCCGGCGACGTCGGCCCCCGCGAGCACGAGGACGGGGCGGAGCCGCTTCCCCCCGGCGAACACGCTGTGACGCATCGCCCGGTGCACGACCTGGGGCGACGTCTCGCCGGACACCAGAAACCTGTCGAGGGCCTCTTCGACGAGCTGGCCCTCAGCCGCGAGGCGGGCCTCGATGGCCTCCAACGTCGCCCTGGGCGGCGTCGGGTACGGTTCGGCGGGAACGCGCGACGTCAGCGCCATCCTCGACTAACGGATCGTAAACTCCCGCTCGCGGGGCGGAGCCTCGTCCCAGTCCACCTCGAGATCGCGCACGTCCGCGCCGGGCGGGCCCTCGCGGAGCGCGCGGATCAGCGCCTCGAGCGCGCTGCGCTCACCCTCGGCGATCACTTCCACCCCGCCGGTAGCGAGATTCCGGGCGGAGCCGCCGAGGCCCAGGGCGCGGGCGCGTGTCGCGGTGAAGTAGCGAAACCCAACACCCTGGACCCGCCCCCTGACCATGATGTGGACGCGCATGGAACCCGGACCCTCACGCGTCGGCCGCGTGGCCCACCAGGGGAGCGTCGCCGGATCGGACCACGTTGCCGAGCAGACCGTTCACGAACCGCCCGGATTCCTCGGTGCTGTACCGCTTGGCGAGCTCGACGGCCTCGTTGATGACGACCCGCACGGGGGTCGTGGTGTGCCGCAGTTCGAAGAGGGCCATGCGCAGGATATTCCGGTCGACCGCGGCCATCCGCTCGATCGTCCACCGCTCCGCAAACCGCGCGATGACGCGATCGATCTCGGCCTGATGGGCGCGGGCGCCCCGTGACAGGGTCTCGACCAGCGCCCAGTCGCCGGGGAGCCAGTTGGGGGCGGCCACGGACTCGAGGGCGTCCTCGAGCGAGACCTTTCCGACGTCCATCTGGAAGAGGACCTGTAGCGCCGCTTCCCGCGCCCGCCGTCGCATCGCTCGCCCGCCCCGCGTCTGCCCCCCAAACAAACTGACCACCGAACTGGTGGTCAGGATCGCTATCCTGGGGCCAGTTGTGCCCCTGCCGCACCGTTGCGGTTGGAGGCTCCCCGCACTAACGTATTATACCCGGTTGGGCTCCCGCAAGCAACTCCCGCACCCGCGCGAGGTCTAGGCCGATCTGCCGCGCCAGCGCCTCGGGACCGGGGAAGGCCCGCTCGGCTCTGATCCGCCCGACGAAGTCCACGCGCATCTCCTCGCCTGCGAGATCGCCGTCGAACTCGAGGAGAAAGGTCTCGACGGCCAGGTGCGTCCCTCCAAAGGTCGGCCGGACGCCGATGTTGGTGGCTCCCCCGTACCGGCGGCCGCGCACAGCGGCGATCGTGGCGTACACCCCGCGCGCCGGGAGGAGCTTTCGCGGTGACGCCGGCTGGAGGTTCGCGGTGGGGTATCCCAGCGTCCGCCCTCGACCCTGGCCGGGGACGACCTGTCCGCTCACGCTGTGGTAGCGTCCGAGCAGCTGGGCGGCTTCGTCGACGAGGCCTTCCCGCAGCGCGCTGCGGATCCGGCTGCTGCTGACGGGCTCCCCGCGTACCAGCACCGCCGGAACGAGATGCACCTCCACGCCGCGCGCGCGCCCCCATTCCGCCACCCGCGCGGCCGTCCCTTCCCGCCGGTGGCCGAACGTGTACGAGGATCCGGCGTAGACCGCCCGAGCCCCGAACCGGCGCCCGAGCACCTCGTCCAACCAGACTTCAGCCGGGGTCTCGGCAAACGCGAGGTCGAAGCGGAGCACGACGGTGACATCGACGCCGAGGCGGGCCAGGAGCGGCAGCCGTTCGTCGAGCGTCGTGAGCAGCACCGGCTCAGGGCTGGGGCGCAGCACCTCCAGCGGAAGCGGCTCAAACGTCACCACGACCGACCGCAGCCCGCCCCGGGCACGCGCCACCGCTTCCCCGATCACCGCCTGATGGCCGAGGTGGAGGCCGTCGAAGGTGCCGAGGGCGAGCGCCGAGCCCGGCCCCCCCTCGGGGAACTCATCCAGGCCGTGGACGGTGAGCAACCAGGCCTCCCTCCGCGCCGGCAAGGACTTTGACCGGCCGGAGCATCCCCGCGTCGATCCGCGCCAGCGCGATGAGGGCGCCGCGGCGGCTCCGGAGACGCACGAGGCGGGCGCCTGCCGGGCCCGCGCCGCCGTCCTCCGCGAGCGCGGCCTCGCCCAGCTTCCAGAGCGGGATCGCGTGCCCGTTCAGCACCTCTGAGACGCTGCGCTCCGGAAGGTCCACCGCCGGGAGGTGCGCGACCGCCTGGTCCATCGACATCACCACCTCGGTCAGCGCGCCCCGGCCGGCGACATCGGCGAGCTCCTCGAGGGTCACGGCCTCCCCGATCTGGAACCGGCCCGAGCGGGTCCGCACCATGAAGTGCGCATAGCCGCCCAGGCCCAGCGCGTCCCCAATATCCGCGCACAGCTTCCGGATGTACGTCCCCCGGCCGCAGGCGATCTCCAGGAGCGACGAAGACCGGTCCCGGTTCACCCAGAGGATCTCGATGCGGTGCACGGTGACGGAGCGCGGCTGGAGCTCCACCGCCTCTCCGCGCCGGGCCAGCTGGTAGAGCCGGGCGCCTTCGTGGTGGATGGCCGACACCATCGGTGGGACCTGGAGGATCTCGCCGGTGAACCGCTTCAGCACCGCCTCGAGCGCGGATCGCGTGAGGGGCGGTCGGGCCTTACCTTTGTTCCACTCCACGCTTCGATCGGCTTTCGACGTCCCGCCGGTCGGGTCTGGCGGGAGGGGCTCGCCGTAGGCGTCCCCGGTGCTCGTCCGGATGCCGAGGCGCAACTCCACCCGGTATTCCTTGTCGGTCTCCATCAGGATTTCGCTCAAGCGGGTGGCCCTGCCGAGGCAGCACACCAGCACGCCCGCGGCGCCGGGATCGAGCGTCCCGGTATGCCCCACGCGCCGGAGCCCGGCCGCCCGCCGCACGACGTCCACCACGTCGTGGGACGTCATGCCGGGGGGTTTGAGCAGGTTGAGCACGCCGTCCATTGCGCTCAGGTGGCTTCTCCGGGGTAGGCGTGCGCGGCCGCGGCGAGCTCCTGGCGGACGGCTGCGAGGGCGCGGCGGACCGCCTCGTCGAGGGACCCGTGGACCGTGAACCCGGCGGCCGCCGCGTGCCCTCCGCCGCCAAAGGTCTCGGCAATCACGTTGGCCCGGATCCGCCCCTGCGCGCGGAGGCTCACGCGGATGCCCTCGGGCTCCTCCTTGAAGAGCAGGGCGGCCTGCACCCCCCGGATCGACCGGAGCGTGCCCACGATCCCTTCGGACTCTTCCATCGTGGCCCCGGTCTCGCGGAGCATAGCCTGGGTGACGGTCGTCCACGCGACCCGGCCGCCCTCGGCGAGCGCCAGCCCGCTCAGGGCCGCGCCCAGGAGGCGCAGCGAAGCGGCCGACCGGTTCTCATAGACCTCGGCATACACCGTGGTGGGGCTCGCCCCGGCCCGAATCAGGTCGGCGGCCAGCAGGAAGCTCTGCGGGGTGACGCTCGCGTAATGAAAGCTCCCGGTGTCGGTCAGCAGCGCGGTGAGCAGGCAGGTCGCGATGTCCCGATCGATCGACGGATGCAGTGTCCGCACGACCGGGTACACCACCTCGGCGACGGCTCCCGCGTCGACATCCAGCAGGACCAGGTGGCCGAACCCCGTGTTGCTGAGGTGGTGATCGATGTTCACCCACAGGGGAATTCCGGCCGCCTTCTCCGCCAGCACGCCCGCCCGGTCCGGGGAGCTGCACTCCATAAAGACCACGGCGTCAAACGCCTCCCCCGCCGGGATCTCGCTGACCACCCGGTCGCTCCCGGGGAGGAACCGGTACATCGCCGGCACGCCGTCCGAGCTGCCGACCGTGGCCCGCTGTCCCCGGCCCCACAACGCGCGGGCGAGCGCCAGCGTGGACCCCAAACAGTCGCCGTCCGGCGACACGTGGTTGAGGAGCAGGACGTTACGTCGGCTTTGCAGGGCTTCCGCGATCCGTTCGGCCGGATCCATCCCCCGATCCCCCGCCTTCGCTCTCCGCCACCTGGCGCAGCAGACGCTGCACGCGGGCCCCGCGCTCGATCGACTCGTCCAGCCGAAACAGCACCTCAGGGATGTAGCGAAGCCGGATCCGCCGCCCCAGCTCCTTCCGGATGAACCCCTGGGCGTTGCCCAGACCCGCCATTGTCTTGGCCTTCGCCTCCGCGTCGCCCAAGATGCTCACAAACACCTTGGCGTGACGCAGATCGTGGCTCAATTCGACATCCGTGATAGACACGAATCCGATGCGGGGATCCTTCATCTCCCGCTGGAGAATGGCGCTGATTTCCACTTTGAATTGCTCACGAAGCCGGGCAATGCGCACGCTCATGAGGCGTCACCGCATCTCCACCGCGTAATCGAGCACCACGAGATCGGTCTGCCGCCCGATGGCATCGGCGACGTGCGCCAGAACCTGATCGGCGTGGCGGGTGTCCGTGCTGATGTACGCCACGGCGAGACCGGCCCGGCGCCAGGAATCCTGGTGCGCGACCTCGGCGGCCGCCACATGGAAGCGATTGTGCAGGCGGGCCAGCAGCGACTTCACGATCCGCCGTTTGTCCTTGATGCTCTGCGTTCCGGGAAGGCTACACTCCACCCGCAGCACCCCGACCACCATCGCCCCGTCTCCCGCGCGCGTGCCAACCTCTGCATGCTGCTATCTGTCCATCGGTTTGGAGCCCCCGCAGGGGGGATGCGGCTCAGGCCGGCCTGGCCTCCACGGCGAACGCTTCGATGATGTCGCCTTCCTTAATATCGTTGAACTTCTCCAGGCCCACGCCGCACTCGAACCCTTCCAGCACTTCCCGGACGTCCTCCTTGAAGCGGCGCAGTGACCCGATGCTGCCTTCGTAGACCACGACCCCGTCCCGCATCAGGCGCGCCTTGGCCCCGCGGACGATGCGGCCCGAGGTCACGTAGCTGCCCGCGATGGTCCCCACCCGGCTGATGGAGTAAACCTTCCGCACCGCCACGCGGCCGAGCACCACCTCGACCATCTCCGGCGCGAGCAGCCCCGTCGCCAGCTTCTTCGTGTCCTCGAGCACCTCGTAGATGATCCGGTACAGCCGGATGTCCACCCCCTGGGTCTCGGCGAGGCGGCGGACGGGCGGCTCCGGGCGGACGTTGAACCCGATCACCCTCGCGTTGCTCGCGGCGGCGAGCATGACGTCGGACTCGGTCACGTTCCCCACCGCGGCGTGCAGGAGGGTAATGATGACCTCCCGGCTCGTGAGGCGGTCCAGGGCGGCGACCAGCGCCTCGACCGATCCCTGCACGTCCGCCTTGATGATCAGGCGCAGTTCCTTCCGCTCCGTCGACGCCCCCGTCTCCTTGGAGATCTCCTCCACGCTGACCTGGCGGCTCTTGACCTGCTCGGTGGCCCGGCGGCGCTCGCTCCGCTCCTCCGCGACCGCCTTCGCGATCCGCTCGTTCGTGACGACCTCGACGAGATCGCCGGCGGCCGGGACGTCGCTGAGGCCGGTCACCTCCACGGGGGTGCTCGGCCCCGCGGCCTGCAGCCGAGCCCCCTTGTCATCGCTCATCGCCCGGACCCGGCCGTAGGTCTCGCCCACGACGACGGCGTCCCCGATGCGCAGCGTCCCATCCTGAACGAGGACGGTGGCCACCGGACCCCGCCCTTTCTCCAGCCGCGCCTCGATCACCGTCCCGCGCCCCGGCCGCTCGGGAGTGGCCCGGCGGTCGCGCAGCTCCGCCACCAGGAGGATCATCTCCAGGAGGGTGTCGAGGCCGGTGCCCTGCCGGGCGGACACCGGCACGGTGATCGTGTCGCCGCCCCACTCTTCCGGCATGAGCCCCAGATCGGCCAGCTGCTGCTTGACCCGGTCGGGGTTGACCTGCGGGAGATCGATTTTGTTGAGCGCCACAATGATCGGAACCCGCGCGGCCTTGGCGTGGTTGATCGCCTCAATGGTCTGGGGCATCACCCCGTCGTCGGCAGCCACCACGAGCACGGCGATGTCGGTCACGTGCGCGCCCCGCGCGCGCAGGGCCGTGAACGCCTCGTGACCCGGCGTGTCCAGGAACGTGATCCGCCGCCCGTTGGCCTCGACCGTGTAGGCGCCGATGTGCTGGGTGATCCCGCCGTACTCCTGCGATGCCACGCTCGTCTTGCGGATGGCGTCGAGCAGGCTCGTCTTGCCGTGGTCGACGTGCCCCATCACCGTCACGACGGGCGGCCTCGTCGTCTGCCCCTGCTCGCCCGGTTCCGCCGCCGGCGTTTCCAGGGTCGGCGCCAGCTCGGTCACCTCCACCCGTTCAGGGGCGCGGGGGGCGAAATTGAACGCCGCCATCACCCGGCCGGCGATCTCGAGCGGGATCATATGATTGATCCCCGCCATCACCCCGGCCTCGACCAGGCGCTTCACCACCTCGCCCGCGGGCACGCCCATCCGGCCCGCCAGGTCGCCGACCTGGATCGGCCCGTCCAATTCGAGATATCGGAGCGGCTGCGGTGCGGCGGGAGCCGCGGGAGAGGCGGCCGCCGGCGCGGCCTCCGGAACCGCCCGCGGCGGCTCGGCGGGCCTCACCGATTCGGCCCGCGCCGGTTCGGCGGCGATCGACGGCGGCGCCGGCTCGTGCGGAACGGGTGGCGCTCCCGCCTCCCCGCCGGCCTTGGGCTCATAGCGCGGGGTCTTCCGAACATCCGCGAAGCGAATGGTCGGCTTCTCCTTCGGGGGGGCCCCCGGCGCCGTGGCGGCCGCCTGAGCCGCGGGCGGCGCGGCGGCGGCCGCCGGGTGCTCCTTCACCGGCCTGTCCACGTGCGCGGGCTTCGCGTCCGCGACCGCTTTCTTGGCCTCGGGCCTGACCTCCGCGGGCTTCTTGGCGGCCGGCCGCTCCGGCGCCTTGGCAGCGCCCTTCGCCGCCGCCTTCTCCCCGGCCGGCCCTTGGAGCGGGGCCTTGCCCGGAGGCGCCTGCGGCGGAGGCGCGGCCTCCGCGACGGACGCCGCATCTGCGCGGGGCGCCCTGATCACCCGGACCCCCTTGATCTCCGACCCGTAACTCGCTTGAAGGAACGCGCTCTGGCGCACCTTCTCGGCATCCACAGCGGTGGCCTTCCCGCGGGCCGGGGCGCCGGCCGCCGGGGCGCTCGGGCCCGAGGCGCCTCCGGAGGGGACATCGCGCCCGCCCGCCTGCGCGCGCCGCACCCGCGCGACGGTCTCGTCGTCGAGGATACTCATGTGGTTGCGGACCGGGACCTTCATGGCCTCCAGCTTCTCGATGAGGTCCTTGCTGGTCAGGCCGAGTTCCCGGGCGAGTTCATGGACTTTCACAGCCACCCTCCCCTGTGCTTACTGCGCTCCCGGCTTCCCCGAGGGTCCCACACCCTGACGCCCCGCGGCCTGCGCGAGCGTGATCCGGTGCACCATGGGGGGTCGTTGGGGCGCCGACCGCGCCATGGCGTCGCGCAGTCCCTGGGCGATGTCGTCGGACATCTCGCGCTCGAGCATCCGCGCGAGACGGCCTTCCCGAAGCGCCCGATCGACGCACGCCGCCTCCGGGCACACGTAGGCGCCCCGGCCGGACAGCTTCCCCGTGGGATCGATCCGGACGTCTCCCTGCGCCGTCCGAACGACCCGCACGAGATCCCGCTTCGCGCGCACCTGACCGCACGCCACGCACTGCCGCTGGGGAACCCGCCGCACCCTGGGCATTCAGGCCATCCTCACTCCGCGATCGTCTTCTCCTCGATCCTGGGCGCGCCCTCTGCCGCGGCCTCACCGCCGGCCACCGGCTCCCCGTGCGGGGCGGCCACCCCGTCGGCGGGCGACGCCAGCGCCGGCGCGTCCGGCAATTCTGCCGCAAGCGCCCCCTGCGCCGCGGGCGCGACCGGCGCCGCCGGGACTTCCTCGGCGGGGAGATCGGCGAAGATCTTCCTGGCCTCCAGTTCCTTGATCTGTGACTCGCTCTTGATATCGATGCGCCACCCGGTGAGCTTGGCCGCCAGCCGGGCGTTCTGCCCTTCCTTGCCGATCGCGAGCGAGAGCTGGTTGTCCGGCACGATCACGAGCGCGGTCTTCGTCTCCTCGGTGATCTCCACACGGATCACTTTCGCCGGGCTCAAGGCACTCGCCACGAAGATGGCGGGATCGCTCGCCCAGGGGACGATATCGATCTTCTCCCCCCGAAGCTCATCGACGATGGACTGGACCCGCGAGCCCTTGGGCCCCACACACGCGCCCACCGCGTCCACGTTGCGGTCCCGGGAGATGACCGCGACCTTGCTGCGGGCGCCGGCCTCGCGCGCGATCGCCTTGATTTCCACGATCCCTTCGTAGATCTCCGGCACCTCGATCTCAAACAACCGCTTCAGCAGGCCCGGGTGCGTCCGCGAGACCACGATTTGCGGGCCCCGGTTGCCCTGCTTGACCTCGACCACATAGGCCTTCACCCGATCGTTCTGCCGGTAGCCTTCCCGGGGCACCTGCTCGGTCGGCGGCAGCACCGCCTCGATGCGGCCGAGATCCATGTAGACGTTTCGCCGCTCCACCCGCTGAACCGTGCCGGTGACGATGTCCCCTTCCCGATCGCGAAACTCCTTGTACACCATGTCCCGCTCGGCCTCGCGAATCCGCTGCACGATCACCTGCTTGGCCGTCTGGGCGGCGATCCGGCCGAAATCCTTCGGGGTCACCTCCACCTCGACCGTATCCCCGACCTGGATCTCCGGATCCCACCCGCGCGCCTCGGCGAGCGGGATCTCCGCGTTCGCGTCGCTCACCGACTCGACGATCGTGCGGACGCTGAAGACGTGCTGCTCGCCGGTCTCGCGGTCCAGTTCCACGCGGATGTTTTGGGCGGCCGAGCCGAAGTTTTTCTTGTACGCCGAGAGGAGGGCCGCCTCGATCGCCTCGATGAGGACGTCTTTCCCGAGCCCCTTTTCCTCTTCCAGCTGCTTGATGGCCTTGATGAGTTCCGCGTTATTCACCGACCACTCACCCCCATCTCCCCGCGCGCTCCGAAGGGCGTTCGGATCGCTTCAAATCTTCGCGCAGATCTGTCATCTGCACGACGAGCCGGGCCTGGGCGATCGCCTCGTGGTCCAGGCGGATTTCCCTCCCGTCCTCCAAGCGGACCGCCACCCGGCCGTCCACCAGCCCGAGCAGGCGCCCCCGGAACCTCCGCTGCCCGTCCTGAGGCTCGTGCGTCGTGATGGCGACCATCCGCCCCGAAAACCGCACGAAGTCGGCCAGGCGGCGCAGCGGCCGGTCGAGTCCCGGCGACGCCACCTCCAGTGTATAGGAATGCACGAGCAGATCGTACAAGTCCAGTTCCCGGCTCAACGCTTCGCTGAGCCGGGCGCAGTGCCCGACGCTCGCGCCGCCGTCCCGATCCACGAGCACCCTCAGGATCTGATTCCGTCCCGTGCCGACCAGCTCCACATCCACGACCTCCAGGCCCATCCGCGTGGCGATCGGCCCCGCGAGGTCCGCCACCTGCCCGGCAATCTCGTGGCGCCCCATGAGATTCCCCTCCCCACAAACGTGCGCCCCAGCCTTCGGCGCCTCCAAGAAACGAGAGAGTGGGTAGGGCACCCACTCCCCTCGAAAGCGTCAAGATTGGGGCACGGGTCTTACTCACCAATAACCAAGGGTGAGTATAGCACACGACCGCGGGGAATGACAAGTTTTGCGGCCCTCCGGGCCCTGCAGCGGGCGGGCCTGTGCGGTCTTCGCGCGGTCTGCCCGCAGCGTGCGCGCCGGGCATGAGCCGTCTAATCGTCATTCCGCAGGGGTATGTGTTGCACTGGGGGGCGCGAGCGGCACTCGTTCCGGCAACACCATCAGACGTCTGGGGGTGCGGTAGGTATGGCCAGGTTGGAAGAAGCCGCGGTCGAGTTTGCGGAAAACCCCGAGCCCCGCTGCGCGTGCCTGCTGCTGCTGGATACGTCCAGTTCGATGCAGGGCGAACCGATCCAAGCGCTCAACGCCGGGCTGCGCACCTTGAAGGAAGCCTTGAGCAAAGATCCGGTCGCGTCGCGGCGGGTCGAGGTCGCGATCGTCACGTTCGATAACCGGGTCGCGGTGGCTCAAGACTTCGTCACCATCGATAAGTTCGAGCCGCCCCAGCTGCAGGCCCAGGGCCAGACCTTTATGGGGACGGCGATCCTCAAGGCGCTGGACATGGTGCACGAGCGCAAAGCCGTGTACCGCCAGAACGGCGTGAGCTACTTCCGCGCATGGGTGTTCATGATCACCGACGGCGAGCCCCAGGGCGAGCCCGACGACATCGTCGAGAAGGCGGTGCGCCGGATCAGCAGTGAAGACAACGAGGAAACCAAACGCGTGTTTTTCTACGCGGTGGGCGTGGAAAGCGCCAACATGGAGCGATTGAAGGCGATCGCGGTGCGCCCTCCCTATCGCCTGGCGGGCCTCCAGTTCGGGGAGCTGTTCCGGTGGGCGTCGGCCAGCATGGGAAAGGGCGGCCAGGTCGCCTTACCGTCGGCCATGAAGCCGGCATGATGAGCCCGCGGGGGCGCGAGGCGCGGCCGGGCCGCACCGCCGTGCGCACGCCGGCACGCCGGTGGCGGATCGCCGCGGCGTCGATGCAGGGCAGCAACCATGAGAAGATGGGCCTGCCGTGCCAGGACGCCTGCGTCCACCGCAGCCTTCCCGGGGGGATCTTCGTGGCGGCGGTGGCCGACGGGGCCGGGTCGGCCAGGCACAGCGACACCGGCGCGGCGGTGGCCGCGAAGAAAGCCGTGGACACGATCGCCGCGCAGGCCGCGCTGGCGCGGCTGCCGGAAGACGATGAGGCCTGGCGCTCGCTCCTGGTCGATGCCTTCACCGTGGCGCGGGGAGCGGTGGAGCGCGAAGCAGCCGAGCTCGGGGCCTCGCCTCGAGACCTCGCCACCACGTTGATCCTCGTGGTGGGGACGCGGCGGCTGACGGCCGTCGCGCAGGTGGGAGACGGCGCAGCGATCATGTGCGATGACGCGGGCGAGATCGGCGCGCTCACGTTCCCCCACAATGGAGAATACCTCAACGAGACCGAATTCCTGGTCGCCCCTCAGGCCCTCGAGTCCATCCAGTGGGCGGTCCGCCGCGGGGAACCCGCCCACGTCGCCGTGCTGTCGGACGGGCTGGAGATGCTGGCCCTGAAGATGCCCGGCGGCGTGCCCCACCAGCCGTTCTTCGACCCCCTCTTCCGCTTCATGGCCGACGTCGGAGGGGAACAGGAGGCCAACCGTCAACTGCAGGAGTTCCTCGGGTCGACCCGCATCCGGGAGCGGACGGATGATGACATCACCCTGCTGCTTGCGAGTTTGAGGGGATAACCGTCCGATGCAGGCGCGCCGCCAGTCCGACGGGCAGGTGATCACCCTCTCCTCGGAACTGGAGCGCGGTGGGGAGGGGCGCGTGCTCCTCGCCGACGGGATGCCGGGCTTCCTCGCCAAGCTCTACGAATCTCCGAATGACGTCCCGCTGAGAAAACTCGCCATCATGCTCAAGAATCCCCCGGAGGACGCGAGGCCTGGCGGCGTTGTGTCCATTGCGTGGCCGGTGGACCTGCTCCGCGCGGATGGGGGTGAGGGGCGCGTCGTCGGCTTCCTCATGGAACGCGTGGAAGGGGCGAAGCATCTCTCGCACGCGTTCATCCCTCAGGATCGATTGCAGTGGTGTCCCTGGTTCGAGTATCGCTACCTCCACCGCACCGCCCGCAACCTCGCCACCGCCGTGCAGGCGCTGCACGACCGCGGGTATGTGGTGGGAGACGTCAGCTATTCCAACGTCCTCGTCAAAGACAACGCCCTGGTCGCGCTGGTGGACACCGACTCGTTTCAGGTGCGCGACCCCGAGAGCGGCGCCGTGTACCGCTGTCCGGTGGGCAAGGAAGAGTACACGCCCCCCGAGCTACAGGGCCTGCCCTTCGCCGAAATCGACCGCCGGCCCGAGAACGACCTGTTCGGCCTGGGCGTCCTCATCTTCCAGCTCTTGATGGAAGGCATGCACCCGTTCAACGGGCGGTTTACGGGCGACGAGGAGGATCCTTATCCCGCGCTGGCGGACCGCATCAAGCTGGGCTGCTTCCCCTACCGCCCGGGCCTGGGCGTGCCCTACGAGCCGGCATTGTCGTCGCTTAAGTTCGACGTGCTGCACCCGGCGCTGCGCAATCTGGTCCTGCGCTGCTTCGAGGACGGGCATACCGATCCCGAGATCCGGCCCGACGGCAAGACCTGGGCGCAGGCGCTGGACGGAGCGGAAAAAGACCTCCGGCAGTGCGCGGCCAACGGCCACCACTGGTACGGCCGGCACCTTCGATCGTGTCCGTGGTGTGAGCGCGTCATCCGGCTGCGCGGACAGGATTCGTTCCCCCCGTCGGTCCAGGCGGTTCAGAAGCAGCGCAGCAACCAGGCGGCGCGCGCCCGGCGGACGCGGCAGGCGCCCCCGCCCCCCATCCCCTCGCCCGCGCTCATGGCGCCGCCGCCGAGATCGTCCGGGCTCCTCCCGCAACCGGGACCGATTGCGCCGGCGCCCGTCCACCACCCCGTGTACCAGTTGGACCTCGGGTCGCTCCAGCAGCTCGTCCGCACCATCGGGGTCGTGTGGGCCATCGGCGTGGCCGGGTTATTCGCCTTCGCCCTGCATTCGGCCGGAGCCCCCGCCGGCCAATCGCCTCAACCCGCGGGACCCGCGACCGGAGCGCGAAACATCGCGGCGGCCGGAGACTCCGGGACGGCCGGAGCGCTCAAGGAAGTCGGCGCGACGCTGTCGGCGTACCTGTCCGACCTTGCCTCGCAGGGCCCGATGGGGAATTCTCGGGCAGCGGGAACGTCCCCGCCGCCTTCGGTTGACCCCATGCCTACCCAGATGCCCGTCCCGCCGCGGCGCCTTCCGCACAACCGATTCTGAGCGTCGTCAGGGGTACAGCCGGTTGATCAACCGTGGGTAGGGAATCGTCTCCCGCACGTGCTCGAGCCCGCAGATCCAGGCGACCGTCCGCTCGATCCCGATGCCGAAGCCGCTGTGGGGCACGGACCCGTAGCGCCTGAGATCGAGATACCACTCGTACTCCGCCCGCGGGAGGTTGGCCTCCCGGAGCCGCCGCTCGAGGAGCCCGGGGTCGTGGATCCGCTCGCCGCCCCCGATAATCTCGCCGTAGCCCTCTGAGGCCAGCAGGTCCGCGCCCAGCACCACTTCGGGACGGGCGGGGTCGGGCCGCATGTAGAACGCTTTGCACTCGGCCGGGTAGCGGTGAATGAACACGGGGCGGTCGTGAACCTTGCTGATGACAGTCTCTTCGTCCCCTCCGAGATCGTCGCCCCACCGGATCGGATGCCCGCGCTCCCGCAGGCGCTCGACCGCCTGGTCGTAGCTCAGGCGCGGAAACGGCGGCCGCACCGTCTCCAGCGGTGCCAGATCCCGCTCCAGCGTCAGCAGCTCCTGCCGGCGCCGCTCCAGCACGCGCTGCACGACATGAGCCACCATCTCCTCTTCCAGGGCCATGCAGCCCTCGAGGTCCAGAAACGCCGCCTCCGGTTCGATCATCCAGAACTCTGTGAGGTGCCGCCGGGTCTTGCTCTTCTCCGCCCGGAACGTCGGGCCGAAGCAGTAGACGCGCCCCAGCGCCGCCGCGTTGGCCTCGTTGTACAGCTGGCCGCTCTGGGTCAGGTAGGCGCGCCGCTCGAAGTATGGGGTCTCGAACAGGGTCGTCGTGCCCTCGCACGCCGACGGCGTGAGGATCGGCGTGTCCATCCGCACGTACCCATGATCGTCCAGGTAGTCGCAGATCGCCCGCTCCACTTCGGCACGCACGCGCATGATCGCGCGCGGGCGGCTGCTGCGAAGCCAGAGGTGCCGGTGGTCCATCAGGAACTCCACCCCGTGCTCCTTGGGCGTAATGGGGTACGCTTCCGCGATCTGCACGACGGTGAGCCGGCGGAGGCTGAGCTCGTAGCCCCCCGGAGCGCGCCGGTCCTCGCGGGCGACGCCGGCCACGATCACCGAGGACTCCTGGGTCAGGACCCCGACGGCCTCGAAGACTTCAGGAGGCAGGTCCTGCCGGACCGCCACCGCCTGGAGAACCCCCGTCCCGTCCCGCAGGAGGAGGAAGTGGATGGACCCGCTGCTGCGGAGGTTGTACACCCACCCGCGGATCTCGATCTCCTGCCCGAGGTGATTGCCGATCCCGTCGATCGCGACGGCCGTCATCGACATGCGTCACAGGCTACGCCGGATCTTGCGCCATCTCCTCTCCGTTTCGACGGCCTTGCGGGGCCCCGGCGCCGAGCGTACAATGCGTCTGTGGTTGCGCCGGCGCGGGTGGCGCTGATCTTCGACATGGACAACACGCTCATCGGGTCGCGCATCGACTTCCCCGCGATCCGCCGGTCCCTCATCGCCCTGCTGCGCGCGGCCGGCGCCGCGCACGAGCCCGACGACAGCCTGGCGCGCCGGGCGCTCGCGCAACTCGTGGCGGTCGGGGACGCGCACGACCACGCCCACGGCACCGCCCTCGCCCGGCAGATGTGGGAGATCATCGAAGCCCACGAAACCGACGGGCTGCGGGATGCGCTCCCGTTGGACAACGCCGGGGACGTGCTCGGCGCGCTGCGGACCCGCGGGTACCGGATCGCCATCCTCACCAACAACGGCCGGGGGGGCGCCTTGGAGGCGCTGCGCGCCGCGGGATTGGATGGGCACGCCGAGGTGCTGATCGCCCGCGACGACACGCCGGCGCTCAAGCCGGCCGGAGACGGCGTCGGGGAAGCGGTCCGCCGGCTGGGGAGCATCGACCTCACCTATGTCATCGGGGATTCCTGGATCGATGGAGCCGCGGCGGCCGCCTCCGGCGCCCGGTTCATCGCCTACCGGCGCACCGCGGACGACCTCCGGGATCGCAGGATCGAGCCCTGGCGCATCATCGTCCACCTGAGCGAGCTGCTCACGATCGACCTCACCCGGTAGCCGGCGGAGGCGCTCCCGGCCTCTCGACGGGAGCCCTCTGCGCTTTCACCGCTTCCACCGCTTGACCGTGACCGTGGTGCCCTTCCGGGGCTCGGAGGAGATCTCGAACTCGTCCATCAGCCTCCGCACACCCGCAAGGCCCAGCCCCAGACCGCCTGAGGCAGAATAGCCCCCCGCAATGGCCCGGGGCACATCCGCGATCCCGGGGCCCTCGTCGCGCGCAACGACGACGATCCTGGGCATCCTGCCGTCGCCGCTGCTCGCCATCACGATCTCGCCGCGATTGGCGTAGAGGACGATGTTCCTCGCCAGCTCCGAGATCGCTGTCGCGATCAGGGTCGCGTCTGTGGGGGAGTATCCAAGCTGGGCCGCCAGCGCGCATCCGCGCTGGCGAGCGGTGACGATGTCGCGGTCCGACGTGATCGGCACCGTGATCTTCTCTTCCGCCAACAGGACACCGTTCGTCATAGACCCCGACCGCCGTCCGCCAGATCGGGGCTCGGCTCCTCAAGCCCGCGCCCAGCTCCTCCGACAATCATCACGATGCCCGCCCGATCAACACTTGCGCGGGCTCGCCCGAGACGGCCGTACGCGCCGGCGGGGTGCCGGATGTGGCCCGGCGGCCGCGGCGGCTCGGCGTGGTCTCAGCGGGGTGTGTGGAATCCACCGCACCGGGCACTCGGATCTCCTCCATCCGGACAATCGCGGCGGTGCCGTCCAGTCGCGACGATCGGTGGAGGTGGCTGACAGAGGTGATCACATCCCCAAACCGCGGTTCCATTTCCACGCGGACACCGCACGAGCACTGGAACAAAGCCACGACCGCACCCCCCCAACTCAGGCTTTCACCTAGAGCATGACCCTGCATAGGGATCCGCAGGAATGGGGCAAACACCTGAAATATGACAGGGGGAAGCCCGTCAGGTCAAACCATGCTTCAGAGATGCCCGGGTGGGGCCGGTACGCCCTCTCGGCGCGTCAAGGATATCCCGGGGGGGTATTCAGGCATTCTCCTCATTGGTTACTCATCAGAACTTGCTTACGGTGATTCCGGATGAGAGATTCGCCAGATGCCGCAGTGTCAGAATAGGCGGATATCGGCGCAGATTGCGGTGTAGACGGCAGATAGCCGCGCCGGCGTTGGAATGGTACCCCCGGCGGACACACCGCGTGAGAAAGGAGCAGGCCCATCGGAGCGTCACTTCGTGTTGTTCTGGCCGATGACCACGTCATCTTCCGCCAGGGACTGAAGGGGCTCCTGGAGCGCGAAGGCTTCACCGTGGTCGCCGAGGCGGGCGACGGTGGGGAGGCGGCGCGGTTGGCCCAGGAGCACCATCCGGAGATCGCGATCCTCGACCTCGCCATGCCGGTGATGGACGGACCGGATGCGGCCGAGGAGATCGCCCGGGTCTCGCCGCAGACGCGGTCGATTCTGTTGACGATGTACTCGGAGGAGCCGTACATCATCAAGGCCCTGCAGGCAGGGGTCCGGGGATACGTGCTCAAGACGCAGAGCGGCACGGATCTGGTGAACGCGATCCAGGAGGCCATGCGGGGCGGGTTTTACCTCAGCCCGGGCGTGTCGCGGGCCGTCGTCCAGGCGTATCTGGGCCGGAGCGAGACCTCCTCCGGGCAGCCGACCGCGCGGGAGCGGCAGGTGCTGCAGTTGGTCGCGGAGGGGAAGACGACAAAGGAAGTGGCGCAGCAGCTGGGGATCAGCGTGAAGACCGCCGACTCGCACCGGACCCGGCTGATGACCAAGCTCGGCATCCACGACACGGCCGGGCTGGTCCGCTACGCCGTCCGCGAGGGCGTGGTTCGGCTCTGACTATCTAACGCGCACGCCTTGCGGCGGCGCAATGGCTGGACATCCCGCCTCGGGATCTTCTCCCGAAGGCCTCGTCGGCCCGCTTACCAGAAGTGCTTGAATTTCGTTGCGAAACGCCGCTCCATCGCTTCCTTGTGCAGGTGGTAAACGGGGCATTCCCGCGTGATGCAGACCTGCAACGCGGTGTTGCAGTAGGCCTCGGGGACCCGCCAGCACGCCTGTTTGATGAAGTAAGCGAAGCAGACCCCCTTCCGCGCAAGAGCCTGATCGCCGCTGACACCGTCGACGCCAAGACCCGGCACAGCTCGCGGACGCTTCCGGGCGTGCCCCGCCCGCGGGTATTTGGACGGCTCAGTCCTGCGCGGCGTCACCGGGAGCCGCAGGGGCCGGACGGGGATGAGCGGGACCGATGCCGCCGCATGAGCGGACGGCGTGGTGGTCGCGTGCTGGCCCTGCGACCCTGCCGCAACTTCTGCTTGCCGTTGGCCCCTCTCCGGTTTGGAGCCCCCGCCGGGGGCAACCTCTGCTTGCCGTTGGCCCGGTTTGGAGCCCCCGGAGGGGGGTGGCGCGTTTTGTGACCCGGCGTTCGAGGGCGGATGTAAAGGAACCCTCACCGGCCCGGCAGGCGCGGGAGCGGTGACCGGCTCGCTTCCCACCGGCCGGCGCAGGGGAGGCACAACCGGCCCGCTCTCCATCGGGCGCACCGGAGGCGCGACCGGCTCCGCTACCGGAGCCCGCTGCACGAGCGCCGTAAATGGATCGGTCAGCACCACCCGCGTAGGCGGGGCGACGTGTTCTGCCGGGCGGACCGGAGGTGCAACCGGCTCGCTCGCCGCGGGCCGCACCGGGGCATCGACGGCCGCCGCCGGCAGCGCCGGCTGGACCCGTTCTTCCCGTGCAGGCGGGACGGTCTGTGTCGGGGGCGGTGCGGCCGGGGCTGTCCGGACGGGGGGAACCGGGGTATGGGGACCTGCCAGATCCGCCAGTTCGCGCGAGGTATCTTCGATAAAGGGCCTAAGTACGCGCCGCAGCGCTTCTCGTCTTTTGCTCAAGCGCCATGACCTCCTTGGCGAGGCTCATATACTCCTGCGCCCCGCGAGAGGTGCGCATGTGCACGAACACGGGCACGCCGGCCATGCTGGATTCGACGAGTTTGATGTTGAAGTGGATCGCGCTGGCAAAGACTTTGTCGCCAAAGTACTCCCGGATCCCATGGATGATCTCCTTGCTGATGCTCGTCCGGGCGTCGTACATCGTCGGCACCACCCCCGCGATTTCGATCTGGTGCCCGACCTCCTCCCTGACGACCTTGAGGGTGCGCAGCAGCTGACGCATCCCCAGGAGCGCATAGTAGTGGGTCTGAATCGGGATGATGACCTCCTCGCACGCCACGAGGGCATTGAGGGTCAGCAGCCCCAGGGACGGCGGCGTGTCGATGATGATGTAATCGTACCGGTCGCGCACCGGTAAAATCTTCTTGCGCAGCGACTTTTCCCGGCCGATCCTGGCGGAGAGCTCGAGCTCCGCGGCCGCCAGATCGATCGAGGACGGGGCGACGTCGAGGTTCGGCACGTTGGAAGGCACGATGACGCCCGCGAGTTCGAGCCCCGTGCCGTCGTCCATCGAATCGTCCACGAGGACCTGGTAGATGGTCCTGGTGAGGCGCCCCGGGTCGACGCCGAGGCTGACGGTCGCGTTGGCCTGCGGATCGAGATCGATGAGGAGAACCCGGCGTTTGTTGACGGCGAGGCAGGCGGCCAGGTTGACCGCCGTCGTGGTCTTTCCGCACCCGCCCTTTTGGTTCACGAGGGCAAGCAGGCGCGCCGTGGGTCTGCTATCACCGTCCACGGCTTCCCTCCCCACGACTCGGGCCCTTGTGCATATCCGGCGCGGCCATCGACCGCGCCCACCGCGCAATTCCTGCCTCACTTCTACCTATATTTACCCTAAACTTCTCCCTCTGCCGCTGCATTTCCTTTCCCTCGGGTCACCCCCCCGTGATTGTCTGGTGGGCGTCCGGGAGGCGCGCCCCGGGGAGCCGTCGTTTTGCGCCCCGGCGAGGCGCCGCGCCAGTTCCAGCGCCTCGTCCCGCGTGCGGATCTGCCCGTCGAGCCGCGCATTGTCAACGGTCCGGAGCACCTGGCCGACGCGGGGGCCCTGAGGAAGCCCGAGCGCGATCACATCGTGCCCGGTGATGAGCGGCGGCGGAAGCAGCGGCTCCCCCGCCAGGCGATCCAAGAAGGCGCGCACCCATTCGTAGATCGAGAAGTCCTTGTGGCTGGCCGCGCAGTCGGCGCGGTGGAGCTCCAGAAGTTCGGGAAAGGCCTCCTCGGCCGCGAGGCGCCGGACCTTGGCTTCGCGCATCTGCTTGATGTCCTTGAAGATCATGTGGCGGCCGACCAGGAACACCACGCGGTCGGTGTCGCGGCGCGGGAACCGGAGGCGCTCCATCACCACCCGGGCCATCGCGGCCCCCACCTCGTCGTGGTGGGGAAAGCGGATCCGGTCGGCCCGGATCAGCGTCGGCGGCTTGCCGATATCGTGCAGGAGCGTGGCCATGGCCAGGGTCGTCGACGGCGCGCGCAGGGCGCCGAGGGCCAGGCGGGTGTGTGTGAACACGTCCCCTTCGGGGTGGAACTCCTCGGGCTGAGGAACCCCGGCCCCGGCCGCGATCTCCGGGAGGACGGCGTCCAGCAGCGCGGCGGTCTGCAGGAGCCCAAGCGCCCGGCCGGGATCCGGGCCGGTGACCATGCGGACGATTTCGTCGCGAATGCGCTCGGGGCTGACCTCCACGAGGCGGCGCGCCAGCCGCCGCGCCGCCGCCGCCGTATCGGGATCGATCTCGAAGCCCAGTTCGGCCGCGAGCCGGACGGCCCTGAGCATGCGCAGGCGATCTTCGGCGAACCTGGTCTCTGGATCGCCGATCGTTCTGATCCGCCTCGCGGCGAGGTCGTCGCGTCCGCCGACGTCGTCGATGATCTGGCCGGTCTCGGGATCGTAGAGGAGGCCGTTGATCGTGAAATCTCGTCGGGCGACGTCCTCCTTCGCCGTCGCGAACCGGACAGAGGTGGGGTGTCGCCCATCGAGGTATGGCCCTTCGGTCCGAAACGTCGCGACCTCGTATTCGCCGTCGTCCGCGAGGACGCGGATCACCCCGAAGGCGGCGCCGACCTCGACGGTTCGGGGGAACAACGCCTGCACCTCACCCGGCGCGGCCGCGGTGGCGATATCGTAATCCGCCGGCTCCCGCCCCAGAAGCCGGTCGCGCACGCACCCGCCGGCGAGGTAGGTCTCGAACCCCGCTTCCCGCAGGCGCTTGACGATCTCAACGGCCGTCTGAAAGCTCGCCATGGGTCAGATGGATCCCGGCGAATGCCGCCGTGATGCGGCGTGGCTCAGGCCGGGTCCTCGGCCGACCGCCCGGCGATGAGGCCGCGCAGCTGCCCGAGGGCTTCGCGCTGGAGCCGGGAGACGTGCATCTGGGAGATGCCGAAGCGGCGGGCGATCTCTGCCTGGGAGAGCCGGTCGAAGAACCGGAGCCGCACGATCTCCTTGTGGCGGCTGGGCAGGTTTTCCAGCGCCCATTCCAGGGTGGCGCGATCCTCCAGCCGCTCGATCGTCGTGTCCTCGTCGCCGATCATCTCTCCCAGCGGCACGGCCCTGTCGCCCCCGCCCTCCTCGGTGGTCTCGGCATCGAGAGAAGCAGGCGTGTACGCCCGGCCGGCCTCCAGGGCCTCGATGGCGACCTCGAACGGCACGCCGGTCTCCTCGGCCAGTTCGTTGAGGGTCGGCGAGCGTCCGAGACGCTGGGAGAGATCGTCGACACACCGCATCAGGGTATAGTTGACCTCGCGGAGCCGCCGGGGAACGCGGATCGACCACAGCTTGTCGCGGAAATACCGCTTGATCTCCCCGACGATCGTCGGCGTGACGTACGTCGTGAACTCGATGCCCCGCGCGGGATCGTACCGGTCGATCGCCTTGATCAGGCCGACCTGGGCGACCTGGATGAGGTCCTCGAGAGGCTCGCCGCGATCGGCGAACTTTCTCGCCAGGTAGATCGCGAGGCTCTCGTGCGCGAGGATAAGTTCTTCCCGCGCGACGGGATCCCCGGTCTGCCGCAGGTGGCTGAAGAGGGCCCGGACCTCCGCCCGGGGAAGCGGACGACGAGCGCGGGGACGCGTCTTCATTACCGTTGCCGCCGCTTGACCAACCGGAGTTCGGCTCTGCCCTGCTCGCTCCGGCGGACCTCGGCGCCGTCAACGAGGCACTGCATCAGGAACACGCCGAGCCGCCCCTCGTCCAACCGCTTCCGATCGGAAGACGCGGCGGGGCCCAACTCCAGCCCGGGGCCTCCCGTCTCGATCCGGATCTCGAGCGTGTCAGGCGCAATGCTGAAGCGGAGGGCCAGCGGGCTGCCACCCGTCCCGGCGAGGATCAGAGCGTTGCATGCCTCTGAGACGGCAATCTTCAGGTCCTCGATGTCGTCGTAGGTAAACCCCTGCCGGCCCGCGACGGTCGCCGCGGTCAATCGGGCGACGCTGATGAACTCGGGCTTCGCCGGGATCGTGACCTCGACGGCCTCTGCCGTCTGCCCCGTGCGTCTCCCCGCCGGGACTCTGGGCGCGCGTCCGGAAACCATTCGTCGGAACGCAAGAACCCGCTGAACCGATGCGGATTCTTGGGCTCGGGGCGGGCTACCCCTCCGAACCCTCCGGCGACCGGCGCTCACGCGACCGTCCCTTGGTCGAGTCGCGCCCGTCCTCGAAGGCCCGCCGCAGCTGCTCGGTCTTCTCATCAAAGGTGTCGCGGCCGCGCTTAATCACATCATCGGCTGAGTTCCTGGCTTTTGTGGCGAACTCATCCGCCCGTTCCCGCACCTGCTCCGCGACGCCGCCTGCGGTCTCCCGAACCCTCTCCGCCACCCGATCCGCCTGCTCTCGCGCGCGGCTCCCCCACTCCTCGCTCTGCCTCCGGAGCCGCTCGCGAGTTCTATCGCCTGGCTCTGGGGCGAAGAGGAGGCCGAATGCCGCTCCGATCAGCCCTCCCACGATCAACCCCGACAGAAAGTCCCTTGGCTCTTCCATCGCGACCGTCCCTCCTTTGAGGTTCTACCGTTCAGGTTCGGGCGGATAACCTGTCTGTGTTCTACTCCACGCTTCGATCGGCCTTCCCTTTGCCCCACTCGCCACTACGAGGGGTTCTGTGGCCGTCGCCCCCGGGACGAAACCACTGCAGCCCTTCCCGAATCACCGCGAACACCCCTGCGGCGGTACTCATCGGCGGCAGGATGACGTCCTGCGCGACCCGGCGTGCCGTCTGCTGCACCTGCTCGATGGTGCTCACCCCCGAGCCGATGACGACGCTCACCCGCCGCAGGGTGCGGATCGTCTCCTCCAGGATCTCCTGGTCGACCTTATCGAGCATGGCCCGGAGATCGGTCGCCAGCCCCGGCAGGGCCCGTTGGACGAGCGCGAGGATCGCCTCCGCCCTCCTCACGGCCCGCCATCCATAATACAGGAAGACGACAAACGCCACCACAGCGATCACGGAGGTGGCAGCGATGATGGCCAGGCTGACGCTCGCGACGGTGGACATCAGTCCCCTCCCATCAGCGGTATGGTTCCCTTAACCGGCGTCCGACAGGACGCCCACTCCCGCGGACGTGGCGGCAGCGTGCGCGGCTCCCAGTCCTCCCATCCGCACTTCGTCGATGACACCCCCGCCGAGCACCACCTCGCCCTCGTAAAAGGCGATCGCCTGCCCGGGCGCCGCCGCCCGGGGCCATATCTCGAACCGGGCGGCGACCCGGCCGCCGGGGGCGGGGGCGATCACGGCGGGGATGTCGGCGGACGCGTGGCGGATCCTGACCCCAACGGCGCGGTCGCCGTCCAATCCGGGAATCGCGATCCAGTTAATCTGGCTCGCGATCAGTTCGGGGCAATGCACCGCCGCTCCATCGCCCACGAGCAGGGCGTTGCGGCCCGGGTCGATCCCCACGACATACCGGGGGCTCCCCCCGGCGAGGCCGAGCCGGCGGCGCTGGCCCACGGTGTAGCGCGCCAGTCCCCGATGCTCCCCGAGCCGCCGTCCGTCCAGATCGTAGATCGGCCCGGGGCGCAGCGCCTCGGGCTCGAACCGCGCGACCACCGCAGCGTAGTCGCCGTCCGGGACGAAACAGATTTCCTGGCTGTCGGGTTTGTCGGCGACGCTCAGTCCGTGCCGGCGCGCGATGTCCCTGATCTGGGCCTTGGTGTAGACGCCCACCGGGAAACGAAGATACGCAAGCTGCTCCTGCGTGAGCCCGGCCAGGACGTAGGACTGGTCCTTCTGACCGTCCGCGGCCCGGAGGAGCCGGTGGCGGCCGTCGGGACCCCTGTCGACGCGGGCGTAGTGGCCGGTGGCCAGCGCCTGCATCTCCAGCCCGAGCGCCCGGCGGAGCAGCAGGTCGAACTTGATCGCCTTGTTGCAGGCGATGCAGGGGTTCGGAGTGCGCCCGCGGGCGTACTCGGAAGCGAAGGACGCGATCACCTCGCGCTCGAACTCGGACCTGAGGTTGAGCACGTAGTGCCGGACCCCGAGGTGCCGCGCCACCGACCGCGCGTCGTCGATCGCCCCGATGCCGCAGCACCCGGATCCTTCGCCGGTCTGCGGCACCCAGGTCGGCCAGAGGTTCATGGTGATCCCGACCACCTCGTGCCCCTCGGCGACCAGCAGGGCGGCGGCGACCGCGCTGTCCACTCCGCCGCTCATCGCGACGGCGACACGAGCCATGCCGCTCTCAGGACCTCCCTTCGAACGCGTACCGCTTCACGCCCTCCCACCACGTTCGGAGACGGCGCCGGAGTTCGGCCTCGTATCCAGACGTCGTGGGTTCGTAATAGGTTCGGTCCTTCACGTTGTCGGGCATGTACTGTTGGGCGACGAAGCCGCCCGGGGAATCGTGTGGGTACTCGTACCCGCGGCCGTGCCCGAGGCGCGCTGCTCCGGGATAGGAGGCGTCCCGCAGGTGGCGGGGAACGGGCCGGGTATCTTCGTGCTCGACGTCATGCCACGCCCGCGAGATGGCGGTGATCGTCGCATTGCTCTTCGGCGCCGTCGCCAGGTAGATCACGGCTTCGGTCATGGGGATGCGTGCCTCGGGCAGCCCGACGAACTCCAGGGCGTGCGCGGCGGCGACCGCCACCACGAGCGCCTGGGGGTCGGCGAGCCCCACATCCTCGGCCGCATGGACCACCACCCGGCGGGCGATGAACCGCGGATCCTCGCCCGCCGCGAGCATCCTGGCCAGCCAGTAGACGGCGGCGTCGGGATCGGATCCGCGGATGCTCTTGATGAACGCCGAGATCATGTCGTAGTGCGCGTCGCCGTCGCGGTCGTAGAGAAGCGCCCGCCGCTGGCCGGCCTCCTCCGCGACGGCAGGCGAAATTCGGCGCACCCCATCGGCCGCCGGCGGCGCGGCCAGGGCCGCCGCCTCGAGCACATTGAGCGCCGCCCGTCCGTCGCCGTTCGCCACGCCGGCGATGTAACGGGCCGCGTCGTCCGACAACTCCACCCGGTCCGGCCCCAGCCCTCGGGGGTCGGAGACGGCCCGGGAGAGGATCTTGAGGAGGTCCTCGGCGGTGAGCGGTTCGAGGACGAAGATCCGCGAGCGCGAGACCAGCGTCGAGGTGACCTCGAAAAACGGATTCTCCGTGGTCGCCCCGATCAGGGTGACGGTGCCATCCTCCACGAACGGCAGCAGCGCGTCCTGCTGCGCCTTGTTGAACCGGTGGATCTCGTCGATGAACAGGATCGTCCGCGTGCCGGAAAGCGTCCGGCGGTCCCGAGCCTGCTCGATGGTACGGCGGAGGTCGGCCACTCCCGCGGTGACCGCATTGATCGTCTCGAAGTGCGCGCGGGTGGCCTGGGCAATCACGTGGGCGATCGAGGTCTTCCCGGTGCCCGGCGGGCCGTACAAGATGACCGAGGTCAGAACGTCCTGCTCGATCGCCTGCCGGAGGAGACGCCCCGGCCCAAGGAGGTGCGCCTGTCCCACCACCTCGTCGAGCGTCTCGGGCCGCATGCGGGCGGCCAGGGGCGCCTCGCGCCGCAGGCTGGCCTCGCGGCTCTGCCGGAACAACTCCATATGATCATCATGCCCTCCACGGTGGGGGGTGTCAAGCAACCTCTGCGTGCTGTTATCTTTACCTTGGTTGGGAGTCCCCGCAGGGGGCAACCTCTGCGTGCTGTTATCTTTACCTTGGTTGGGAGTCCCCGCAGGGGGCAACCTCTGCGTGCTGTTATCTTTACCTTGGTTGGGAGTCCCCTAGGGGACCGCGCCTTCCAGAGCTTCGATGACAGCCCTCTTCAAGTCACGCAGCCCTTCCCTCACGGACCGGCCCAGATGAATTCGGATCACCCGGCGGCCGTGCTTGCGCAGCGCCTGGAGATCTCCCAGCGCCTGAGCGCGCCGGAAGGTCCCGAAGGTGTAGGGTGACTCCGGCAGGGACGCGTCCACCGCGTCGTCGGCCGTCAACTGCAGAAAGAGCCCCGTGGCGGGCCCCCCCTTGTGGTACTGGCCGGTCGAGTGCAGGAAGCGCGGGCCGTACCCAAGTGTCGTCGCCAGGCGTGTGCCGTTCCGCAGGCGCAGCCGGATCGACCGGAGCGCCTGATCCGTTGCCGGACCCTCGGTCAGATACGCCATCAGCGCCACATAGCTTCCCGGCCAGCCCTGAGCCAGGAACCCGGCGAGCGTCCCCGAGGCGTTCCCCTCGATTCCATCGCCGAAGAAACACAATGTCCCCTCGATCAGGGCGGGCGGGTCCTCGGGAAGCCGGCCCTCCTTTCGCACGACGGCCAGCAGACGGTCGGTGTTGTCCTTGCTCTCCTGCACGTTCGGCTGGTCGAAGGGGTTGATCCCAAGAATTGCGCCGGCTGTAGCCGTGGCGATCTCCCAGCGGAAAAACTCCTGGCCCAGATCGAGCGGATCGTCGACGCGAATCGTCACCACGGGGTGCCCGGCGCGGCGGAGCGCCTCGACGCCCCGATCCAGCGCGGTGTCCTCTTCCGGACCGTACCGGAGGTGGACGAACAGGCGGTCCTCCCCGTAGACCGACGGATCGCCGAGAGGCTCCTCCGCGACCGGAAGGAGCCCCCTGCCGGCCTTTCCCGTGCTCTCCGCGATGAGCTGCTCGAGCCACATCCCCAGCGTGGCGATGGGCTGCGCGACGAGGAACGTCACCTTGTCGCGCCCCTGACGGGCCAGCTCGCCCATCACCGCGCCGAGCGTGACCCCCGGGTTGTCCTTGAGCGGGACGCCGGCCGCGCACGCATGCGCCATGTGGAGCGCCCGGGCCAGCACCCCGGCGACATCGACCCCCCAGAGCGCCGCGGGCACCAGCCCAAAATAGGAGAGGGCCGAGTACCGGCCGCCGATATCGGCGAAGTTGAGGAACACCCGGCGATACCCGCGGCGCTTGCCCTCGTCCACGAGCGGAGTTGCGGGATCGGTGATGGCCAGGAAGTTCTCCCCCGCTCGATCTCCTTTGAGCGCCCGGAGCTTCGCGTAGAAGTACTCGCCGAACGCGGCCGGTTCGGCCGTCGTTCCTGACTTGCTCGCGACGATGAACAACGTCTGCGCGAGGGGGACCGAGTGCTCCACCGCGAGGATCGTCGCGGGATCGGTGGTATCGAGCACGGTCACGGGCAGCCCGCCGGCCGCCTGCGGAAACGTGCGCTGGAACACCAGGGGCGCCAGACTGCTGCCTCCCATCCCCATGTGGACGACGTGGCGGAATCCGGCCGTGCGCACGTCCGCGACAAACCGCGTGAGGTCGTCCAGGTTCTCCTCCATCTTCTCAGCCACATGCAGCCACCCGAGAGCCCCGCGGATGTTCGCTCCGACGTCGGGGTCGGCCGTCCACAGGCCGGGATCTCCACGCCAGAGGCGGACGGCGAACTGATCTTTGTCCAGAACGTCGAGCCGGGCCTGCACGGCCGCGTCGTACGCGCCCAGATGGAGTTCAAGAAGCGGATGCTTGCGGATGGGGACGCCTCCTCACGCCGCCGGTGGAGCTCGGCCCGCGGCGCCTTGATTCGATCATCTTCTCGAGGGCTTCCTTGATCACCACGGCCTGGTTATGAGCCGGATCGCGCGCTCCGTACACGAGGGTAAGTTTCCCATCCGGGGCGTGCCCGGCCAGGTCATCGAGAAGGCGGCGCTTCGCGGCCAGTTCGCCGAGGTACCGCTTTCGAAACTCCGCCCACTTCGCCGGGTCGTGGCCAAACCACCTGCGCAGCGCCGCGCTGGGCCCAAGATCGCCAAGCCAGGCAACGATCGTGAGCTTCTCCTTGGAGACGCCTCGGGGCCAGATCCGGTCCACGAGCACCCGCGGCCCGTCGCCGGGGGAAGGCGGGTCGTATGCCCGCTTCAACCGTACCGCGATCCGGCGAGATTCCTCAGGCGGGGTCATGGGGGAGATTCCCGAGTGGTGCGGGATTTCAGGAATGCGATGAGCGCATCCAGCTCATCCGGTGTAAGGTTTCCTGCAAAGGCCGGCATGTTCGTCCCGCCGTTGAGGATCCGCCACGTCATCTGGACCGGCGTGAGGCGGTCGCCGACGGCGCTGAGATCGGGGCCGCGCGCACCGCCGTAGCCGGCGATCGTATGACAGTACTGGCAGCCCTTGTCGTAGAACAGCCGTCCTCCCTCGGCGACCGGCCCGGTCGCCGCGCCGATGATCCGGGCCGGGATCGGTCCCGTCGTGAAATCGGGGGACCAGGGCGCCCGGGCTCCCACGATCCACAATGTCCCGATCATCAAACAGATCGCGAACACCGCCCCGATCGCCCAGGGGCGGCGGGCCGGGCTCCGCTCGCCCCGGTTCGAGACGGCGGGCACGAGCAGCAGAACGATCAGCGCCACGAGCGGCCCCAGGACCATCACATAGTTCTCGAGGTTCGGCGGAAGGAGGGCCAGCAGGCCAAAGTACCAGAGGAGGTACCAGTCGGGCCGGGGATCGGCCTGGAGAATTGTTGGATCCGGAGGCTTCCCCAGCTCCGGGGGCCCGACGATCAGGGAGGCGAGGACCACCGCGCCGGCCATACAGACACCGAACACGATGTCCCGCCATGCGGCGTCGGGCCAGAACGGCCGGCCCTCGCGCCGGAGCAGGGCCTGATACCAGGCGCGGTACGCCCGCGGATCGACCGGCCGGCCCGGCTTGGGCGGCTCCGAAATCCCATGGCGGACGACCAGCCAGAGGTGAATCCCGATGAACGCGAAGATCACCGCCGGGATGAAGAAGACGTGGAAGGCGAAGAAGCGGCTGAGCGTCTGCCCGCCCCAGGTGTCGCCCGCAAGCAGGAACCGGGCCAGGGCGCGGCCGATGAGCGGGAGGCGGCCCATCTGCTCCGCGGCGACCGCGATCGACCAGACCGCGGTCTGATCCCACCGCAGCAGCTGCCCCGTGAACGCGAGGAGGATCGTGACGATGAACAGGACGACGCCGGTGATCCAGTTCAGTTCCCGTGGGAACTTGTACGCGCCCATCAGAAAGGTGCGGGCCATGTGGGCGCCGATCAGCAGGACCATCGCCGACGCCCCAAAGTAGTGCATGCCGCGAAGGATTCGGCCGAAGGGCGCCTGATGGGTGATGAACTGCAGGGTGTCGTAGGCGTTGGCCGTCGAGGGAATGTACGCCAGGGCGAGCGCGATGCCGGTGACGACTTGGAGCAGGAAGGCAAACAGCGTCGCGCTGCCAAACACGTAATACCATCGCGCGTCTTTGGGCACGGGGTGCCGGAGGACCGGCCCCAGGATCTGCGTGATCCCGGCCCGGTCGTCGAAGGCCCGCCATACCCGCCGTACCACACCCATTGCCCCGGCCCTCAGGTCGTGATGGGGATTGGACTCGTCTGGATCTCTACCTGCCCGCCGCGAACCCGCACGGGATACTGGGGGAGCGGCTTTGGTGGAGGGCCGGCGGCCACAGCGCCGTTCTTGTAGTACACGCCGCCGTGGCACGGACACATGAACAGTTCGGCATCGGGCAGCCATCGCACCGGGCACCCCAGGTGGGTGCAGTTGACGGTAAACGCCACGAACGTGCCGTCGGGCTCCCGGCGGAGCCATGCCGCGGTTCGGGCGACGACGCCTGCCCAGGGGAGCGGCGAGGAATCGGGAAAGTCCACCTTCACCGTCATACCGGGCCGGAAGCTGTCGACCGTTCCCACAGGGCGCCACACCTGAGACTGCTTCTCCAGGAACGGCGCCAGCAGGAAGCCGACGACGGGAATTGCGACGATCGCGGCGCCCAGAGCGCCCAGCGCAACGCTCACCCGTGTGAGAAACTCCCGGCGGCCCGGTGACGGAGGCGGAGCCGCCCCCGATCCTGCCGGAGGATGATCACCGCTCATGGAGCAACTCTCCGGTCCACCCGAGCGCCGCCATGCCGAGCAGGACGACGCCCACCGCGGCGATCAAGTATGCGGTGACGACACCCCACATCACCAGGACGATCCCGAGCGCCGCCACAGCGGGCCACAGGGTCCGCCTGGGCAGTTTCTCGGGCTTCGCAGGGCTCCACCCCGCGCGCGACGGCGCCGCCGGCCGGCCCGTCTCACCGGGCATGGAGTTCCCCCGTGGGCAGCGCCGGGACCGGTGCGTCCGGCGCAGGCGCGGCGACTGCGGCCGCATCCTGCTCATCCCAGCGGTACCAGCGCATCAGCACCCCCAACATGGCGCAGAGATAGACGAGACCTCCGGGAATCCACATCAGCAACCCTCCAATCTGCTGGTCGGTGTCCGGCAAGAGCCCCCATCGGGCGCGGATGAGCGGTTCGATGCCGAGGAGGTCCACCGGGCGCAGGTACGCCGGGTAGAGCCCGGCCCGCGCGAAGGTCAGGACGATCCCAAGGACGCTGCAGGCGAGGGCGGCGGCGAGCAGGTAGATCATCGCCGGCGCCGGCGCCAGCCGGGCCTCCCGCAGCGGCGCCAGGATCGTCCACCAAAAGATCACGCCGGTCACAAGAAACGACAGGTGCTCGATGAGGTGCACGCCGGCGCTGTCGAGTGTCGCATTGAACAGCGCCGGGATGTGCCAGATCCAGATCGTGCCGACCCCCAGCGCCCAGGCCACGACGGGCCGGCCAAGCGCCCGCGCGAGCGCGCGGATACGGGCGCTCTGCCACGCCGGCTCCAAGAGCGAGGCGGGCGTCCCCGCCAGCAGCAGCGGCGGCACGATCAGGAGGAGCAGGAGATGCTGCGCCATGTGCGCGGAAAATAAATAGGTATCGGCGAGCGTGTCGAGGGGGGAATCCAACGCGACCAGCAGCACCACCACACCGCCCAGGAAGCATCCGGCGCGTCCCCCGAGGCGCCACCGTACCGCGGCCAGATACCCGATCGCCAGGGCGCCGCACCCCAGGAGCACCGAGGGCTCCCAAGGCCAGGTCGCGGCGACGAACTGCCACGCCGTCATCCGGCCAACGCCCACAGGTAGATCAGGCTGTAGATGCCGATCCAGACGGCGTCCACGAAGTGCCAGTAGAGGGCCACCGCCTCGATCGCCGCGGACGTCGGCCCCTTGAACCGGCGGGCAACCGCCAGGCCGAACAGCATGGCCAGCAGGAAGAGCCCGAGCAGCACGTGCAGGCCGTGGAACCCCGTCAGCGTGAAGAACGTGGTCCCGAACAGATCGCGGCTCACGGTGACGTTGGCCCGGACCAGCGTCAGCCACTCCCGCCCCTGCCCTATGAGGAACAAAGCGCCCAGGATAATCGTGACGGCGAGCCACGCGGTGAGCGCGCCGCCTCGTCGCTGCTCGAGGCTCTTGCCGCCCAGCCACAGGGTCGCGCTGCTGGCGATGAGAAAGACTGTGTTGATCCCCGCCCGGCCCGAATCCAGGACGCGGGCCGCCACGACTCCGGTGTGGGCGGCGCTGTGATAGTACACGTAGGCGAGGATCAGCATGACGAAGAAGATGGCCTCGGTCCCGATGAAGCAGAGCATCCCCAGCCGCGGGCCGGACACGTCGAGGGCCTTGCCCCCGGGCGGCGGCCCGGGGACGTGGCCGCCCAGGCCGTAGAACCCGGCCGGCGCCGGGTCGGGCCGGTCGGGATGCGCCAGGTCCCACAGCGGTCGCCGGCCCCGGACCGGCGGCACCAGATCGAAGTTGTGCTCGGGCGGCGGCGACGGCGTCGCCCATTCCAGAGTCCAGGCGTTCCACGGGTTGTCCCCGGCGGGCCGGCCGGCGCGCAGGCTCGCGAACACATTCCAGAGGAACACCAGGACCGAAAAACCCAGGAGGTACGCTCCGGCGGTGGAGATCATGTTGAAGCGGCCCCAGTCCGGGAGGTCGGGATAGGTGAAGACGCGGCGGGGCATGCCCGCGAGCCCGAGGACGTGCTGGATCATGAACGTGAGGTTGAACCCCACGAACGTCAACCAGAAGTGCCACTTGCCCCAGGCCTCGGAGAGCATTCGCCCCGTCATCTTCGGAAACCAGTAGTAGAGCCCGGCGAAGACCGCGAACGCGCTCCCCCCGAAGAGCACATAATGCATGTGGGCGACCACGTAATACGTGTCTTCCACCTGCCAGTCGATCGGGACGGCGGTGAAGCTGACCCCGGTGATCCCGCCGATCGTGAACATCGCCAGGAACCCCATCGCAAAGAGCATGGAGCTCGTGAACCGGATCGCCCCGCCCCACAGCGTGGCGCACCAGTTGAGCACCTTGACGCCGGTCGGAATCGCGATCAGCATGCTGGCCACGGCGAAGAAGAGGTCGGCCGTCCGCCCAAGCCCGACGGCGAACATGTGGTGTGCCCAGACCGCCAGGCTGAGGAAAGCGATGGCGCCGGTGGAGGCGGCCACGAACTCGTACCCGTAGATCGCTTTCCGCGAGAAGACGGGGATGACCTCCGAGATGATTCCAAAGGCGGGGAGGACCATGATGTAGACCTCGGGGTGCCCGAACGCCCAGAAGAAGTGCTGCCAGAGGATGGCCGATCCCCCGCCCTGGGGAGAAAAGAAGTGCGCGTTGAGCTGGCGGTCGATCAGCAGCATCACCAGGGACGCGTTCAGGACCGGGAGGGCGCAGAGGATCAGGACCGAGTTGACCAGGACCATCCACGTAAACAGCGGCAACCGGGTCATGCGCATGCCCGGGGCGCGGAGCGCCAGGATCGTGACGATGAGGTTGATGGAGGCGGCGATCGTCCCGATCCCAGTGGCGAGCAGCCCGAGGATCCAGTAATCGACGCCGGTGGTGGTGGTGTAGGGCTTTTCGCTGAGCGGGGCATAACTGAACCATCCGGCGTCGGGCGCCCCTCCCGCAAGATAACTGAAGTAGAGGAGGAGGCCTCCGAAGACCAGCAGCCAGAGGCTGAGGGCGTTCATCCGGGGGTAGGCGATGTCGCGGGCGCCGACCTGCAGAGGAACGACGTAGGTGGCAAGCCCGATCAGCATCGGCATCACGACCAGGAAGATCATCGTGGTCCCGTGCATCGTGAAGAGCTGGTTGTAGGCTTCCGGGCCGAGGAAGGTGTTGTTGGGCACGGCCAGCTGGGTGCGCATCAACAGCGCTTCCACCCCGCCGACGATGAAGAACGCGAATGTGGTGATCAGGTACATGATGCCGATCTGCTTGTGATCGAGGGAGGTGATCCAGGCGTACAGGCCGCCGCCGTCGCGGTCCGGAGGCGCGGGGAGCGCCCCGGGCGGAAGCGCGATCTCCCTCATCGCAGCGTCTCCAGGTAGGCCACGAGCTTCTGGACGTCGGCGTCGCTCAGATGGAAGTTGGGCATCAGGCTGCCGGGCTTCACGGCCTGGGGATCCTTGAGCCACCGGGCGAGATCGGCGGGGGTGTTCGGCATCAGGCCGGCGGCCAGCGTGTCCCGGCCGGCGAGATGATTCAGATCCGGGCCGATCCCGGTCCCATGGCAGTTCGCGCAGGTGTCCTCGTGGTACAGGCTCGCGCCGACGACGGCGTCCGGCGTCCGCGGCGGCGACGGCGCCTGACGCTGCTGCTGCTGCCAGGCGGCGAACGCCTCCTCGGGTTCGGCGATCACGCGGATCCGCATCCACGCGTGCTGAACCCCGCAGAATTCCGCGCAGGCGCCGAGATAGACTCCCGGCTGATCGGCCTCGAGCCAGACGTCGGTGGCGTGGCCGGGGGTCATGTCCATCTTGCGGGTCAACGAGGGGATCCAGAAGTCGTGGATCACATCGGCCGACTGGAGGTGGACGAGGAACATCCGGCGCGCGGGAAGGTGGATCTCGTTCGCCGTCACGATCCCCAATCCGGGGTACCCCACCTCCCACCACCACTGGTGCCCGGTCACGACCAGATCGGGCAGGCGCCGGTCCGCCGGCGGATCGACGGCGCGCATGGTGGAGACCGTCGGGATGAAGATCACGAGCAGCAGGAGCGCGGCGGCGCCGACCCACACGACCTCGATCCCCGGGCGCCCGGTATCCGGGGCCGGATCGCCCTGCCCGGGGCGGTGGCGGAACCGGATCGCGGCGACGATGATGATCCCGGCGACGACCGCAAACACCGCGGCCCCGAGCACGAGGACGAAGCGAAACAATTGGGCGGTTGCGGCCGCCTGCGGGGAAGCCGGGTTTCCGAATGGGCTGATCGGCATAGGGCGTCAGGGTAGCGCCGCGTCCACCCTGGATGGAGTGCCCGGTCGCAGTGTTCCCCCTCCCGGGTATTCATCCTGGGCGCGGAAACGCCAAGGCTCCCGCGATGCCGCCGCCCGCAGTTCGCGAACCCTTCCCCTGAAGGTGGGTGCCCTCCCGGGCGGCTTCAACGAGCCCCTCTGCCGGCCATGAGGCTGCAGAGATCGCCGGGCCTGTCGGCCCCGTCCGGAGTCGGGCTCCCGTTGTAAGACTGTTGGATCGGAACTACGCAGCTTGCGCACACCGCAGGAGCCGGTTAGATGATAGCACCGACGCGGACAGACCTGTCAAGGGGGAAACGAATCGAGCCTCTCTAAACTGCGACCGGAAAACTAGCCGCGCGTCATTGCGCCAGCCCTCTCCCTCGGCCGCGGCCGCCAGCCGCGCGTCGTAGGAAAGCAACTGTAACTCCGGCAAATCATCCTTCAAGCAAGCTCATCACCGCCGCCAGGTGCCACGCGGGCCTCGGTCTTCCGGAGCCATTTCTGTGCCAGACCGCCTTTGATCGGAAGCGGTGGGGGCAGGCGCCGGACATCACAGGGCGCGCAATGGTCATGACCGCCGCGGTCGCCTAGGGCCTACATATGCTGAAACAGTTCGATCGGATTGCCCGAGGGGTCCTCGAGCAAGATCTGCTTCCCTCCAGGCCCGGTCACGATGTCGTTGCGGAACCTTATCCCTGTCTTCTTCAGCCGGGCGACCGTCGCGGGCAGGTCGGTCACCTGCACGACAATTCGATTCCACCCGCCGGGCTCCGGCCTGCGCCCGTCGGGCATCGCCCGGGCTGCGGACGATTCCGGTCCGCTGAGCCAGAGGTCGAGGTCATCCTTTGACACCATGGCGAATGGCGGACCCCAGCGCTGCTTCAGGACAAAGCCGAGGCTCGATGTGTAGAACGTGACGGCAACATCCACGTCTTTGACGAGATACCTGGCGATGGCCATGCCGCGCCCCCCTTTCAGATCACGAGTGTGCTCTTGGTGTTCGCAGCAGACCCGCCCCGTAGACATGCCCGAAGGCAGTGGGTTATTGTTGGGGCATGCCCCGCCTTTCCTCCACCAAGCGGGCCGGCCTCCCGGATAGGGCGTTCGCCTACGTCGACGCCCGCGGCCGGAGGCGCCTGCCCATCCACGATGCGGCGCACGTGCGGAACGCCCTCGCCCGGTTCAACCAGGTGATCTTCGAGGATGATGTCGCCCGGCAGCGCGCCCGAAAGCGGCTCCTGAATGCGGCGAAGAAATACGGCATCGTGCCCATCGGCTTCATCACCGGCCAACTCGCGGAAGAGCAGCGGCATGCGGCGGCGGGCCGCCTCGTGATCGAGTTGGGCCGGCACGGCGCGCCGGGCGACCTCGAACAGCGCCTGCGCAGCGTCCTCCACGATCCGACCCTGACGGTCCTCTACTGGTCAGAAGCATCCGGAGCGTACCTGGACGGCGCGGGGAAGCCGGTCCCGCTCCCCGCCGAAGAGGACCGGCGGGTGGTCACCTATCTGGAACGCCGCGGCCGGCCCATGACGGCGCTCGTACACGATCCGGCCGTGCTCGACGATCCGGATCTGGCCGAGACCGTGCTGGCCGCCGTGCGATTCATTGTCGAGCATGAACGCGAGTACGGGCAGGTCCGGGCGACCGCCACCGACGCCGCGGCGCTCCCCACCGGGTTTGTGACCCTGCTGATGGCCGATCTCGAGGGGTCCACCGCGCTACTCGATCGGCTGGGGGACCGCTACCGCGATCTGCTGAACGATGTCCGAGGCATCCTTCGGACGGCGGTGTCGCGGGCGGGCGGACGGGAGATCGACGCCCGCGCCGACGAGTTCTTCGCGGTCTTCGAGCGGGCCGGCGACGCCGTCGAGGCCGCGGCGGCGATCCAGCGGGCGTTCCGCGGGCGAGGCTGGCCGGACCGTCTCGACGTCCGGGTCCGCATCGGGATCCACAGCGGGCGCCCCACCCTCACCGATGTCGGCTACATCGGTCTGGCAGTCCACACGGCGGCGCGGATCTGCGCCGCGGCCCACGGGGGACAGATCGTCGTCTCCGGCGAGACCAAAGAGGCGGTCGGAGAATCCACGCGAGCCGGCATCCGCTTCCGAAGTCTGGGCCGTCACCGCCTGCCCGGCCTTCCGGACCCGGCGGCGCTCTTCCAAATCGACGCGGACGGACTGCCCTCGGCGTTCCCGCCGCCGGCGACACGGGGCCGCACCTCGCGCGCCCGCGGCTCCTCCGCAGCGGATCCCGCGCGCCCTAGGGCGGCGGCATCTTCAACCGGATATGCACCTCGTCGAGCGCGGCGGGGTCGACGGCCGACGGCGCGCCGGTCATGAGATCCGCCGCGCTCTGCGTCTTGGGAAACGCGATGACCTCGCGGATCGTCTCTTGCCCCGCCAGCATCATCACGGCCCGGTCCAAGCCGAGGGCGATGCCGCCGTGAGGAGGCGCCCCATACCGGAACGCTTCGAGGAGGAACCCGAACCGGTCCCGGGCCTGCTCGGGCGAGATCCCCAGGATCTGGAACAGCCGGGCCTGCATCTCCTGCTGGTGGATCCGGATGCTCCCCCCGCCCAGTTCCACGCCGTTCAATACCAGGTCGTAGGCCTTCGCCCGCACGCGCAGCGGGCTGTGCTCCAGCAGGGGGAGATCCTCGTCCAGCGGCGCCGTAAACGGATGGTGCACCGCGACCAGGCGGCCTGACTCCTGGCTGTGTTCGAGCAGCGGAAATTCCATCACCCACACGAACGCGAGGCGGTCCGCGAGCAACCCGCGCGAGCGGGCCAGGTCGAGCCGGAGCCGGCCGAGCGCGAGGCTCGACTGGCGCGGATCGCCGGCCACCAGAAGCAGCAGGTCGCCCTCCGCCGCCGCAAACCGTTCTCGCAGCGCCGCGAGGCGGTCGGGAGGAAGGTAGCGGGAGACGGGACCGCGCGAGCCGTCCCGGTCGAGGTGGACGGGCAGGAGCCCCTGCGCGCCCGCGGCCCGTGCCGCGTCTTCCAGTTGCTGCACCTCCCGCCGGCTCAACCCCGCGCCCTGCGGCACGCAGATCCCGCGGACGGCGCCGCCCGCTTCGATCGCCCTCGCGAAGACCTGGAACTCGCTGTGGCGCAGCAGGTCCGAGCAGTCGACGACGGGGAGTCCAAACCGGAGATCGGGCTTGTCGGTCCCGTAGCGGTCCATCGCTTCGGCGTAGGTCATCCGGGGAAACGGAGTTGCGACCGTGATCCCGAGGGCGTCCCGCACCACCGCGGCGACCATCGCCTCGGTGGCCCGAACGACGTCCTCGACGCCGACGAATGACATCTCGACATCGATCTGCGTGAACTCCGGCTGCCGGTCCGCG
>Ga0209804_1000098_pt1 | contig 73491 bp, 63 predicted proteins | sample GraSoiAngelo_139_FD_185896 | JGI IMG/M metagenome (GOLD analysis project Ga0209804, IMG submission 185896) | Grasslands soil microbial communities from the Angelo Coastal Reserve, California, USA - 14_0929_12_20cm (SPAdes) (version 2) | ecosystem: Environmental > Terrestrial > Soil > Grasslands ... | reverse complement strand
CGCGGTCTCTTCCCGCGAGCCTGATGCTGGCACGCCAGCCCAGGCCGTACAGCCCGCATGAGTTCTCGAGGGCAGAGAATTCCTTACGCGGATCAGAATAGCGAGCTACGGTCTGGCCGCCCCGGTAATCGGTAAGGCGCGCGCCTGGCGTTCCCAGCTTCTCCATCACGTCGGCACTGCTCATATCAATCCTTGATTATAGCGAAGGTGGGAGCGGCTCATGAAACGGGCGCGTGTGTTACCTTACCTTGCCGTGAGCAGGAAAAGACGCATTGCGGTGATCCCCGGGGACGGTATTGGGCGCGAGGTGATTCCCCAGGCTGTGGGCGTGATCGAGGCCACAGGAGCACCGCTGGAACTCACGCATTTTGGCTGGGGTGCGGAACAATACCTGAAGGATGGCACGACCGTCCCGGAGGATGGTTTCGCCATGCTGGGGCGAGATTTCGACGCCATCCTGGTAGGCGCCTTCGGAGATCCGCGCGTGCCGTCGAACATTCATGCCAAACAGATCCTCCTCGGCATGCGCTTCAAAATGGACTTATATGCCAATGTGCGCCCGGTTCGCCTGCTGGATTCTTCTCTGTGTCCTTTGAAAGCTATGCAACCGGGCGACATCGACTTCGTCGTGATCCGCGAAAACACGGAGGGAGTTTACGGCGATCTGGGCGGAGTGTTTAAGCAGGGAACCCCCGATGAGGTGGCGATCCAGGAAGACATTAACACGCGCACGGGCGTGGAGCGTGTGATCCGTTATGCCTTCGAGTATGCGAAGAACAATAAGAAGCAGGACGGCAAACCGCGCAAGCGCGTCCTCATGTGCGACAAGTCCAATGCGATGACGCACGCGGGCGGGCTCTGGCAGCGGGTATTCAAGGCGGTCAGCCGCGAGTACCCGGAGATTGAAACCTCGCACATGTACGTGGACGCGCTCTGCGTGCAGATGGTCCGCGACCCGCTGGACTTCGACGTCATCGTGACCAATAACATGTTTGGCGACATCATCACCGATCTTGCCGCGGGCCTCGAGGGCGGCCTAGGCATGGCCGCCAGCGGAAATATTCATCCCGGCAAGACGTCGATGTTTGAGCCGGTGCACGGCTCGGCGCCGACCATGGCCGGCAAGAACCTGGCGAATCCGATTGGCGCGATCTTGACCTCTGCCCTGATGCTCACCCACCTGGGCCTTGCCGCGGAGGCGGAGAAGATCGAAAACGCCGTGCTGAAAGCGGTCCACCAGAAGAAAATTACGCCGGATGTTGGAGGCAACCTGGGTACGAACGAGTGCGGGGAGTGGATCGCAAAAACAGTTGGTCACTGATTTCGACGGGTTCACCGGGTCGTGAAAAGATCACCGAAATCAGGATGGACTTTTGATCCTCTCCCGCCACTCCCGGATCGCTCTGTCATAATCACCTGAGAAACTTACTTATGAAGGATCGCGAGAAATTCCATAAGGGCTCTGGCCCTCTTATCTCAATCGTCTTGCTTCTGTTCCTGTTGATCTCCTCTTGGCTGGGGGCGCAGGAAGTAGGGCACGAGGCAGCCCAGCCCGCTCACCTCCCGTCCGGTCAGCAGACGGCGGGAGAAAAGCCCGGCGGGGAGGCCCAGCCTCCACCCGCGGAAACGGAAACCAAGATCTCGTCACGGGAGGCGGAGGAACTTTTTCGCTCCGTCGATGAAATTCTCAAATTCGCCAGCCAGGATTCCGCGTTGCCTATTCACAAGCAAGTCAAGCGGCGGTTGACCAGCCGAGACGAAGTTCAGGCCTATCTGGAAAAGCACATGTCGGAAGATGAAGACGCGCAGCGCCTGAAGCGCTCCGAGCAGGTACTGAAGAAATTCGGTCTGCTGCCGCGCGACTTTGATCTTGCCAAGTTTCTGGTGTCACTCCTGCGCGAACAGGTTGCCGGTTACTATGATGCCAAGACCAAGACGGTGAATCTGCTGGATTGGCTGGGAGCCGAACAACAGCGGCCGGTGCTCGCGCACGAGCTCACCCATGCGTTGCAGGACCAGTCGTTTGGTCTGGAAAAATGGATGAAGGCCGGCCGGAACGACCTGGCGCTCAAAAAGAAAAATCCGACGCCCGAGGAAATCGACAATGACGAAGCCTTGACGGCGCGCCAGGCGGTAATCGAAGGCCAGGCTATGGCCGTCCTGATCGATTACATGCTCGCGCCTACCGGGCAATCATTACTCAGTTCGCCGCAGGTGGTCGAAGCGCTAAAGCAGGGCCTGCTGGTGGGGACTGCCGACTCGGTCGAATTCTCCAATGCGCCGATATTTCTCAAGGAAGTTCTGACCTTTCCCTACCGTTACGGTTTGGATTTCGTGACCGAAGTCCTGACCAAGGATGGGAAAGACAAAGCTTTTGCGGGTGTCTTCAAGAATCCTCCTCACAGCACGCGCCAGATCATGGAGCCGAAGACGTACCTTTCCGGCGAGCAGATCGAGCCGATGCCCCTGCCCGACTTCGCTCATCTTGCCAAGGACTACAACAAGTTCGATGTGGGCTCGATGGGGGAGTTCGACGTGGCACTTCTCGTCGATCAATATGCCGGCGTGGATCCTTCGAAGGCGCTCTATCCGAAGTGGCGCGGCGGCTACTACTACGCGGCCAAACCCAAGGGCGATGAGGCCGCAGCGTTGGCATTGCTCTATGTATCGCGCTGGGCATCGCCTCAGAGTGCTGCCGAGTTCGCCGCCATCTATGCCACGTACCTGACTAAGCGCTACCACTCGGTGCGGCCGGTCGCTCTGGAAGGAGAAAAAGCGCCCGAGACGACAGAGAAGATCGCCAGCTTGAAGGGTAACCGCGAATGGTTGACGGAAGATGGCGATGTCGTCATCGACGTCCAGGGCGACATGGTCTTTTTAACCGAGAGCTTCGACGATGTTACCAGCGGCAAGCTGCGAGAGGCGGTGATGTCGCCCCTCAAGGCGGTGGGAGCCGCTGCCCCGAACTAACCGAGATCTAAGGATGCTTACCGTTAACGGGTAGGAGCCTTTACCTTGCCTTTTTTCGGTTCCGGCGCGAGAAAGCGGTCGACCGGAGCTCTTACTGTGAATTGCTTCCCGTCGCGCTCGAGCACCAAGGTGCGAACTGTACCCGGGCTTCCTTCCAGCAGGGACCAGACCTGGCCCATGGTAGCGCCTTTGGCGCGTCCTCCGTCCACGCTGACCAGAACGTCTCCACCCTTGACGTCCGGCACCGACGGTCTGCCTTCGTAGTCCGCCACGCCCAGGACCGTGTATCTTCCGTCTTGCTCCGGGTGCAGCACGAGGCCAACCACGTCCATGTTGATCGCCGGCACTTTACTGAGTTCGTCGAAATATACCGCGGAGTGCGCGTAGTCGAGAGCGACGCGATAGTTCAGCAGGGCGTCAGCCCCGATGAGGCCGATCGTAGGAACGCCGGCGCGTTTCTCAAACCAATCCAGCTGTTTGCGGGGAAATGGAGCCACCACGACATCTTTCAGCGTCAACCCGCCGTACTGAATTTGTGCCACGCGCAGTACTTCCCAGCTGGCCTCGTCTTTGATTCCCCACATATTTGCGGGACCGACAGCACCCGTCATGTGCGGCCATTGCGGATGAGCTTTTTGCCACTGCGACAGCAGATCGCTGGAAATGAAACTGACCGTTGCTCCAAGATCCAGCGCAAGATTGTGCGTCTCGCCCTCAATTTTTCCGGGGATCTGGATGAGCCCATTCTGCGCATTGATGAGTGGTTTTACCGCCATGCCCTGAAGGTGAACCGTTCCAGGAGCACCGATCGTGAGCTCACGATTGGGGTAATCAACCACCACGTCGTAGTTGCGCAGCAGGGTAGAAGGAAGATTGATTTCTGCGCTCATGCCTCCGCCTATCCGATTCCCGGGGGCTGCCGTCGCCTCCTTAAGATCGGACAAGGGAATCGTCATCGGCCCGATCAGCAATTCACGCGGCGCCTCGACCTTGTGGGGTTTGTCTCGAGAAGGCTCTCTGGTGTTGTCGACAGGCTGCAAACCTAGTTTCTTGGCCAGACCGTCCGTTAACCATAAATCGGCATTTCCGTTATCCACCCAGCCGCGCACGCGTGTCTTGCTGCCCTCGGGCCCGGGAAAGTAGACATCGACAATGATGCGATTGTGATCCAGCGTGATGGGCACAGTTGCCAAACGGGTTGCGGTTTGCGCCCATGCCGAACCGGCCAGGAGCGAAAGGGCAATCAGTCGAGTGGCCGACTTCATGAGAGGAATTGTAGCGGTTTCGGGGCCACGGGCAGGAGCTTTTGTATAATCCCCAGTTCGCCGTCGCGAGCTGAAACTTGCAGGAGGACGTTTGGCGCAGGCAGAAATCGGAATCATCGGAGGCAGCGGGCTGTACTCCATGCCGGGACTGACCGAGGTGCGCGAGGTGCGGCAGAGGACACCCTTCGGCGAGCCTTCCGATGCCTACGTTCTTGGCACCCTGGAAGGCCGCCAGGTCGCATTTCTCGCGCGGCATGGGCGCGGTCACCGCATCATGCCCACCGAGCTAAATTTCCGTGCCAACGTTTATGGCTTCAAGCAGCTCGGCGCGGAGCGAATCTTGTCGTTGTCCGCCGTAGGTTCCTTGAAAGAAGAACACAAGCCGCGTGATTTCCTAGTGCCCGACCAATTCTTCGACCGCACCCGCCATCGTGTGGACACTTTTTTCGGCGACGGCGTCGTGGCCCACGTTTCCTTTGCCGATCCCATTTGTCCCGAACTGGCCAGAACCGTTGAGCGGGCTTGCCAGCAGGCGGCTGTCTCGGTCAAGCGGGGCGGGACGTACCTCTGCATGGAAGGCCCGCAGTTTTCGACGAAGGCGGAATCAAACATTTATCGCAGCTGGGGGATGGATGTCATCGGGATGACCAACCTGCAGGAAGCCAAGCTGGCCCGCGAAGCCGAAATGTGCTACGTGACCATCGCCATGGTCACGGATTACGACTGCTGGCATCCCCAGCACGACTCGGTTACGGTGGACCAAATTGTCGCCGTGCTCGTCAAGAATGCCGAAAACGCATGCGCGGTCGTCCGCCAGACGGTTGCCGCCATGCCCAAGAAGCAATCCTGCAAGTGCAGTTCATCCCTGGCCCACGCCATTATCACGGAGCGGGACAAGATTCCTCGAGCCACACGCCAGAAACTCAGCCTGATTCTCGACAAGTACCTGGAAGCGAAAACGAAATAGATGAGCATACTGGCCGTAGGTTCTATTGCGTTTGACACCGTAGCCACGCCGTCGGGCCGCGCCCAGGATTTGCTGGGAGGTTCGGCCACCTATTTCGCTCTGGCGGCCAGCTACTTCACCCAGGTGCGGATCGTCGCGGTTGTAGGCGAGGACTTCGCTGACCAGCATGAGAAGGTTCTCAAGAACCGCGGCGTGGACACGCGCGGTATTCAACACGCGAAGGGCAAGACTTTTCGCTGGGGCGGGCAGTACCTCGATAACCTGAACGAAGCCAAGACCGAGTACACGGAGCTGAACGTCTTTGAGAAGTTCCAGCCGCAAATCCCGGAACCTTACCTTGATTCACGGTTCCTGTTCCTGGGCAATATCCATCCCGCGCTGCAAGCCGCGGTGCGCTTCAAGCTGGATGGCGTGCCCTTCACCGGCGGGGATACGATGAATTTCTGGATCCAGCGTACGCCGAAAGAACTGGCGGAAACGCTGAAGTTGATGAACGTGCTGCTCATCAACGACGCTGAAGCCAAGATGCTGACCAACGAGAAAAGTCTGCCGCGGGCCGCGCGTAAGGTTTTGGCTATGGGACCCGAGGCGCTGGTGGTTAAGCATGGCGAATATGGCGCGACGATTTTCTTTCGCGAAGGAGCGTTCGGCATTGGCACGCACCCGTTCCGCGCTCCCGCGCTTCCCATCGAGGAAGTCATAGACCCGACCGGTGCAGGCGACTCGTTTGCCGGCGGGTTCATGGGGTACATCGCCTCCCAGGGACAACTCAACCGCGAGGTGTTGAAGCGAGCCTTGTTTTACGGCGGCGTGATGGGATCTTTCGCGGTCGAGCGCTTCGGCACGGAGCGCCTGCAATGGCTGACGCGCCAGGAAATTGACGCGCGTTTCCAGATATTTCGTGAATTGACGCACCTCGAGTGAGGCTATGCGACATTGCGACCAGGAAACTTGGGTGCTCGCCCTTCTTGCCGTTTGCGTTTCAATCGCCGCATTCCTTTTTTATTTCGATCACCGATGCATTCTGCTTTACGGCGATGCCGTAGCACACATCAACATCGCACGCCGGGTGTTCGATTCGCGCACTCCCGGCTTGCTGCAGTTGGGAACGGCATGGCTGCCTCTCCCTCACCTGCTCATGATTCCATTTCTGCTCTTTGTCTCTCTCTGGCGCAGCGGAGTGGGTGGGTCAGTTCCTTCCCTGGCGGCCTATGTGATCGGAACCGTGGGAATCTTTCGCCTGCTTCGCGGGGCATTGAGTTTTCAAGCCGAGCCGACGCTCGGTGGTCGACTGGCGGCGTGGCTGGCCGCCCTGATCTACGGTGCTAACCCCAATCTGATTTATCTCGAGACCACGGCCATGACCGAGTCGCTGTACCTCTGCCTGTTTATCTGGGCGATTGTTTTCTGTTATGAGTGGGTGCAGTCGGTCCGAACGGCGGATTTTCAAATCGAAGCCTCCGCATCCCGCTCGCTGGTGAAATGTGGATTCTGTTTAGCAGCCGCCGAGTTGACCCGTTATGACGGGTGGTTTCTGGGGGCGGCCATCCTTAGCGTGGCCCTCTTCGCGACCCTGCGGGAAGGCCGCAGCAGTTTCCGAGGAGGCAGGGAACGACTGCGGCGCGATCTCCGGAATTGCGTGCTGATCACGGCGGCAGCCCCCGTGCTGTGGCTGGCTTATAACGGGATCATCTACCGTAACCCGCTGGAATTTGCGAACGGCCCCTACTCAGCGCGCGCCATCGAGCAAAAAACGGCTACCCCTGGGTTCCCGCCCCATCCCGGCTCAGATCATCTGCGCGCCGCCGCCGAATACTTCATGAAGTCGGCCGAGTTCAACCTGGCGGAAGGACAACTCGAAATCCTCTGGGTCGTGCTGGCGGTTGTGGGGACGCTGCTCACTTTGCTTCTGGATATCCGGCTGGCTTGCCTTTTGCTGCTCTGGATGCCCTTTCCTTTCTACGCGCTTTCCATCGCTTACGGCGGCGTTCCTCTATTTGTCCCGGGCTGGTGGCCCTTTTCCTATTACAACGTCCGTTACGGCGTCCAACTGCTGCCTGCCGCTGCGATATTTGTCGCGCTGGCGATTTATTTCCTGGCCACGCTGGCGCGGCCGATTGCGAGCAAAATCGCGCTCACCGTGGCAGGACTCGCCATGGTTGTTGGCAGTTACGTTTGGGTGTGGCGCGCACAGCCGGTCTGCTTTCGCGAAGCCTGGGTCAACTCGCGTACCCGTCTGGCGCTGGAATCCGAGCTGGCCGACAGATTACGCCAGTTGCCTCCCGGTTCCAGCATTCTCATGTATCTGGGCGACCACGTCGGCGCCTTGCAAGATGCGGGAATCCCCTTGCGGCGTGTGATCAACGAAGGCAATCACCGCACCTGGAAACGGCCTTCCGATCCCGATGGATTGTGGGAGCGGGCCCTGGCCGACCCCTCGCGTTACGCCGATTATGTGGTCGGAATGAGGGGAGATCCGGTATGGCGAGCGGCTCAGCAACAAACCCTCGAAGCGATGGCGCAGATTGAAGTCCCAGGCCAGCCGCCGGCCACCATCTACCGCACCCGTCACCCCTGATCGGGTAATCTCCCGGGTTAACGCGCTGTTGCCTGAAAGTCAGAGCAGCTGGTTGTCTCAATGATAAAATCCGCGGCAACGAGCGTGATGGAACCGATTCGACACATCATCGAGCGGCTGGGAGGAGAGATGTCGACGGTGCTCTCCTCGACGATCACGCGCCTGGTAATAGCCGCGCTTCTGGGTGGAATCATCGGTCTGGAGCGGGAACTCCATCACAAACCGGCTGGCCTGCGTACGAATATGTTCATTTGTTTTGGCGCGGCCATGTTCACCATCCTCTCGGACCAACTCGCGATGGAACATCCGGGCGACCACACGCGAATCGCGGCCCAGATTATTCCCGGCATCGGCTTTATCGGCGCGGGTTCCATCCTGCATTCGCGCGGCTCGGTTACCGGGCTGACCACGGCGGCTACGCTGTTCGTGGTGGCTTCCGTGGGCATGGCTGCAGGCGGCGGCCTGTACCTGACGGCCGTCTTTGCCACTGGCTTGATCCTGGTTGCGTTGGCACTACTAGGCAATGTGGAACGACGGTTTTCTCTCAAATCGGTGTCGCTCAATTACGAAGTAACCGGCGAGAGCCTGGAGACAACCATTGCGGAGTTGAACCGCATTCTCGAAGCGGAGCAACAGAGAATGCAGAACGTGCATGTGGCTGGCGCGCCTGGCCACTATCGGGTGATCTTCAGTGTCGATTGTTCCGGGGACGAGCAGGATGAGCTCAAGCTCCTGCTGGAAGAATCCACCGTATTTTCCGGTGTGGCCACCTTAGGCGCCACTGAGCACGAATGACCCCGACGATCGTGCCTTTTGTGAAGGCTAGCGCCTGCGGCAATGATTTTCTGATCATTGACGGGATGCATGCCCCCGCCGATCTGGAGGCGTTCAGCCGCCGCATCTGTGACCGTCACGACGGCGTCGGCGCCGATGGAGTGGAGTGGCTCTTTCCTGCTCCCGATGCCGATGTTCGTGCCCGCCTCTTCAATGCGGATGGCACCGAAGCGGAGATCTCGGGCAATGGCACGCGTTGCGTCGCCGCCCACCTCTGCGCCGAGCACGCCAAGGAGAAGGTGACGGTCCGGACCGGCGCAGGGGTCAAAACCTCGACTTTGACCAGTCGCAGCGCGATGAAATTCGACTTTGAGACTGCCATGGGAGAACCCCAGGTTGGCGATGAGTTCTCGATCCAGCTTGCCTTTCGTGAAGTGCGCGGGATTCCGGTGTCGATGGGCAATCCGCATTATGTGGTCTATGTGAGCGAGTTTGTTCCCGGGTGGCAGGCGGAGGCAGCAGAAATCGGGCGCCATCATGATTTCAAGTATGGGATTAATGTTGAACTCGTAATTATGAAAGACAGGCAGAATATCGACGTGCGTTTCTTTGAGCGGGGAGTGGGTGAGACGCGTTCCTCGGGTACCGGTGCCTGCGCCTCGGCCGTAGCTTCGATTGCAACCCAGCGAGCCGAGTCCCCGGTCCGCGTACACACGCCGGGTGGGATTCAGACCGTGCGCTGGGAAAATGAGGTGTATCTCCGCGGTCCAGCGCGCCTCATCTGCCGCGGCGAGTTTTTCCTGTGAAGAGCCTTACACGGTTCGACCGCACCGCGGGCGTCAGCTATGCCGTAAGTTGCTGGCCTTGTGGTCGGCTGGCCTCACGACCGGGAGCCGGTCTTCGCTGTTAAGATGGAAAATCCATGCAGAGGGGACTCCAGACTTCGCGCGCCAAGCCGCCTGCGCTCCAACCCGGCGACACGGTCGGCATCATCGCGCCCGCCAGCAACATTCAACAAGATCTGCTCGAAAAAGGCTGCGCGGCGGTGCGCGAACTCGGCTATAACCCTTTCTATTTCGAGTCGATCCTGGAACAGGATGTGTACTTCGCGGGATCCATCGAGCGCCGCGCTGGTGAGTTGGAAGAGATGTTCATGCGGGACGACGTGCGGGCCATCATTTGTGCCCGCGGCGGCTACGGTTCCAATTACCTGCTCAGCAAGCTGCAGCCGCAGAAGATCGTGCCCTATCCGAAAATTTTCGTGGGCTACAGTGACATCACAACCCTGCTCACCTGGCTGGCCGATTCTGCCGGCATGGTCGCCTTCCATGGACCGATGATAACCAAGGATTTCACCCGTCCCGACGGAGTTGACCTCTCGTCCTGGAAGGCAGCGGTCGGAGGAATTTCTGAGTGGGAACTCGATGTTGGCGATGTGAAGCCGCTCATCGAAGGCACAGCAGAAGGAATTCTGTATGGTGGGTGTTTGTCTATGCTGGTGGCGAGCCTGGGTACGCCGCATGAAATTCGTACCCAGGGCACAATCCTTTTCATGGAAGACATCGCCACCAAGCCGTACCAAGTCGACCGCATGCTCATGCAGTTGCAACTCGCCGGGAAGCTGGAGGGTGTAAAAGGAATCATCTTCGGCGAAATGCTGGATTGCGTACAAGCCCGCAACCAAGGCTACACGCTGGAAGAAGTCGTGCTGCGGGTGATTGGCCGCCTTGGCGTACCGGTGGCGTTCGGCTTGCGCTCCGGACACGTCACGCATAGCAACATCACCTTGCCCATTGGCGCACCAGCCGCCTTGCGCGTGAAGGGCACCGAAGTGAGCTTAAAGATTCTCGAGGCGGCTACCACCCCCGCGACAGCTACGGCTCGATCCAGATCATGACGCAAAAGAAGCACGTTCATTTAATCGGTATCTGCGGCACGGCGATGGCTTCGCTGGCCGGCATGCTCAAACAACGTCGGTTCAAGGTGACCGGCTCGGACCTGGCGGCGTATCCGCCAATGTCGAATTTCTTGGACTCGCTTCAGATCCCCGTCTACCAGCCGTTTTCACTGGCAAACCTGCAGCCGAAGCCTGACTTGGTCGTGGTGGGCAATGCAATTTCTCGTGGCAATGTTGAACTGGAATACGTGTTGGATGAGCGCCTTCCGTTCTGCTCTCTGCCCCAGATCCTGCACGACGAGTTTCTGCGCGGCAAAGAGGTGCTGGTCGTTGCCGGGACTCACGGGAAAACCACAACCACGTCGATGCTTTCATGGATTTTCCACACTTCAGGACGGCAGCCGTCGTTTCTGATCGGGGGGATCGCCGAAAATTTTGGCAGCAGCTTCGCGATCGGCCAGGGGCGGTACTTTATTCTGGAAGGCGACGAGTACGATACCGCGTTCTTCGACAAGGGCCCAAAATTCCTGCACTACTTTCCCGATTCAGCAGTTCTGACCTCGGTGGAATTTGACCATGCCGATATCTACCAGGACTTGGACGCGGTGGAAACTGCTTTCCAACGGCTGGTTAACCTGCTGCCGCGCCGGGGGCGCCTGATTGCCCATGACATGGGCGAGAGTGTTCAACGATGTGTCAGCCGGGCATTCTGTCCCGTCGAGCGCTACGGATCGAGCAACCACGCAACCTGGCGAGTCACCAATCTGAAGTTGGAGCAGACTCGAACCACATGGTCGGTGCTGCATGATGAACAGCACTGGGCCGATTTCGAGTTTTCGCTGGGTGGGGAATACAACGTATGGAATGCCACCGCTGCGGCGGCGTTGGCCTTTGATTATGGGATATCTAAAGAAGAAATTGCGGCGGCGCTCAAGATCTTTAAGAGCGTCAAGCGCCGTTTGGAAGTGAAGGCGCAGGTCAACGGCATCACGATCATCGACGATTTCGCTCATCACCCCACCGCGATTGCCGGCACATTGGCGGCCTTGCGCTCCCGTTATCCTGGAGCGCGCCTGTGGGCGATTCTTGAGCCCCGCTCCAACACCCTTCGGCGCAACGTGTTTCAGGATGACCTGGCAAAAAGTCTGGCCCTGGCCGACGAAGTGGTCATCGCAAGCGTCTTTAAGGCGGACGCCATTCCGCAAGCTGAGCGGCTCAACCTTGACGCGGTATCGGACCAGATAGGCAAGTACGGGCGGCGCGCGCGCGTCATCGCCGACGTGGATTCGATTATCGCCGGCGCGGCTCCGGAAATGCGCTCCGGTGACGTGGTAGCCATCCTTTCGAATGGCGGCTTTGGCGGTATTTATGAGAAGCTGCCCCAGCGATTGAAGCTCATAGCCGCCAATGCCTCAGCCCCGAGCTCTGCCAAAAAAACTTTGGAGGCGCCAACCAAAGCGTGATCCGAACTGACCGGGTAAAGCTGACGCTTTTTCTCGTCGTCGTGGTTCTGGGTGGTTGCACATGCGCGCAGAAGTTGCAAGCGGCCAAACCGGCTCCGATCCGCTACACGGTGTCGCTTGCGCATCCCGCCGACCACCTGGTGAAGGTTGACATCGATCTTGCTCCTGGACCGGCCGAACGTGACCTTCAACTGCCGGTGTGGAACGCGCTTTACCAAATCCGGGACTTTGCCCAGTATGTGAACTGGGTGAAGGCACAGGACGGTGAAGGAAAGGCGCTTTCCGTTCGCACCCTCGACAAAACCACCTGGCGCATCAGGGGAGCGGAACAGGGTGCACGGGTCGAATACGAGATCGTCGCGGACCAGGCCGGCCCCTACGGAGCGCAACTGAGCTCTGCGCACGGTTTTTTCAATCTCGCAGAAATCCTGATGTATCCCGTCGAAGGCCGCAATCTGGAGATGGGAGTTCGCTTCGTAGATCTACCTCCCAGCTGGCGCATCGCTACCGCTCTCCGAGCGACGGCCGCCAGCGAGTTTCGAGCGGCGAATTACGATCAACTGGTTGATGGACCGGTTGAGATCGGTACTTTTAAAGACACTTCGTTTCAAGCCGGCGGCGCGCCCTACCGGGTTGTAGTGGACGCGGCCTCATCCGACTACGACATGGACCGAGTCGTTACCATGGTGAAGAAGATAGTCGTGGCGGCAACGAGTTGGATGGACGACCGCCCGTTTGATCACTACGTTTTCATCTACCACTTCCCAGGCGGACCGGGCCGGGGTGGTATGGAGCACTCCAACTCCACCGCGATTGAGCTCAACCGAGGTGTTCTTGCGGCTCATCCGGAATACTTGTCCGACGTGACGGCGCATGAGTTTTTTCATTTGTGGAACGTTAAGCGTATTCGTCCCCAGTCACTCGAGCCGATCGACTACACGCGGGAAAACTACACGCCATCGCTGTGGTTCAGCGAGGGAGTAACCAGCACGGTTGCGCCGTACATCTTGTTGCGCGCTGGGCTGCTTGATGAACCGCGATATCTTCGGGACCTTGCCGACCAGATCACCGCCTTCGAGCGGCGGCCTGCCCACAACACGCAGTCGGCCGAGGAGTCGAGCCTTGACGCATGGCTGGAAAAATACAGTTATTATCGCATTCCCCAACGCAGCATTTCCTATTACAACAAGGGCGAACTCCTGGGTGTGATGCTGGATCTGGAAGTGCGAGAGGCAAGTCATGGAGCAGAATCGCTGCGCGATGTATTTCATTGGATGAACGAGCACTACGCCAAGCAGGGCCGCTGCTTTCCCGATTCCGACGGGATCCGCCAGGCTGCCGAAGCCATAGCGCACACCGATCTCGGATGGTTCTTTCAAAAGTATGTGGCCGCAACGGAAGCGATTCCCTACGACGATTTTTTTAAGACGGTTGGACTGCGTTTAGTCCGCGATACGATGGTGGTTGCCGATCCCGGGTTCACTCCGCTACGCGGTTTTGGCGCCCCGCCGGCGGTGGGCGCCGTAGTCTCCGGGGGAGAAGCGGAAGCGGCAGGGCTGTCGGAGGGGGATACGATTCTGGAGCTCAATGGCCGGCCCGCGACATCCGAGCCGGAAGAGCAATTTGCCAGTCTGCGTCCGGGCGACAAGGTTCACCTCAGGGTTCGCGGCAGCAGCGGGCAGAGGGAGCTTTCCTGGACGCTGGGAAGTCGCGAGGAAGTTGAATTTGAATTGCAAGACGCCGACAATGTCACCCTCCAGCAGCGTGCCCGCCGTGCCGCCTGGCTGGCGGGTGAAGATCAAAACCCGGGAGACGCGCAACCGTGATCCGAACCATCCTGATGCTCGCGTTCTGGACGGCTGTGCTGCCGGTGGCCGCTCTCGTAGGTTTCCCCTGGACATTCCTGACTGGGCGTGTGGATTTCTTATACCGCATGGCGATGTGGGGCGCCTGGACGGGTATCCGGCTGGCGGGAGTGCGGGTAGAAACCGTCGGGCTAGATGGCCTCGATCCCACGCGTAACTACATCTTCATGTCCAACCACGTATCAAATCTCGATCCTCCCATTCTGATCCCATTAATTCCCGGCCGCACCTCGGTGATGGTGAAGAAAGAACTTTTCCAATATCCCATTCTGGGAAAAACCATGCGGCTGGGATCGCTGGTCGCCGTGGATCGCGGGAATCGTGAGGCAGGTATTGCGGCAGTTCGGGAGGCCTCTAGGGTGCTGCGGCAGGGGATCAACATGACAATCTACGTGGAAGGGAAGCGCTCTTTCGACGGCAAGCCGCTGCCTTTCAAAAAGGGGCCGTTCTATTTGGCGATGGAAGCCGGCATCCCGGTAGTTCCCGTGACCATCGCGGGTACCCACAACGTCATGCCTAAGCGAAGGTTCTCGATCAAGCCCGGTTGGGTTACGGTGATCTTTCATGAACCAATCGAGCCGAAAGATTTTGTCTCGCGGGAATGCCTGATGGCCAAGGTGTGGGAAGTTATTAACCGCGGCTTGCCGGTCGATTACCGGGCGGAACTCGAAGTGCGGGCGAACGGCGGGCAGAGCATTTAGGCAGAACATCTGGTCATCCTGAACCGGCGGAAGCCGATGAACGATGTGGCGTCCCGTACAAGGTCTCTAGCCCTTGTAGGCGAGATCTTTCGCCAGGCGGGCGCCTGCCTCAGGGTACGGCCTTAAACCAGCGCCTAGTCTATTCTGCCGGTTTCGTTCGCAAGGATTTGGCCATTTCCGGCAAGCGATTGAATACTGCCACGCACCGTAGCCAGAGTTTGTTATCAATCGCCGGATAGCCGCTGACCACGGCCTTGTCCGGCACGTCATTGGGAATGCCACTCTGGGCGGTCGCAATGACGCCATCGCCGATCTTGCAGTGTCCTGCCACGCCAACCTGGCCGGCCAGAATCACGTTGTTGCCGACTTCCGTGGACCCCGCTAAGCCCACCTGGGCGCAAAGCAACGTGTTTTCGCCGACGCTCGACCCATGTCCGACCTGAGTCAGATTGTCGATCTTGGCCCCACGGGCCACGTGAGTTTCACCAATGCTGGCGCGATCCACGCAAGCGTTCGCCTGCACTTCGACTTCCTCCTCCAGGATGGCTGGCCCGGACTGCACAATTTTCTGCCATCGGCCGCCATCGTCCTTGGCGAAGCCGAAGCCGTCGGCACCAATCACCGCCCCGTTCTGGAGAATTACCGAATCTCCCAGCCGGCAGTACTCCCTGACCACGGCGTGGGCGTGAGCGAAGAAATTGTTTCCAATCTTGGTTCCGCGATAAATCACCACGTGTGCCAGCAGCACCGCGTTCCTGCCAATCTCAACATTTTCATCAACCACCACGTACGGCCCAATATGCGCCCCAGGGCCGATCTTCGCCGAGGGATGAATAATCGCCGTAGGATGCACGCCGGGGCCGTATTTCGGCGGCTGATAGAAGAGTGCGAGAGCGTGCGCGAATGCCAGGTACGGATTCTTCGAGCGCAGCATGGCCGTCGGCGCGACCGGGAAGTCTTCCGACACGATCACCGCCGAAGCTCGAGTTGCCTTAGCTCGGGCGGCATACTTTGGGTTGGCCAGAAACGTGACGTGTCCCGTGGCGGCTTCTTCGATGCCGCAGACGCCGGTAATTTCCGTATCCGGCGAGCCGTTTTCGAGTCGCGCGTCAATTGCCGATGCGAGTTCTGCCAGTTTCATAGATTTTGACCTGCGATTGTAAAGGAGGTGAGCCGGCCGTGAGTCGAGCTGGGCTCGAGAGCCCAAACGAGGGCGTCTCGGGCCTAGGTAGTGACTGCTCGCCCCGCGTTATTCTCCGAACAGTTGCACCTGCCGAACATCCTCTGCGGCAGCCTTACGTCGGCGATTGGTTCCGCCGATGACCGCCAGCACCGTTAGTGAGTCAAGCGCGCTTCGGGGCACGAAGATTCTTTGCGTGTTGGAACGCAGGTCGGGTGGGTTAATCAGGAAGCCGTCAGCGGTGGTCTGGCTGAGGTCATTGGGCATCATGCCTTCAAGAACCTCATTGTCCTTGAACCGCAACCTCACCCAGAGGCCTTCGGTTCGGGGGCGGTTGGCGAACGTCTTGCGGCTCAGGGTGTCGGAGTCGGCAAACTCCCGGACGAAATACACGCCCTTGATATCCTTCAGGTCGATACCGACGACGTTGCCCGCGGTATTGAGCAGTTCGAGCTTACCTTCGTGGACAAAGTTTGCGGGCGCAACATAGCCGTTGACAGAGTCGCGGTCCATCTTGCGCACAATTACTTTCTTGTGGGTCGAAGGCATGGTTTCAGCCCAAAAGCCCTGAGGGCGGGCGCTTCCAGACTAGCTGCTCCTCTGATTCTCGCATCTTTCCTCGAAAATCCCGCAGCTCTCTCGATTGCAGTAGCCAAAATATTAACCATATGTTATTTTCGTAGGCTTGCCGATCGTCATCCTGCGCAGTATAAGTCTAACGGACAGAGCTACTTACACGAAAGTAGCGGGCCGGTTCTGCGGCCTTCACCGACCCTGTGGAAATCTTGGTGCTTACTGAACCCGAGGGGCCCGTCAGCTTGGCAGTCTGAACGATAGACATGGCCGATTACATCTACACTTTGGAAATCCGGCTGACTCCGGACCAGCAGCGAGCGGTGACTCTCGTCCAGGACGTGGCCCGAGCCGCGGGGATGAACGTTTACCTCACCGGTGGCGCGGTGCGCGACATCATCAGTGGCTTCACCATACGCGACCTGGATTTCACGGTGCAGGGCAATGCTCTCAAGCTGCAAAAGGAACTGGAGCGCGGAGGCGCGGCTACCCAGAGCGTCGATGACGATCAGAAGGCACTGCATCTGACGCTCCCCGGAAACGTGCGCGCAGAAATCAGCATGGCACGCACGGAACGCTATGAGAAGGCGGGCAAACCCCCCGTGGTGACTCCAGGAACCATTCTGGAGGATCTACGCCGGCGGGATTTCACGGTGAACGCCATGGCCCTCTCACTGAACCCCGGGTCGCGCGGTCTGCTCATGGATCCTTTCAACGGGGCCGCGGATATCGAAGCCAAGTTGATCCGCATCCTGCACAACTATGCCTTCGTCGAGGATCCGGCGCGCCTGATCCGCGCCAGCCGTTTTGCGGCGCGCTTTCACTGGCCGCTGGAAGAGCGCACGCAAGCTCGCTTCGACTCCGCCAAAGAGAACAAGTACATCGAATACATCACGAACAAAGCCATAGGCTACGAGATCGAGCAGCTGGCCTACGAAGAAGACCCGCTGCATATCGTGCGGGTTCTGGAGAAGGAAGGCTGGCTTAACCTGCTCAGCCCGCATTGGACGACCGCCAAAATGGATACGGCCAGTCTCAGTCAATTGATGAAGACGCGGCAGCAGATGAGCGAGTTTGGCTACAATCCTGATCCTGCGCCGGCGGTGCTTTACTTCCTCACCGCGCGTCTCAACGATAAGGAAATCTCCGATATCCAGAGGCTGATCCCCCGCAAAGACCTGGTCGAAGCCTGGCGCGATCTGGAAGACAACGCCAAGCAGCTCGCCAAGAAACTGACCGGCAAGGAAGCCGCGACTCCCTCCCGCACCTGGAAGCTGCTGTCCGAGTCGCGTCCCGAAATGATTCTGTTTCTGGAGGTGACGGCGCGCCAGCAGGCGGTGGTACACAAGATTCGCAACTTCTTCGGGAAATGGCGCCAGCTTCAGCAGAAACTGCCGCTCCCCGAAATGGCGGAATTGCATATTACGCCGCTGCTGCCCGAGTATCCCAAGATCGTGCAGGATGCATTCATGCTCTTACTGGATGGCAGACTGCGTTCGCGCACCGAGATTCTGAAATTCCTAAAGCCATTGGCGCCACCCCCCCCACCGCCGCCACCTCCTCCCCCGCCCAAGCGTGGGCGTGCCGCCAAAGCAGCGGCTGCTGCAGAGGCAGCGGCGGTGACAGGCGGCCACGACACTGGCCAAAAGAAGGGAAAAGGTGCTGCCGCCAAAGCTCCTGCTGCCGAGGCGCCTGCGAAAACCGAGGTCAAAGCTGCGCCCAAGCCAGCCAAACACAATTCCCCATCTAAGGTGAGCAAGATGGCGGGAAAGAGCAAATCGAAGAACAAGAAGCGCCGCTAAATCAGCGCCGCTTCTTCTCCGGCTCTAGAATCTCAGCTTCAGGCCAATCTGGATAGCTCGCGGACCGCCGCTGCCCATCACCGGGTTGGCTGCCGCTACGTCGGGAGTAGCGCTGGCAAAACCAAAAAAGCTTGGCACGGAGGGGTCGACGTTGCCGAGTTGCCCGCCGACGCCGTAGGGATTGCTGAAATTGGGGTGATTAAGAATATTGAAGAACTCCCCGCGAACTTGGGCAATGATCCGGTCTCCAATCCTCCAGTTCTTCACGATGGAAAAATCCCAGTTGCGATAAGCGGGCCCGCGGAAGATATTGCGGCGCATGGTCCCGAAAGTCCCCCGCGCAGGTGGAGTCAAAATGCCGGAGCCCTGGACATAGCAACCGAAGCGCGCCAGTGCGTCAGCGGCCGCCGGACTGCCTGCCGAGTCGATGCACCTTTGACCATTTGGATCGGTGGTTGTCACTTGGTTGGTGATTTTATTGAAACCAAAGTCTGCGGGACTTACGTACGCTATCGGGCCGAAAGGCGACGGTTTGAAATCAGCGGGATTACCCGTGAAATTCCAGCGATCGCTAAACTCTCCGGTTGCGCTCACGTCATTCCCACCGAGGTAGCCGTCGATCACCCCCCAGGGCAGGCCGGTTTGCATGACGACGATGGAGTTAATCTGCCAGCCTTCCAGCAACTGTCCCCAACCTTCCCGGCTCGGCAGCTCGTAGGTGAGGGAAAGCGTAAAGCGCTGGCGCAGATCGAAGTCGCTATTTCCGTATTCTCGTTCAGGGTGCAGGCTATCCTGCGGCTGCCGTGGCCGGTTGAGCGATGCCTGATCCAAGGCATGCGACCAGGTGTAACCGGCTAGGAAATAGAGTCCCCGCCATGATCGCTCTGTCAAGGTGGCCTGCAGGGCGTGATACTTGGATTCGTAGCCATTAGAGAGGAAGTTCACAAATCTGAGAAAAGGAAAGCAGCCTGGTCCCACAAAACCCGGAGTCGGGCAGTTGTAAGTCAAAGGACGACCAGACTGCTCGTCGCCCGTGTCTCTGGCCGGATCCACCTGGTTGATGTCGTACACGCTGTATAGCTTTGTACCTTTGTTCCCGACATATGCCACCTGGAGCGACATGTTATTGGCCAGCCTTTGCTGGATGTTGAAGTTCCAACTAGCCACGTAAGGAGTTTCCAAATTGCGCCTCACACCCAGAATGTCGCAAGGAGAAGCACTGCAGTCGATGTTGGTTACGTTGAAAACGGGGTTGGAGGGGCCCCAAGTCTGGGCACTGAGGTCCAGGTCCACGTTGGTGGCGGCCGCAACGATATTGCCGCCTCCGGGAGTAACTCCTGCCGCGCCAGTCGGAACCACGTTCAAGCCCTCGGTGGCAGCGTTGGTCGTCAGGGATTTCGGCCCGATAAAGGTCGAGATCGGTGGAATGGCGTAGGCTATCCCAGCACCAGCTCGAATTACGGTGTTTGACTTACCGGTCGGATCCCAAGCGAAGCTGACACGGGGCGCAAAATTGTTGGGATCGATATTGTAGGGTGTGGAGACATCCCGCGCCACTTGCACCAACCCTCGGTTGGGATCGAAGTTGCCGAGCAGGTTTTCGCGCTCTCGGATGGTCGAACTCAACTCATAGCGCAGACCCAAATTCATGACGAAGCGGGATGACATCCTCAAATCATCCTGCACATACGCTCCGAAGGATTTGAGGCTCACGTGGCGCCGGGAATCGCCCACGAAAATGCGCCCCGTGTCCGGCAATCCCGCGAGGAAATCTTCCAGAGGACTGCTTTGAGTCTCCATCTCGGGACTCCTCCAGGCATTTCCTCCTATAAAACGAATACGCCCTTTGCCATATCGATCACGGAGGTTAGACGTACTGCCGTGGCGGATCTCTCCCCCAAAACGAAGAGTGTGCCGGCCGCGAATATAGGAAACATTGTCGCTGCCCTGAAGGGTTTGGCTCGGAATTGTCTCCAGCGGCCAATTGGGGTTTCCGCCAAGAGGCGTGAAGCCGAAGATTGAGATCTGGGGCATTCCGAAGTTGATTGGGTCGGTGATCCCGGTATTGATGCCATAAGTCTGGGGGTCCCTTCCGTGGTCAACCGTGAGGATGGTTTGCCAGAAGCGATTGAAGCCAAACTTGGCTTCGTTAGCCCAGCGTGAGGCGGGCGTCCACGTCCAGGTTCCGCCCGCAAGCTGGGCGCGGGTGACGGCCTGCGACTGCCATTCCGGCCGAAGCACAGGGATATCCCGCTCGGTCTGCAGGCTGTCGCCCACCAAATAGCGCGCCGTCAGCACGTGACGTTCGCCAAGGTGGAAATCGAGCTTGGCCAGTCCGTTGTCCTCGCGGGTCTGGTTCGGAAAACCTAAGGGAATATCGGTGGATGAACTGTTGTTTTGCGGAAAGAGCGCAACCAGCGTCGAGCTAATAGAGTTTATTGGAACTCCGTGTGAGCTCAGGCTCGCCATCGCGTCAGGGATACTGTCGAACCGGGCGCTGGGCACGGCACCCAAGCTGCTGGTAACCGGCGTCGCCAGAATTTCCGAGTTGCCTATCACAGCGCGAACGCCCTCGTAGGCGAGAAAGTAGAAGGCCCGGTTCGGAACGAGCGGTCCCCCGATCGTGGCGCCGAACTGGTGCGTGCGCAAAGGATGCTGTGGGTCCGGCCTCTGGTTGAACCAGTTGCGCGCGTCCAGAGCGCTGTTGCGGCCAAAATAGTAGGTGGAGCCATGCAAGCTATTCGTGCCCGACTTCAACCCGATGTTGATGGTCGCGCCCGGTTTCCAGCCGTATTCCGCTGACGGGTTCTCCTGGGCGTTGAATTCCTGGATGGCGTCGATGGGCAAGTGCGTGGCGGGCGTGCCCTGCACACCCTCGGCATTGATCACCGTACTCGCGTAATACGGATCGTTATTGTCGACCCCATCGATGATGACATTATTGTCTTCGGGAAGATTCCCGTTGGAACTGATGGATAGGAAGCCACCGCCAGGATACCGCTGTACTCCGGGACGAAGCACCACCAGGTTTTGGAAGTCCCGCCCGTTTAGAGGCAGGTCGTTGATCGCCTTGTTGGTGAAGGTACCACCGAGCGTGTCATTGGTCGTTTCAACCAGGGGCGCTTCATCGGTGACTTCCACTACTTCGTTGGGAGCACCGGGATGAAGCTGGAGGTCGAGATGGACGTCGCGAGCCACTTCCAGGCGGGTCGACGGCCGCTCAGCCCGTTTGAAGTTGGGAGCTTGAACCGAAACCTTGTACAGGCCGGGCGGGAGGTCAGCCGCTACATATTCGCCCACTTCGTTGCTCGTGACCCGGCGAGAGGCGCCGCGCTCCAAATCTGTGATTACGATGGTTGCACCGGCAACGACAGCGCCTGTCTGGTCTCTTATGGTGCCCAGGATGCGACCGCTATTGGTCTGCCCTAAAGAGGCGGCGCAGCACAGGAGAACGAAGCCACTGATTTCCCTAAGCCTCGCGTTCTTCACGGGCCCCCCTTGCTGGCCATGGCCGATGCCCACCACGGAAAACTGGAATGCACGAATCCGGCTCCGCTTCGGGGGTGACAGAACTCGGGGCAACAAGATTAGGGCGGATACTCGGTGTCTGTCAAACCCGGTAGGGACCCGGCACTCGACGGCTTTCGAAGTTCCCGCTGAGTGCTGCACCATTTTCTGGCGTTGCAGGTTCCTCGAGCTTGGCTAGAATGATAGCAAGCGCCTAGAGCTGATTTCATAAACGGTGTCCGGTGCACTCGGCTAAAGCGCACCGTTAGGGGAACCGGAGCGGCAGATCAAGCCCTGCCCCTACCCCAGACCATTTATGAAAGTACGCCAGTATCCGGGAACTCATGTCACAATTCGTCCATCTCCATCTCCACACCGACTACTCCATGCTCGACGGCGCCTGCGACGTCGAGAAACTTTGCCAACGCGTTCGGGAATTAGGCATGCCGGCCGTGGCCATGACCGATCACGGCAACATCTTCGGCGCGGTGCATTTCGTCAATGCCGCCCATAAAGAGGGCATCAAGCCGATTGTCGGTTGCGAGCTCTACATCTCGAAAAAAGAAGACCACAATATCGAACGCACCCCGCCGGAAGGGGATACGTACAACCATCTCCTGGTGCTGGCCGAGAGCGAAGAGGGCTACCGGAATCTGGTAAAGATTACCTCCGAGGCCTCTTTACACGGCTTTTACTACAAGCCCCGGGTCAGCAAGAGATTTCTGGCGGAGCACGCAGGGGGGCTGATTGGCCTGTCGGGCTGCCTCAAAGGGGAAGTGGCGGAGTTTCTCATGGAAGAGAAATACGAGGCGGCGCGTGCGGCGGCCGCCACGTACCGCGAAATTTTCGGCAAAGAAAACTTCTTCCTGGAAATTCAGGACCAGGGCCTGGCTCAAGAACACAAGATACAACCCGCGTTGTTTCGGCTGGAGAAAGACCTGGGCCTCCCCCTGGTGGCTACGAACGACAGCCACTATCTGTGCGAGGACGATGCCCATGCCCAGGATGTGATGGTTTGCATCCAGACCGGCAAGTCCATCCAGGAACCCAATCGCATGAAGTTCCAGGGCAATCAGTTCTTCGTGAAGAGCCACCAGGAAATGGCTCGCCTCTTTAAGGACTCGCCCGACGTTCTGACCCGCACGCTTGCCATCGCGGAAAGGTGCAACATGCGGATGGAGAAAGTCAGCAGCCCCTTTCCGCATTTCGAAGTTCCGCCCGGTTACACGCTTGACAGCTATTTCGAGCGCATCACGCGCGACGGTTTTGCGCGCCGCATGGAAGCCCTGCGGAGTTTCTCGGACCGCGGCCTGCTGAAGCACAGCCTCGCCGATTACGAGCAGCGCTTGGCTCGCGAAATCGAGATCATCCAGCAGATGAAGTTCTCAGGGTACTTTCTCATTGTGTGGGACTTCATCCGTTACGCTAAGGAGCGCAACATTCCGGTTGGTCCGGGCCGCGGCTCGGCAGCCGGCTCGCTGGTCTCCTACTCGATGGGCATCACCGACCTTGATCCCTTGCAGCACGAGTTGCTGTTCGAGCGCTTCTTGAATCCCGAGCGCGTGTCCATGCCGGATATCGACATCGACTTCTGCATGAACCGGCGTGGCGAAGTCATCGATTACGTCACCCGCAAGTACGGGCGCGAGAATGTCGCCCAGATCATCACCTTCGGCACCATGGCGGCTAAGGCGGCGATCAAGGATGTGGGCCGCGCCATGGACATACCTTATGCCGATGTGGATCGCATCGCCAAGATGGTTCCCAACCAGCTTAACATCACGCTGGAGGAGGCACTGAAGGAATCGCCGCTCATGCAGCAGGTTTATCAGAGCGACGCCCAGGTGAGGGAACTGCTGGATACAGCTAAGAAGCTTGAGGGTCTGGTGCGCAACGCTGGCGTGCACGCCGCCGGTGTCGTGATCGCGCCGCGGCCGCTGACCGAGCTGGTCCCCCTTTATAAGACCAAGAACGAGGAAATTGTTACTGCCTTCGACATGGTCGCCATCGAAAAGATGGGCCTGCTGAAGATGGATTTTCTGGGCCTGACGACCCTGACCATTCTCGATGACGCTCTGAAACTGATCGAGCAGACGCGCGGACAGAAGGTGTCGCTGGAAGCGATTCCCCTGGCCGACCAGGAGACTTACGAGAGGGTCTTCCACAAAGGACTCACGTCAGGGGTGTTCCAGTTTGAATCCCACGGCATGCGCGACGTGCTGCGCCGTTATCAGCCGAACTCGATCGGAGATCTCACCGCCCTGAATGCGCTCTACCGTCCGGGTCCGATCCAGGGCGGCATGATTGACGATTTCATCGAGCGCAAGCATGGCCGCCGTAAGATCGAATACGAACTGCCGGAATTGAAGGAGATTCTTGCGGAAACTCTGGGGGTGATTGTCTACCAGGAACAGGTGATGCAGATCGCGAACCGCCTGGCGGGGTATTCACTGGGAGAAGCCGATCTACTTCGTCGCGCCATGGGCAAGAAGAAGCCGGAAGAGATGGCCCAACAGAGAGAACGCTTTGTCCAGGGTTCGGTGCAGCGCGGCTATCCTCCCAGGAAGATCGAGAAGATCTTTGATTTGATGGCGCAGTTTGCCGGCTACGGGTTTAACAAGTCACATTCGGCGGCGTACGCGCTGCTTGCCTACCACACGGCGTACTTGAAAACCCACTACCCGGTCGCGTTCATGGCCGCCCTGCTGACGTCGGTCACGGGAACGACTGACGATGTCGTCAAGTACATCAATGAGTGCCGGGAGATGGGCATCGCGGTCGAACCCCCTGACATAAACGTCAGCGATGCGACCTTCACACCGCACGGGGCCGCGATCCGGTTTGGCTTGGCTGCGGTCAAAAATGTTGGCCTCAATGCCATCGAATCCATCGTTGCGGGGCGCAAGAAACTCGGGCGCTATACATCGATTTTCGAGTTCTGCGAGTCCGTTGACCTGCGCCTGCTCAACAAGCGGGTTCTGGAATCACTGATCAAGAGCGGGGCGATGGATGGTTTCGGCCGCCGCGCGCAGCTGATGGCCGTTCTGGACAAAGCCATTGAGCGCGCGCAAAAAGTGCAGCGCGACGCCGAATCCGGCCAACATGGTTTGTTCGGCGTGTTCCAAGCGGAAGAAGTTCGCGAGAATAATGACAAAATGCCCGATCTACCTGATTGGGACGAGCACTTGCGCCTGGCTTGCGAAAAAGAAATTCTCGGTTTCTTCATCACCGGACATCCGCTGGAGAAGTACAAGGACAAGATCGCGGACTTCCGAGCGCTCACCACCGAGGAAATTGCGGCGCTCAAGAATTCCACGGGCAAGGACGAAATCCATGCGGCGGGGATGATCGCCAATGTGCGGGTGCTGAAATCCAAGAAAGGCGAGTTCTACGCCCAGGCCACGTTCGAAGACATGTCCGGCTCGCTGGACCTGCTGGTTTTTCCGGAAGCCTATCGGCGGCTGCAGGATAAGGTAAAACTGGAAGTTCCTGTCCTCGTCCGCGGCGGGGTTCGCATCGAAGAAGGTTCCAATCCGAAGCTCACAGTCAGCGACATTGTTTCTCTGGAAGAGGCCAAGCCCAAGCTGCCACGCTCCATTCGTGTCCGCGTCCCGGTCGAATCGGCTACCGACAGCATGGTCGACGCCCTCCACACCCTGTTCAGCGAACGTACGGGGGAGGCCAAGGTATTGTTCGATGTGGAACGGCAGGGCGATTTCATGGTGGTGATGGAGGCAGAAGGCTATAATGTCCAACCGGATCGCAATTTCATCGCGCGCGTGGAGGAACTCTGCGGACGCGGCGCGGTGCGCATTATTGACTGACCCAACTCTGCGGAAATGGCAGCACAACGAACCCGCGGCGCTACGGCGTCTCTAGCACAGGCGCAAGCCGAAGCTCCCGAACTCTGGGCCGTTTCTGACTTTCTTTTGTCTATGGTAGAGAGCCTGTGGGCTTGTTCCGGCAACGGCTCTGGATTCAAGATGGACGCGGCGCTCAAAGCACAGCAGGAACTGGAAAAAGTCGAGCAGCAGATTGCCCAAATGGAATCCATCGCGGGCGCCAGTACGGATTCTCATAAGCAGCTCGAGGAACTTCGCCAGCGGGTGGAAGCTCTGCGCAAGCAGATCTACGCCCACCTGAATGCCTGGGAAAAAACTGAGTTGGCGCGCCATCCTCAGCGCCCCAATACCCTGGAGTACATCGAGCGCGTTTTCACGGACTGGAGTGAAATCCACGGCGACCGGGGATTTTCAGACGATCCGGCGATCGTCTGCGGCATGGCCCGTTTTCACCGGCAAGAAGTGATGATCGTTGGCCACCAGAAAGCCCGCGACACCAAGCAGAAAGTCTATCGAAACTTTGGAATGCCCAATCCCGAGGGTTACCGCAAGGCGTTGCGGGCGATGAAGATCGCGGAGAAATTCGGCCGGCCGGTCTTCACTTTCGTCGACACGCCGGGAGCTTATCCCGGACTGGGAGCGGAAGAGCGCGGCCAGGCGGAAGCGATTGCGCACAACCTGCGCGAGATGGCCCGCCTACGGGTGCCGGTCATTACCACCATCACGGGAGAAGGGGGCAGCGGTGGTGCCCTGGCGATCGCTGTCGCTGACCGGGTTCTGATGATGGAGAACGCGATTTATTCCGTCATCTCTCCCGAGGGTTGCGCTTCCATCATGTGGCGCGATGCCAGCAAGAAGGAACTGGCGGCCCAGGCGCTGCGCATAACGGCCCCTGACCTGATCCAGCTGGGCTGCGTCGACGCCACCGTACCGGAGCCGGAAGGCGGCGCCCACACTGACCAGGAAGCTGCCGCTGCGCTGCTGGACGCCAGTCTGCAGAAACACCTGGCGGAGCTGCAACAGCTTCCCGTATCGGAATTGGTCGCATCACGATATAATAAATTCCGCAATATGGCGCAATTCTTCAGCGTAGAAAGTTAGTTTCTGATCAGGTACCCGGGTTGGCGATACAGGGTCCCCGCCTGTCGGCAGTTCCGCTCGTACCGTATAATAAGAAGTTAACCGCGCACCAAAGCGCGGGCTGACATTGTCCGCCTCTCCATAAGGAAGGATAGGAATGGCCACCACAGATGTTGCCCTGCGTGAGGCCTCGGGCCGATCGGGGCAGAAACACGTCGTCAACGACTTGAGCATTCAGGTCGCGACGGTGAACGGTTCCGGTTCGCAAAGCTCTAATACCGTCTTGCTGCGCAGTATTTTTCAAATGGGAATTCCGGTTTCCGGCAAGAATCTGTTCCCCTCGAACATTGCCGGGCTGCCGACCTGGTACACCATTCGCGCCAACAAAGATGGCTACATCGCCCGCAAAAAGGAGATCGATTTCCTGGTGGCGATGAATCCGGAAACGGCCCAGGAAGACGTCAAGTCGCTTGCAGCGGGCGCGGTGGTTGTTTATGACGAGCCCCTAAATCTGCGCGCTCTCCGGGATGATCTGATCTTTTATGCCGTCCCTTACGACAAGCTGGTCGCGCCCGTCTGTCCCGAGGCGAAGCTGCGCAAACTGGTCCGGAACATGATCTATGTTGGCGTAGTAGCCAAGCTGCTGGGCATCGAAATGGCTGAGGTGGAAAAGGCCATCCGCAAGCAGTTTGCCAAGAAGGTTAAGGCGGCGAACCTGAACTTGGCCGCGGTCGAGGCCGGCTTTCACCATGCAACCGCGACGCTGCCCAAGCAGGACCCCTATTTCGTCGAGCGCTCGGACCAGACCGCCGGCAAAATCATCATCGACGGTAACTCCGCAGCTGCACTGGGTTCGATGTTTGCGGGCGTCACCGTGGTGACCTGGTATCCGATCACCCCCTCTTCCTCGCTCGTGGAAACCCTCATCGATTACATGAAGGAATACCGCATCGGGCCGGACGGCAAAGCAAGCTTCGCCATTGTGCAGGCGGAAGACGAGTTGGCGGCTATCGGGATGGTGCTGGGGGCGGGCTGGGCAGGCGCGCGCGCTATGACCGCGACTGCCGGTCCGGGAATCTCCCTGATGAGCGAGTTTGCTGGTTTGTCGTACTACGCCGAAGTTCCGGGAGTGGTGTGGGATATCCAGCGGGTCGGACCCTCTACGGGTCTGCCCACGCGTACGTCGCAGGGTGACATCCTCTCGACGGCGTTTCTTTCTCACGGCGACACCAAGCATATTCTGCTGATTCCATCGTCGGTCGAAGAGTGTTTCACGATGGCCACTGACGCCTTCAATCTGGCAGAACATTTCCAGACGCTCGTGTTCGTCATGTCCGATCTCGACCTGGGTATGAACAACTGGATGTCTGATCCATTCCGGTATCCCGACACTCCGATCAAGCGCGGTAAGGTCCTGAGCAAGAAAGATCTCGATCGGCTCGGCGGGTTTGCCCGCTACAAGGACGTGGATGGAGACGGTATCGGCTACCGCACCCTGCCGGGAACGGATCATCCCGCCGCCGCTTACTTTGCCCGCGGCAGCGGCCACAACGAAAACTCGCAGTACAGCGAGCGCCCCGACGATTTCGAGCGGAATATGGAGCGCCTTAACCGCAAGTTTGAGACCGCACGCTCGTTTGTGCCCCGGCCGGAAATCATCGAGAACGGCAAGTCTAATCAGGTGGGGATCATTGCCTACGGCACATCGCACTGGGCCATCCTCGAGGCCCGCGACCAACTGCGCAAGGAATACAACCTCGAGGCGGACTATCTCCGCTTGAAAGCATTCCCCTTTACCCGTGACGTGCACGAGTTCATCGAGCGCCATGAGCGGATCTATGTCGTGGAACAAAACCGCGACGCGCAGATGCTCAGCCTGCTCAAATTGGATGTGCGTGCCGACCTGGTCACGCGGCTGCGCAGCATCGCGCACATTCACGGGCTGCCGCTGGACGCGCGCTCGGTCACTGACGAACTCACCAGCATGGAAGGTAAATAATGGCGACAACTCCCACCAGCACTCCTATGCCCAAAACCAACCGGATCGGCCTTACGGTATTGGACTATCGCGGCGGCAAGACTACGCTATGCGCCGGTTGCGGGCATAATGCGATCTCCGAACGCATCATCGATGCGTTTTACGAAATGGGTGTGAAGCCGGAGCGCGTAATCAAGCCCAGCGGAATCGGCTGCTCGTCCAAGAGTCCTGCGTACTTCATGAGTCGCTCGCACAGCTTCAATGCCGTTCATGGACGCATGCCTTCGGTCGCCACCGGCGCAATTCTGGCGAACCACAAGCTGCTCGCGCTGGGTGTGAGCGGAGATGGCGATACCGCCTCGATCGGCATCGGTCAGTTCGTGCACCTGATGCGCCGCAATTTGCCCCTCATTTACGTCATCGAAGATAACGGTGTGTACGGCCTCACCAAGGGGCAGTTTTCCGCCACAGCCGACCTGGGATCAAAGCTGAAGAGCGGCGTGAGCAACGATCTACCGCCCATCGACACCTGCGCGCTGGCCATTGAGTTGGGCGCCACTTTCGTAGGGCGTTCATTTTCGGGCGATAAGAAACAATTGCTGGCAATGCTGAAGGCAGCCATTGCCCATCGCGGCACGGTCATGCTCGACGTGGTCTCGCCTTGCGTGACATTCAACGACCACGAGGGCTCGACCAAGTCGTACAAGTACATGAAAGATCATGAAGAGCCGCTGCAGGACATCAACCTGATCCCTGCGTTTGAGGAAATTGACGTCGAGTACGATCCCGGCACGACCGTGGACGTGACCATGCATGATGGTTCGCATCTGCGCCTGCGCAAGCTTGAGGAAGACTACGATCCGACCAACAAGATCAATGCGGTCCGGCGACTTCTGGAAGCCCATGAACGCAATGAAGTGCTGACCGGGGTTTTTTACCTCAACTCGCAGGCCCCGACCTTCATCGACATGCTCAACATAACCGATGAATCCCTGGCCACGTTGCCGGACTCGGTGGTGCGTCCGGGGAGGGAAGTGCTCGACGAGGTGATGGAACAACTGCGGTGAGATAGGACTTTCCGGCAACCGAAGAAAAGAGTTCCCCCCTGAGGTGTCATCCTGAGCGGCCTTCCGGCCGCGGAGGATCTCCCGACTTGCTTTAGAATCGATCGGTCCTTGGGCTTGGTTGAGCTTGGGCTTGGTGGTGGATGACCATGTCGAAAATCAAGTTTTCCTAACTAAGCCACATCGCCTAAGTTACTTTCCTCCGGTTCCCCGCTGTGCTCAGGGTTCTCTCCGGGCTCCGGGAAGTCGGTATCGAATTGTTTCAGGAGTGGATCCTGATCACGGTGTCCCAACTGTCCCTGCAGACTGGTATTGCCGGGCTGTCCACGGTCGTCCTGCTCGAGCGCACCTTTCAGACGGTCCTGATCCTTGAGCTTGTCCATCGACGATTGCTCCGGAATTGATTAGCCGGGAGTAATCTGCACCAAGCACCCCTAGCTTCTTGAAACATTTTCTGAAGGAAGGGTTTAAAAAGGTTCAGATCGAAACTATCTGTCCCGTTTCGAGGAGGACGCTAAGAATGAATTCCGGGATGTTGCCGATAATCCTACTGCTTGGCCTGAGCGCATGGACCGAGACCCCGGCTGTTGCGCCCGCGCAGCACACAAAACCGATTCGAAATGCGACAGAGTCGAGCTGACCGCCGACACCAGCGCGAGCGGCGGGAACAGCGTCGCGACAAGCGGCGCCGCCAAGGCAAGCACGAACGAGGTCGCGGTCAAATACAGATCGGGAATCGGAAACTCCTGCTACTCTCCCCTTCGTCCCGCGCTGACGGCGACGCCCAGCTTACGCAGCTGCTCCCGTGCCTGCAGAGCCTCGTTGGTTCGGGGATAGCGCTGGATCACGTGCCGCAGTTCGCGGACGCCGTCGTCCTTTTGGCCCAGTTGTATGAGCGCCATCCCCTTCTTTAATTGGGCGGCGGCAGCCTTGCTGCCACTCGGGAAATTCTGCATCACCTGGTCGTAATTCTTGGCGGCTTCCTGGAAGTTGTTCTGCCGGAATTGAATTTCTGCCAGGTAGAAGAACGCATTTCCCGCCAGGTCCGTGTTGGGATAAAACTTGACGTAATCGTTGAATTCCTGAGTAGCCACGTCATTCTTGCCCGCGTTGTAATCGCGCAGTGCGTTGTTGTAGAGGACATCCGGCGGTGGCGCCTGCTGCTGCTGTGCGGCCTGTTGCTGTTGGGCGTTTAGATTCTGTTGCGCCGACTGCATGGTCTCCAATTGCTGGCTGAGCTTGTTGAGGCGGGCTTTCAGCTCGTCCATCGTGTCATTCAGCGCCTGGATCTGCCCGGACAGTTGGTCGACTTTCCCGGAGGAGTCGCCCTGTTGTTTTTGCAGGGTGGCTTCGAGCGCGGCGACCGTATTGGCCGCCTTGTTGACCGCGTCCGTATCGGTCTCGACCAGGTTCTTCATGACCCCCATGCGCTCATCGAAGGTCTGCTGCATGCGCGACATCTGTTCCTGGAGCGCCTGAACTTGTGTCTGCAATTGGACGATCTCCTTGCTTACACCCCAGGCCGGTGTCACGCTGAAAACCAATACGGCCATTAACGCAAGCAGTGCGGAAACTCGGTTTGTGCTCATAGTCACTTCCATTGGATGCCCGATAGTTGCTGCCAGTCCAGCTAGGAACGGGCCAAGTCTCAAGAGTATCTACCTTACGAAGGATAACCCGTCCCGACGCGCCTGGGTGAGCGGCTGACCAGCCAGAAGTGCCGGCCCTTCCCCTCCCGTCCGCGCTAGATCGAGGGCTCGAGATAACTCGAGGACGGCGCAGTTTCCACCGCCGTCCTCATTTGACAACTATCTCTGATAGACAAAGTGCCCGCGCCGGTTCTGCTGCCAGCATGGCTCGTTGGACTCGGTGCAGAACGGTTTTTCTTTGCCGTAGCTGATGGTCCTGATGCGGCTGGCATTCACGCCGGCTTGCACCAGGGCATTCTTCACGGCATTGGCGCGGTTATCGCCCAACGCGAGGTTGTATTCGGTCGAGCCGCGCTCGTCGCAGTGTCCTTCAAGCGTGAAACTCACATTGGAATGCTGATTCAGGAACTGCGCATCGGCTTGGATCGGCCCCGACTGGTCGGCTCGAATATCGTACTTGTCATAATCGAAGTAGATGTCCTTCACGTTTCGCGCGAACAGCTCTTCTTCCGTAGCGGAGGGCTTCGGGGGTGGCGGTGGCGGCGGAGTCGTCACCGTGACGCGAGCGGTAGCTTCTTGCGTGCCCCCCGGACCCTTGGCGGTCAAATGGTAGGTGGTCGAGTCACTGGGCGTGACCTCCTCGGAGCCGCTAGGCTTGACTGCTCCAATTCCATCGATATTCACATCGCTGGCATTGGTGGTCTCCCAGGTCAACGTGGTGGCTTGCCCCTTCTGAACCGTATTGGGATTCGCGGTCAACGAAGCCGTAGGTGCTGCCGGCGGCGGTGGTGGAGGCGGCGGGGGTGGTGCCACCTTCTTTTTGCAAGCACCAAGCGTCATGATGGCGCCCAGCGCAAATACAACCATAATCCACTTCATCCTTCCTTGCTTCACCTTGTCCTCCATGCGGTGCTCGCCTTGTGCTCCAGGCTCGCGGTTATGAGTCATTTCCAGCTCCAATTGGGCTGACTATTAGTACCGGTAAAAGTAAGCTGCGTTTGCTTCGTGCCATCGGCCAGCATGGTCCAGATCTGCAGGCTGCCGGAGCGGTTGGATTGAAAAATAACGTGCCGACCGTCCGGCGACCAGGAGGGAAAATCGTTGCGTCCGCCATCATGCGTGAGCTGCGCCCACTGCCTGCTGGCGATATCCATGAGGTAAATGTCGCTGGCTCCGGGCTCGCCCGGACCATACTTGCGAATCCAGGCCAATGCCAGGAACTGCCCGTTCGGCGACCATGAAGGAGAAACCGCATAGCCTTGGTCAGTCATGCGCTGGACGTTGGTGCCGTCGGCCTCCATGGTGTAAATCTGCGGCAGGCCGGTGCGTCCGCTGACCCAGGCAATCTGCGCCCCGGTTTTTTGGTTCCACACGGGCGACACGTCCGGCCCATGACTCGTTGTCAGCCGCTTCAGATCGCCGCCCGAAGCGTCAACCACATAAATCTCGGGATCCCCCGTGCGTGACGACGAGAACGCCAAATGTAGCCCATCGGGTGTCCACGCCGGAGAAAGATTCGTACCTCCGAAGTGCGGGAACGACACCATGCGATTCAAATCCAGGGAATACATCATGATGTCCCAGCCGTTCTTAGTCAGGGCGCTGAAGGCAATGCGGGAATTGTCAGGCGAGATGCGTGGCGACAGGGCATCGGAGCCGAGATGCGTGATCTGGTGCTGGTTGGCGCCGTCATAATCCATGGACCAGATTTCTTTCTGTCCGCTGCGGGTGCTGACGTAATAAATCCTGGTTTCAGCAATGCCCTGAATTCCGCCACCCAGGCGGAAGATGATTTCGTCGGCAAACTTGTGGGCCATAACACGCACGACATCGGCCGTGGCTGTGTCTTGGTATTGCTTGCCGAGAACCTGGGGAGAACTGATGTTCTTTACGTCGTACAGCCAGCCCTGGACAGTAACGTTATCGCCAGAAGCGCCGAGATTGCCGAATGCCAGCATAGAAGCGTTCGGGGGAGGAGCGCTCCAGGTATCGAACTTGACGTCTGCGGGCTGACCCGGTTGCTCGAGCGGATAAAAACTCTTCGAAACCAGTTCGAAAATCCCGGCGTTGTCCAGGTCATTGGAGAGCGTGTCATTGAATGCCTTCAGGAGGTCCGGATTCTTGGCGTTGTTGGTAGAAGCCTTGAAATCGGGGACGGCTAGGCGGATTTTTTCTACAGCCAGGCCGGTCCCCGTGCGGATCCAATCCTGCTGCGCAAAACTCGGAATGGCCAGCAGCAACCAGACAAGCAGCCCTAGAAAAGGCCGCAAGTTCGACCAGGTTTGAGAGCAGCAGGGCTTGCCGGGCATCGGTCGGGTGGAATCGGAGTACGGTTTTATCGTATTGCGATGCATAAAGAAGTTCAAGTTAGCGATTATCATCTTGGTTGCCGAAATGGGAATTCGAGCGATTGGCAGTTCGCTCAGCAAGCATCGAGCTAAGAAGCAGCGCCCACAGCTATTTTTTGTAGTCAAACCAAAACTCAACCGAGACCTTACTTCCTGAATACTCCGATGGTAACGGGCCAAAAGTATCAATGCGCTGGACTGCCCGGATGGCTGAAATATCCAGTGAGGGTATACCGCTGGACTGCTCAACCCGTACATTGGTGGGCCTCCCGTCTCGCGTGATGTCGAACACGAGATAAAAGCGGTTGGCCTCCTTGATGCGCGGGTCCACTTCATAAGCCAGCCAGTTTTGCCGGACTTTCTGCTGGACTACTTGCACGTACCAACCGTAGCGCGACCCAAAATCGCCGCCCCCGCCGCTGAACCCAAATCCACCCTTGGCGCCGCCCGCTGCGAAACTGCCATAAGGCCCGCTCACCGGGCCGCCTTCGCCAAATGAGACTAGGTTGCTTTCTTCCTCGACGATTTGAGGCTTGGCCTTGGTCGCGGTGGTGACTTTCTTAGGTTTTTTCTTGGATTCGCGCTGAGGAACGGGAATGGCTTCTTTTTCTTCTTCGACCGTCTGGGGCAAAGACTTGGTCAATCCCTTCGATTCATTGGCGAGAACATTCTGCGTTTGCGTGGAACTCGCAGGGAGAGGAACGGTAGTCACCAGGCTGACGCCGATAGCGTCGCCTCCGCCGCCGGAACCCCAACTCACGCCCGGTCCACGGTGCACCACCGCCGAGTAGAGGAGGATTGCCCCCGCCACCCCCACGTGCAGCAAGGCCGACCAGGTTAGCGGCCGCTTCCACTGCTCGTGTTCGAGAAAGATGTCAGCGCTTGCTGCCATGTTGATCTAGCGGCTGGGTCACAATGCTCACGTTGCCGATCCCCGACTGCTTCACCGAATCCATCACCGTGGCAAACGCGCCAAAAGGAACATTTTCGTCAGCGCGCACGAAGATGGACTGGTGTTGCGGATCGCGAATCTTCTGCCGCAGCTTGGCCGCAATTTCGTTGATGTTGACAGGATCATTGCCCAGGAAGACGCGCTGCGACTTATCAATCGTAATCACCATCCGCTCTTCGGTGATCTCCTTGACCGTGCGCGTCTTGGGCACCGCAACTTCAATGCCAGATTGCAGCACCGGCGCCGTCACCATGAAAATAATCAAAAGCACCAGCACCACGTCCACCAGGGGAGTGATGTTGATGTCGGAAAGCGAGGTTTGAGTACGCCCGTTCGAAGTCGTGAAGGCCATCACCGCCGGACCTCTTCCGGTACGCGTGCCGCTTGCGGTTGCTGGCGCTCAACTGCATTCAATACCTCCAAGGCGAAGTCATCGGTGCGCGCCGCAAAGTCACGGATGGAGTGGGTAATCAGGTTATAGGCGATCACGGCGGGAATGGCGGTCACCAGGCCGGCTGCGGTCGTGATCAGCGCCTCGGAGATGCCGGGTGCGACGGCACGCAGGGTAGCCGCACCCTGAATGCCTAGGCCATGGAAGGCATCAATGATGCCCCACACGGTCCCAAATAGACCGACAAACGGCGTCACCGCGCCCGTCGTCGCGAGCCAGGGCAAATTGCGCTCCAAGCGCGAGATCTCTTCCGAAGCAGCGATCTGCATCGCCCGTTGAACCGCCACCAGGTTGCGCACTGCTCCGGTCGCGCCCATCTGTCGCTTGTGCTCGTCGAGGGCGCCCGCGAACACGCCGACCAGCGGGCTGGGACGGAATTGCTCCGCCACCGCTGCCACGTCCTGCATACGCTGCGCTTTCCGGAAGGCGCGGATAAAGCGCCCGCTCTGGATTCGGGCGCGCTTCAGTTTCCCCCACTTGGACAGAATCAGCGCCCAGGAAAGCACGCTGAAGACGAGGAGAACGAGAAGAACCATTTTGGCGACGGCACCGCTTTGCGCAACGAGGTCAACGATTTCGCCGCCGACGAATACTGCCAGCAAGGGAAAAAGATGCATTGGTTTTTGGAGAGTACCTTAAGTTCGATTATAGACCAAGGCTGCGGGTCCGAAGACGATGCGCATCCCAGGCATTAACAGGATTTTTCCACTCCCAAACCTTCTCCGACCAATGCCAACCCGGCCTCTGCCATTGCATCCAAGAAAAAGTCCGCATGAACGGCTCGAGGGCGAGCACAAACCCAGTGATCAGGAGGCAGCAATGACCCACTTCGGCAGCTTACGCGATTATCGTTTTTCTGATACCGACCGGGTCAAGGACGACATCCGGGGCGCAAAAGTCTACGGGCCCAAAGACGAAAGGCTGGGCAGGATTGACGACGTGATCTTTGACCACCTAAGCGGAGCCATCCGCTACGTAGTGGTCGATACTGGCGGCTGGTTGCATAGCCAGAAATTCATCGTTCCTCCCCACCGGCTGCGGGCGTCGACCCAGCACCAAGACGACTTTCGCGTCGACTTGAGCAAGCAACAGATTGAAGACTTCCCGGCTTTCAATGAGAAGGATCTTGAGTCTGAGAAAAACTGGGGTGATTATGAGCGCCGATACCGCTCGAAATGGGAACAGCACCCCGTTATGCATCGGGTTGAAACGGACCGGAACGTGACACCCACGACTTCCCAGATGACTGAAGGCACAGGAGCTACCGGTCCGATGCGGGGCGCTCGGCCTGTCGAACAGCCGCCCGCCGGCATGAATGTTGTCCCCAGCGAGCAACGGAGCGTGACCCCGATGCGATCTGAGACTGAGCTCCAGATCGAACCACACGGGCCTGCTCGGCGTTGGACGAGTTTCCAAGAAAGGCTACGCCAGCGCCGTAGCCAGCTGGTTGCGGGTTGCCGCTACTGTGGAACGCAGCCCTCCGGCGAGCCATTGTCCGAGAGAGAACGCAAGGCGGGCTAGGGCAACTGGGGATTCTCAGTGTCCCAGTTGCCAGTTCCTAGTCCGCGGTTTTCCGGAATCAAGCAGCGCCAGACGGGGAACTGAGAACTGATGCAACTGATGCAGAACCGATAACTAATAGCTAATTTTCGTGCTATGCTTCCGACAACCTCGTCATCCCAGGGAAGCCGGTGCTGCTCGAACTGCGTCTCGAGAACTACGCGGTCATCGACAATGTCGCGGTGGAGTTTGCCTCCGGTTTGAACCTGCTGACCGGCGAAACCGGCGCCGGCAAATCCATTCTGATCGACGCCCTCTCTTTGCTGCTCGGGGATAAGGCTTCCAGTGAGGTCATCCGCTCGGGCGCGGAGCGTGCGGTCATCTCGGCCGTTTTTGAACTGGACGAGACGAAAGTCGCACCCATCCTGGAGCAAAACGGCATTGATGGGGAGGAGGGGTCGCTCGTTTTGCGCCGCGAAATTGCTGCCGGAGGTAAAGGGCGCGTCTTCGTCAATAACCAGCCGGCCACCGTCTCTGTACTTAAGGCACTGTCCGCGCACCTGGCGACCGTCCACGCGCAAAACGAATCCATCCTGGCGTTCGACGCGGCGGTCCGCTTAGCTCTGCTGGATGCATTTTCGGGTACGGACCTTGAAGCTGTATGCAACGCATTTGCTGCCTGGAACGGCATCCAGCGCCGGATGCTGGAACTGGAGAGCGACGAGCAGGACCGGCTGCGCCTGGTGGATCTGTGGACGTTTCAGAGGCGCGACATCGAGGAGGCCAAACCTCAGCCAGGCGAAGACCAGCGGCTTGAAGCAGAGAAGCGAGTCCTGGCTAACGCCGAGAAAATTTACAACCTCGCCCTGAACGCCTTCGATCTGCTCTATGAGGGCGAACGCTCGACGTCATCTTCGCTTCGTGCGGCACAGAAAAATCTTGAGGAACTCGCCCGGTATGAGCCCAAGTTCCGCGAAGCCTTGACCGCGCTCGAGACAGCGCGCATCAGCGTGGAGGACGTTGGCGCGACCTTGCGCGATTATGCCGGAGGCATTCAGGCCTCGCCCGAGCACCTGGCCGCAGTCGAAGACCGGCTCGCGTTGCTCGATCGCCTCAAGCGCAAGTATGGGCCGACTCTCGAAGACGTAATCAATCTCGGTGCCCAAGTTGCTCGCAAACTTTCGGAAATAGAAAACAAGGACGAAGTCTTGCGAAGTCTTCGTCAAGATCTTGCCAGAGCCGCGGCCAAATATTTGGAAGCTGCCCGCGCTTTGTCGAAGAAACGTCGCGAGGGCGCCCGCCAGCTGGAAAAATTAGTAGAAGCGGAAATCAATGATTTGGCTATGAACGCTTCTTTCCGTATCGAAGTCAGCGGTTCGGAGGAAGAAAGCAACTGGACAAGCTCGGGCTTCGATAGGGTTGTCTACTTTATCTCACCCAATCCCGGCGAACCGCTGCGGCCTGTCGAGCAGATTGCGTCAGGAGGGGAACTCTCCCGGGTCCTGCTGGCCTTGAAGGCGACCGTAGAGACCGGGGCTCGTCGGGGCCGGAAGCGAGACTCCGGGACCGAGCGCACGTTGGTGTTCGATGAGATCGACACCGGAATTGGCGGTCGGGCGGCCGAAGCAGTGGGGAAAAAGTTGAAGGCGCTGTCGCGCGCCAACCAGGTACTCTGCGTCACTCACTTGCCGCAGATTGCCACCTTCGCCGACCACCATTACCTGATCGAAAAGAAGGAATTTGGCAGCCGCACCCGAACCTCAGTTCGACTTATCATCGGCGAGGAACGAACTGAGGAGATCGCCCGCATGCTCTCCGGGGCGAAACTTACCGAAGCCTCCCGCAAACACGCTGAGCAGATGCTAAGAAGCAACGCTTAGTGCTATCGAGGACGAGGGTTTTACAAAGCTGCCTATCAGCATCGGAAGCAACTAGGGCAGGATTGCTGCCGCTCGACCACCGTGACCCGTTCGACCGCTCGCTGGTTGCCCAAGCCCAGGCTGTGCCTACGCCCATCTTGAGTGCCGGTATGATTTTGGATCGTTACGACATAAAGGGTTGGTAGCGCTCCGACAGCCCCGCCTAGGGCGGGCGACCATTCGCTGTTAAAAACCCACCACCCGCTGCTAATCCTTGGTGTTTCTAGCGTTTACTTTGACCAACCCGGTTCCAGGCAGGTACTTTTTGTGGATACAAACAGTGGGGAACGTGTAACCTAATAAAGAGCAGGGAAGAGGAATTCGTGTCAAGCGAAAGTAAGACGCTACTTTTACTGAAACCCCGTGGCTTCTGTGCCGGTGTGGTGCGGGCCATCGACATCGTCCGTATCGCTCTGGAAGCCTTCGGCCCGCCCATTTATGTACGCAAAGAAATTGTCCACAATCGGTTTGTGGTCGAAGAACTGCAGGGCAAAGGCGCCATATTCGTCGACAGCGTCGACGAGGTCCCAAACGGCGAGCGGGTAATTTACAGCGCCCACGGAGTCTCGCCCGAGGTCCGCGACGCCAGCCGGCAACGCGGTTTGCGGGTAATCGATGCCACCTGTCCGCTGGTCACAAAGGTGCATGTGGAGGCGGTTAAGTTTGCCAAGGAGGGTTATTCGCTTATCCTCATTGGCCATCGCGACCATGACGAGGTGATTGGCACTCTCGGCGAGGCACCACTCGTGACCCAAGTTGTAGGCAGCCCTCTAGAAGTGGGAGCGCTGACCGTGCCCGATCCGAACCGGGTTGCTTATCTCACTCAGACTACCTTGAGCCTGGACGAGACCAAGGACATCATCGAAGCCTTGCGCCAGCGATTCCCCAACATTAAAGGCCCGGCCGCGCAGGATATCTGCTACGCCACCGAAAACCGGCAGGTGGCTGTCAAGCATGTAGCTTCTGAAGCTGATCTGCTGCTGGTAGTGGGCTCGGACAACAGTTCCAACTCCAAACGTCTCGTGGAGGTGGCCCGCAGTCTCGGAACCAGCGCGCACTTGATCGACAGTTACAAGAACATCGAGCCGAATTGGCTGGGGGGCGTCAAAACGATCGCTTTGACGGCCGGAGCTTCGGCTCCCGAGTGCCTAGTGGAAGAAGTGGTGGAATTCCTCGCCGGGAAGGGCTTCGGGAACGTACAGGAAGTTGAGGTCATGCCCGAGAACGTACGCTTCGGCTTGCCGCCGGAGATCGTGGAAGCAATCGCCAGCGCGCCTGCCGGTGCGGCGGTGGAGTAGGTAGGCCCCATGGAAGACAACTCCCCCTCCAGGCCGGCTGCCCCGCAGCTGCGCTTCGGTAAGATCGATGACTTAGTGAGCCGAGTAGCCGTCGGAATTGACGCGGCTCGCAAGTATCTTTTTTCCCACCAGTACGAGCAGGGTTACTGGTCCGGCGAACTAGTCGCCGACACCACCCTGGAATCCGATTACATCCTGCTGCACACGCTTCTGGGTACTGGAAATAAGGAGCGTTTTCACAAATGTGCCAACTACATTCTCCGGCACCAGAACGAGGATGGCGGCTGGCCCATCTACATCAAGGGTCCTTCCAACATCAGCGCGTCGGTGAAAGCCTATTTCGGACTAAAGCTTGCCGGATATAAAGCCGACCATCCGGCGCTGGTGCGTGCGCGCAAGAAGATTCTGGAAATGGGCGGCGCGACCGAGGTCAACACCTTCACTAAGATTTATCTCTGTTTCTTGGGCCAGTATGACTACGACGCCGTTCCGGCGGTCCCACCCGAGATCGTTCTTTTTCCCAATTGGTTCTGGTTCAACATCTACGAGATTTCTTCCTGGTCGCGGGCCATCCTGGTGCCGCTGTCGATTTGCTATGCCAAGAAACCGCTGAAGAAGATTCCCGACGAAATGGGCGTGGCAGAGCTGTTCGTAGGGGGACGCGATAAGTCGCGCATGCACCTGCGCTGGAGCAATCAGCTCCTCTCCTGGCGCAACTTCTTCCTCGTGCTCGATCGGATGGTTCATTGGTTCGAGCGCGTGCATATTCGTCCGCTGCGCTGGCTCGCGCTCCTGCGCGCCGAGAGGTGGATGCTGGAGCGCTTCGAAATGAGTGATGGACTGGGTGCGATCTACCCGTCCATGATGAACGCCATCATCGCACTGCGCTGCCTAGGTTACTCGCTCGATGATCCGCAAGTGATCCGCGCCATGGACGAATTTGAAAAGCTCGGCATCGAGGAAGGCGACACTTTCCGCATGCAGCCCTGTATGTCGCCGGTGTGGGACACTGCCTACGCGCTGTTTGCCTTGGCCGAAGCCGGCGTCCCCGCCAATGACAAACGGATGATCAAGTGCGCCGACTGGCTCTTGCAGAAACAGGTACGCAATGCCGGCGACTGGAAAGTAAAAAACACCCGGGGCCAGCCTGGCGGCTGGTATTTCGAATTCAACAACGAGTTTTATCCCGACGTAGACGACAGCGCCATGGTGTGCCTGGCCCTGAGCCGCGTGGAACATCCTAACGGACGCTACCAGCGCGAATCGGTGCAGCGCGCAATCGACTGGATCTTCTCCATGCAGTGCAAGAACGGCGGCTGGGCCTCGTTCGACAAAGACAATGACCGCATGGTGTTCCAGCACATTCCCTTCGCCGATCACAACGCCATGCTCGACCCGCCCACCGTAGACATCACCGGCCGCATTCTGGAGATGCTTGCCACCTATGGCTATGACAAAAATGACAAGCGCGTGAAGCGCGCCATCAACTTCATTCGAAAAGAGCAGGAACCCGATGGCTCCTGGTTCGGCCGCTGGGGTGTGAACTACATCTACGGAACGATGCTGGTGCTGCGCGGTTTGGAAGCCATGGGCGTGGACCATCACGAGCCCTATGTCCAACAGGGCGCGGAATGGTTGCGCATGGTGCAGAACCCCGATGGGGGTTGGGGTGAGACCGCGGACTCCTACCACCATCCCAGCCAGCGTGGCGTCGGTCCCAGCACTCCGTCCCAGACGGCCTGGGCGATCATGGGTCTGCTCGCTGCCAACGACACGCGCAGCGACTCGGTCGCGCGCGGCATTGCTTATCTGCTGCGCACGCAAAAGAAAGACGGCTCATGGGACGAGCCGGCCACCACCGGCACCGGCTTCCCGCGTGTCTTCTACCTGGTCTATACGCTCTACCGCGAGTACTTCCCGCTGATCGCGCTGACCAATTACGCCAAGGTCATGGCCGGCGGCGAGACAAGCACTCTGAATCGCAGCGCGTAACCAAGTTCTCCTTTGCCAGTTCGCGGTTCTCGGACCTGAATCGGGTTAAGCTGAGAGCCGGGAACTGGGAACTACCGTCAAGTTCTCAGTTCCCGGTTCTCAATCTGCTTGGCGGTGAAACTGAGAACTGGGGACTGAGAAGCGAAAACTAAGTTGAAGGCTTTTGTCACAGGGGCGACGGGATTCGTCGGCAGCCACGTGGCTCGGGTGTTGGCCGATCAGGGTGCCGACCTGCGCCTTCTGGTTCGTTCCACCAGCAATCCCAAGAACATAGAAGGTGTTCGGGCGGACCGTGTCGTTGGTGACTTGCGCGATGCCGCCTCCTTGGAAAAAGCTATCTCAGGATGCGACACGGTCTTCCACGTGGCCGCGGACTATCGTCTTTGGATACACGATCCGGACCAGATGTACCGATCGAATGTGGAAGGCACGCTAGCAGTTCTCGAAGCAGCGCGCAAGGACGGCGTTCGTCGCGTGGTCTACACCTCAAGCGTGGCCACCGTGGGCTTCACTGGAACCGGCCCGCCCGCTGACGAGAACTCGCCCGTGTCGCTCGACCACATGATCGGCCACTACAAGCGTTCTAAATTCATGGCCGAACAGGTCGCGATTGAGGCTGGGAAGAGCGGCATGGATGTCGTGATTGTGAATCCCACGACCCCAGTTGGAGAAAGGGACATCAAACCGACTCCTACGGGTCGCATCATTGTTGATTTTCTGAAGCGAAGGTTTCCGGCTTACGTGGATACCGGACTTAACTTGGTCGACGTCACCGAATGCGCTCATGGGCACGTAGCCGCCTTGGAAAAGGGCCGGAGCGGCGAACGTTACATCCTGGGAGGCGAGAATCTGACATTGAAACAGATTCTCGACAAGCTGGCGGCAATCACGGGACTGCCGTCGCCGCATGTCCGGGTGCCCTATATAGTCGCGCTGGCCACGGGAGTTGTCGACGAAGTCGTGACCGGCCGTATTCTCCGCCGCGAACCTCGTGCCACGATTGACGCGGTGCGCATGGGGCGGAAGAAAATGTGGGTCTCGTCGGCAAAAGCCGAGCGCGAACTGGGCTGGAAAGTAGTGCTGGTAGAAGGGGCTCTCCGTCGAGCCGTGGACTGGTTCCGCGCCCACGGTTACGCCTGACAGAATATGGAGGGACGGGCGTCCTCGCCGTCCGGCCGAGGCAGGCTCGGCAGGTTTTCGACGCAACCACACAATCATGTCTAACCAAATTGCCATCGTCGCCGCCCTAGAGTACGAAGTGAAAGCGGGTGTCAAGAACTGGCGCGTGAACGAGCGCGAACACGCCGGCCGGGTTTTCAAGTTTTATGAAAGCGAACGCGCGGTGCTGGTCTGCGGCGGAATTGGAGCGGAACCTGCTCGCCGCGCCGCCGAGGCTGTCATTTCTTTGTACAAACCGATGCTGGTGGTTTCAATTGGTTTAGCCGGCGGCCTGGATCCGGAATTGAAGGTCGGCAATCTGTTCACTCCTCGTACGGTCATCGATGCTGGCGATGGCAGCAGCGTGGGTACGGGGGTCGGGAACGGTGTGCTGGTGAGCTTTGCCGAAGTGGCCAGCGCGGACCAGAAGAGCAACTTGGCGAAGGCCTTTAACGCGCAGGCAGTCGACATGGAAGCAGCCGCCGTGGCGCGGGGGGCCAAGGCACGCGGCGTTCGCTTCGGAGCCGTAAAAGCCATTTCAGATGAGAGAGACTTCGTGATGCCTCCGCTCGAGCGCTTTATCCAAGACGGTCAACTACAATATGGAAAGTTCGCATTGTTCGCCGCTGCCCAGCCCTGGCTCTGGCCAACGGTAATACTCCTAGCTTTGAACACTTGGCGTGCCTCCAAGACCCTCTGCGCATGGCTGGATCAGTACAATAGCCAACCTGAGTCTCTGGAGAGAAAGCCTGCTGAGATGCATCCTATAAGCAAGGACAAAATCTGAGACATGGCAGTCGCAGGGCAGGCGGTAATCCGGAAGCGGGATAACCCTATCCCGACCACCATGCTGGCCGCCGTGTACCGCGGCGTAAACGACGTGCGCATGGAAACTGTGCCCGTGCCTGAAATCGGCCCGGGCGAACTCCTCGTGCGCGTGCATACCTGTGGGATCTGCGGCACGGATTTAAAAAAGATCGCCACCGGCTCCCATTCGGCGCCTCGCATCTTCGGCCATGAGACCTCCGGTTTGGTAGCTCGAGTGGGCAAGGGCGTCAAGAATTTCCAGCCCGGCGACCGGGTGATGGTCTTCCATCACATCCCGTGCGGTGAGTGCTACTACTGCCGCCACAAGGCGTTTGCTCAATGTCCAACTTATAGAAAGGTCGGTTGTACCGCAGGCTTCGAGCCGTCCGGCGGGGGGTTTGCCCAGTACGTGCGCGTGATGGATTGGATTGCCGAGCGCGGCGCGATTCCGGTTCCGGACGATGTTTCTTTCGAGCAAGCCTGCTTTGTCGAGCCGGTCAATACCTGCATGAAGGGGATTGATTCGCTCCATCTGGAGAAGGGCGAGACCGTCTTGGTAATCGGCCAAGGCCCCATTGGCATCATCCTGGGCGTACTGGCCCAACGGACGGGCGCTAGCGTTATCACTTCCGACTTGCGTCCGGAAAGGCTTAAAATAAGTCAAACCTTTGGCTTAGGCCTGACAATTGATGCATCGTGTGCCGACACGGTGAGGTCGATACGCGAGCGAACCGAGGGTCGGGGTGCGGATGCCACCCTCCTTGCTGTGGGTGGCAACAACCTGATCCGAACCGCTATGGATGCGACGCGTCCTGGAGGCCGGGTTTTGTTGTTTGCGCAAACCGTGCACGGGGAAGCTACGATTGATCCGGCCGCCGTTTGCGTGGACGAGAAGACGCTTTTGGGTTCCTATAGTGCGTCTGTCGATTTGCAAGAGGAGTCAGCGCGTTTTGTGATGAGCCACGACATGGATTGGGCCCGCCTGATCTCCCATCGTTTTCCGCTGGCCGAGAGCGTAGAGGCTCTGAACTTAGCCGCCCAGCCTCAAGCCGACTCGTTAAAAGTCGTGATCCAGCCGGGCAGCACGTGGGAAGGAACCTTGTGACGGGCAAGATGACCGCTGCCGTCCTCTACGGCAAAGAGGACATGAAGATCGAGAAGGTGCCGATTCCTCGACTCGAAGAAGGCGAACTGCTGATCAAAGTCCAGGTGGCTCTCACCTGCGGCACTGACGTAAAAGTCTATCGCCGTGGCTATCACGCGCGCATGATCGTGCCGCCCGCTCTTTTCGGACACGAACTGGCGGGAACAATCGACGAAGTCGGGCCGGGAGTTCGCAAGTTCAAGAAAGGGGAGCGAGTTGTCGCCCTCAATTCGGCCCCCTGCGGTGTCTGTTTCTTCTGCAAGAAACATCAGGAAAATCTCTGCGAAGACCTGCTCTTCAACAACGGCGCCTACGCTGAATATATTCGCGTTCCGCGACGCATTGTTGAAACCAACCTGCTGACCATCCCCGATTACGTGAACTACCAGGATGCGGCGATGGTGGAGCCGCTGGCCTGCGTGCTGCGCGGGTTGCACGAGACCGGGGTGGAAATCGGCGACACCGTGGCGGTGATCGGCGGCGGTCCGATTGGCCTGATGTTTGTCCAGGTGGCGCATGCCATCGGTTGTAACGTGATTGCGGTTGTGAAGCACGATTCCCAAGTCGCAGCCGCCAAGCGCAAAGGAGCCCATGACGTAATTCAAATCGGCCACGTCAGTGATCCTGTGGAAGCGGTGCGGACAATTTCTTCAGCCAAGCGAGGCCCGGATGTTGTCATCGAGGCAGTCGGTCGTCCCGAGGCCTGGGAAGGGGCCGTCAACATGGTGCGCAAGGGCGGTACGGTGAATTTCTTCGGCGGATGCGCGGCCGGGACGAAAGTGCAGATTGATACCAACCGGCTGCACTATTCCGAGATTACGCTGAAGGCGACCTTCCACCACACCCCCGAGACCGTGCGCCGCGCCTTCGCCCTGATTGCGGAGAAAAAGGTGAAAGGCTCGGACTACATCACCGGAGAAGCTCCTTTGTCTCGCTTGCATGACGTGCTGCGTCTCATGCTCAATCGCAATGGCGACATTAAGACCGCGATCATTCCTGGACACTGACACACGAACCAGACACGCACGCCATGATGCCACCCGTCGTTACGAATGCGGCTGAACGTTCTGCCCTGCCCGGCTGGGACAGCCTTCCTGCCGAATACCTAATTCCCGAAGTCGCACCCACGGAAGACGAAGCCCGCCAGTACTGCCGACAGCTGGCCCGCAGGCATTACGAGAACTTCTCGGTGGCCACGTGGTTCTTGCCGAAACGCCTGCAACAGCATTTTTTCAACCTGTATGCCTATTGCCGAATCGCGGACGACTTGGGGGATGAAGTTGGCGATCCCGCGGCTTCCTTGAAGCTGCTTGACCAGTGGCAAGCTGAGTTGGATGCCTGCTATCGCGGCCAGCCCAAACATCCGGTGTTGGTTGCCCTGGCTGCCACGGTTCGAGCTTTTGACATCCCTAAGCATGAATTCTCGGACCTGCTTACCGCATTTCGCCGCGATCAGACCGTTAGGCGGTATGCGACCTTTGACGATGTCGTGGGTTACTGCAAGTATTCGGCCAACCCGGTCGGGCATCTGGTGCTGTATGTTTGCGGCTATCGCGACCAAGAGCGGCAGAAACTCTCCGATTTCACCTGCACGGCTCTGCAACTGGCAAATTTTTGGCAGGACGTCAGCCTGGATTACGGGAAAGGACGCATCTATCTGCCCATCGAAGACCTGCGTCGCTTTGGCGTCAGTGAAGATGACATTGCTACCCGGCGGAACACCGCTCCATTCCTGGAAATGATGCGCTTCGAAGTGGAACGTGCCCGGGAATGGTTCCGGCAAGGTTTGCCGCTGGTGGGAAAGGTGAATCGGGCTCTCGCCATCGATATCGAATTGTTCAGCCGTGGCGGACAGGAGATTTTGAACGCCATCGAGCGGCAAGGCTATGCCGTGCTGGGCCAGCGCCCGGCCATTTCCAAGTCCCGCAAACTGGCGCTGGTAGCCCGCGCTGCGCTGGGAAGCCTGATATGAGTGCCAGTGTGCAACAAGCTCCAGTCCAGCCCGCGGTTCCGGCATCGCAACTGGCAGTTGCTTATTCGGTTTGCCGCACGATTACGCGCCGTTCGGCCAAAAATTTCTACTACGCATTCCTGGTCCTGCCCAGACGAAAGCGTTCCGCCCTCTGCGCCGTGTACGCTTTTATGCGCCGCTGCGACGATATTGCAGATGAACCCGGTCTCTCGCTCCGCGAACGGCGCCTCAAACTGGCGGACTGGCTCGATGCCATGCACCGGGTGGTCACCGGCGAGCAGACCGACGATCCCGTGCTGCTTGCCTTATCCGATGCCCATCGCCGTTTCAAGATTCCGGTAGAACTTCTCGACCAGCTTGCCTTCGGCACCGCCATGGATCTGCAGGAAAGCACTACTCCCATAGATGGAACCCGGGGGTTGGCCGCTAACGAACTGACTGCCCGCTATAAGACGTTCGACGATCTTTACCAGTACTGCTACCGCGTAGCGTCAGTCGTGGGACTGGTATGCATCCGGGTATTCGGCTATCGCAAGCCGGAGGCGGAGCCTTTGGCCGAGCGCTGCGGACTGGCTTTCCAGCTTACCAACATCATCCGCGACGTGAAGGAAGACGCGGCCATGAAGCGGGTTTATCTGCCAGACGAGGACCTGGCGAAATTCGGGCTGAGCGCGACCGAATTGCGCAACCCGCAGAGCGCTCGTTTTCGGCCGCTCCTGGCGATGGAGGCTGAGCGGGCCCGGGAGTACTATCGCTCCGCTGACGAGCTGATCCCGCTGATGGATCACGACAGTCAGCCCGCGCTCTGGGTGCTGGTTACCATTTACCGGCAGCTTCTGGAAAAGATCGCCGCCAAGCAATACGAAGTTTTTGACGAGAAGATCAGCCTCACTACCCGGGAAAAGCTGAAGGTGCTGTTTAAAGGCTTTCTGAAACGCTTGGCGGGATGAACCGGCCCTCGGCAGAATCACCCACCGTGGCGGTCGTCGGCGGCGGACTGGCCGGACTGGCTGCCGGATGCGCTCTCTCCGAAGCTGGTTTTCGAGTAACTCTGTTCGAGCGCCGCCCCTTTCTTGGTGGCCGTGCTTCTTCGTATCAACATCCCGGAACCGGCGAAATGGTCGACAACTGCCAGCATGTACTGTTAGGCTGCTGCACCAATCTCATCGCGTTCTATGAGCGCGCAGGCGTGGCCGACAAGATTCGCTGGTACGATCGACTCACCTTTCTCGAGCCGGGGGGAAGAGCTTCGGAGATTGGGGCCTCACTGCTGCCCGCCCCTTTCCACACGGCGCCCTCGTTCTTGGCAGCAGACTGTTTAGGTATACGAGACAAAGTGGCGATTGCCCACTCGATGCTGGCTCTTATGCCGTCAACCGTCAAAGATACCGGGGAGTCTTTCCTGGATTGGTTGAAGCGTCATCGTCAAACTGAGCTCGCCATCGAGCGTTTTTGGAAGACCGTGCTGGTGAGCGCCCTGAATGAAGATCTGGATCGCATATCCGTCGCCTACGCCGCACAGGTGTTTCGAGAATCCTTCCTCAAGTCACGAGCGGCGGGGCGCGTGGGCGTTCCGACGGTTCCCTTAACTGAGCTCTACCATGCCGCCGGCAGTTACATCTGTGCCCGCCAGGGCGACGTACGATTCCGGTCAGCGGTAGACACTTTTAGGGCCGCCGCCTCCGAGCCAAGCCTGTCGATCAACGGACAGGAATTTCGCTGTGACTATCTCGTTCTGGCAGTGCGGTTCGACCAGTTGAGCCGGCTCTTGTCTAATTTGCCGGAGGCCCAAGCTTTGCGGGAATCGCTGACCCAATTCGAGCCTTCGCCCATCACTGGAATTCATCTCTGGTTTGATCGTGAGATCAGCGAGCTTGACCATGCCGTATTGCTCGACCGAACTATCCAGTGGATGTTTCACAAATCCCGCCTGCTTGATCGGGAGCGACAGCGAGCCGCGTCCGGCAGTTACATCGAACTGGTGGTCAGCTCATCCAAGTCACTGGTAGGACGATCTCGTACCCAAATCATCGATCTGGCTCTGAAGGAAACGCGTGAGTTTTTCCCTGGAGCAGTGGCCGCGAATCTCGCCAAAGCCACGGTGATTAAGGAAGTACACGCCACCTATTCGCCGCGCCCTGGAATTGATCGCTACCGTCTCGGTAATGTGACCGTCTGGCCACGGGTCTTCCTTGCCGGCGATTGGACTCGTACGGGCTGGCCCGCCACCATGGAAGGCGCTGTCCGCAGTGGTTACCTGGCGGCCCAGGCCCTGGCTCGGGAAGCGGGGCAGCGCGATGCTGTGTACCTGGTTCCCGACCTTCCACCATCTGGACTGATGCACCTGTTTCGCTAAGAGCCCCTTTCCGAGTTTTTCGGATAAGTTTGTCCGGGCCTTGGGCGTTGTTCCGGGAGCGACTCTAAATGAAGTAATGGTTAGGGGTTACTAAAGGTCAGGGCTGGTTTGGGAATTGGAAAGGTTCATGCAAAAGCCTAAGCTAGAGCTGTAGGCGCCATTTGGGAGTTGGCTACCCTCCCCCACGTTTCGGCGCTATTGCCTCAGCGATCCTCTGAGGCTGGTACCCAATGTTTCAGCTGCCGATACGCACTTGCTGGAGTGTCGATTGAGGATTTTGCCCAAAGTTCGACGAGTCGACCGCGCGGGGTACGCCGCGATTGCGGCCCTGCTGTTCTCGACGACACTAGTCGTTGCCCAAGAAGTCAGCCTCGATTGGCAACAGCAGATGCGGCAGCAGGTCAGGAATCAACAATTGGATGCAGCCCTGGTCACGATCGAGCAACGTCTCAACAGCCATCCCCAGGACCTCGAAGCTCGTACGTGGCACGGGCGGGTGCTCGCTTGGAGGGGACGGTGGACGGAGGCGGAGACCGAGTACCGCCGGGTGCTCGAACAAGCTCCGGATGACACCGAGACCATGGGCGGGCTTTCCGACGTGCTCCTCTGGCAGGGAAAACCGGAAGAAGCGCTTCCCCTTCTGGATCGGGCATCGAGCCTGGCGCCGCACCAGTCGGAAATTCTTCTGCGCCGCGCCCGAGTTCTGCGTGAGCTGGGACGAACCGCCGATGCCAAAAAACAGTTTCGACAAGTCCTCGCCTTCGAGCCCGCGAACAAAGAAGCCGAGCGCGGTCTGACCGGGTTGGCGGAGCAAACGCATCACGAACTACGCCTCGGCATCGACCTTGACACTTTCAATTACGCCGACACCGCGCAGGCGCAAGCTCTCACTGTCGGCTCGCGCTGGGGTCGCCGCTGGTCCACGCGCCTCGGCACAACCTTCTACCAGCGATTCGGCGCGAATCCCGGCAAGTTTTTCGCCAGCTCTGGGTTTCGTTTTAGCGGTAAAGACTGGCTCAATGCTGGTGGCGCGCTGGCCAACCAGAACGATGTGATTCCGACCAACGAAGCCTTCCTCGAGTACGGCCACGGATTCAAGTTCGATAACCCTTGGGTACGAGGGCTGGAAGCTTCCTACCAGCAGCACTGGCTGTGGTATCGCGGAGCGCATGTCCTCACGCTGAGCCTCAACCAGATCTATTACCTGCCCCAGGACTGGACCTGGACGCTTACCGTAACGGGCGCACGCAACGGGTTCGCGGGTACCGGCATCGAATGGGTCCCCTCGGGATCGAGCAGGCTTGGTTTCCCGCTATACCGCCGATTGACCGGTAGTTTTTCCTTTGCCGTGGGTAGCGAAAATTTCGCTCAAGTCGACCAAATCGGCCGCTTTTCGGCGCGCACTTTCGGCGGGGGACTCGGCTACCGCTTCAACCATCGCCAGGATCTCAGCGGCTATGTGGCTGCGCAACATCGCACGCAGGGTCGCACTCAGAACAGTTTCGGGTTGAGCTATGGATTTCGTTTCTAGGCTGATCTCTCAACTCGGCCCTGTAGCTGGGATGGTGCTGAAAGCAATCTTCTTTTCTCTGCTCGGCATATTTCTGCTCGTCGCCTTCATTGTGACTCGCCGCTGGTATCGCGCCCGCTACTTCCGCCGGCTCAACCAGCGTACTTTTGCCTTGCGTGCGGTCTGGGACGACCTTGTCGCCGGACGCCTGCCGGTGAAGGAATGGCGGTTGAACCCGTTTGATTGTGAGATCGTCGAAGCCATTCTGCTGGACAACATCGAGACCGCCAATCCCGATCAATTAGCACCCCTGCTGTCGTGTCTGCGCGACAGCGGCTTATTGGATATGCGCATTCGGGAGGCCCGGGTTTCCGGCGGCTGGAAGCGGCGCACCGCCCTGGTGGCCCTGGGCCGAACTCGCGCGCCGGAAGCAGTTCCTGCGCTGGCCGAGGCCCTGGACTCGCCTTCCGAAGAAACTCGCGTTGCCGCGGTGCGCGGACTGGGGCGCACCGGTCTGCCTGGGGCCGCTGTGCCGTTGCTCGATCGTCTGGTCGGGAATGAAATCGAGGTGCCGGAGCACACTTTGAAGAACGCACTGGCGAATTGCTGCCGCAAGTCACCGAGCGTACTGATCAGTTACTTGAACAAGTCCACCAGGCAAACCCGTGAACTGATCGCGCGCGTGCTAGGAGAGGTGGCCAGCGCGGAGCTGGGGGACGAGTTGATGATCCTTGCGGCCGACCCGCTTGCGGAAGTGCGTGCTTCCGCGGCGCGGGCCCTGGCTGCGGCGCCGCCCTCGATTGCTCTGCCCGCGTTAACCGTCCTGGTCTGCGACGACGAGTGGTTTGTGCGGCTGCGTGCGGTGGTGGCTTTAGGATTCATGGAGCACCAGGGGCGAGTCAGGCCGCTGATCCGGGCGCTATGCGACAGGAACCGCTACGTGCGGCAGCGGGCGGCGTGGGCATTGGCCCGGCTCGGACCTCAGCTGGAGGATGTTCTTGAGCAAGTGGTCGACACGCGTGACAGTTACGCCCTACAAGCGTTCGTTTCGGAACTGGAGCGATCGGGAGCGATCGAAAAAGTCATCGAGGCACTGGGGGGATCGGAGGAAGACAACTCGGCGGGAAACGTCCTGCTGGACGCTCTCAACGCGGGGAAGAAGCGCGTGGAGGCGGCCTTGATCTCTGCGGCGGCCGCAGGGAGAGGTTGATGCGCCCAATCCTCGACTTGGCGAACCACACGTTCTTCGTTTACTACCTTCTTTCCAATGTCATCTACCTGGTGCTGCTCGTCACCGCGCTCGCCAAGAACACCTTGCATCGTTACCGCCTGGCTAGCTTGCGTCTGGAAGGGCTGAAAAGCTCGCCTTTTACCCCGCCTATCACGCTAGTGGTCCCGGCGCATAACGAGCAAAACTTCATCGTGGACAGCGTCCGCTCTCTGCTGACGCTCGACTACCCGGAACTCGAAGTGGTCGTGGTCAACGACGGCTCGCGCGACAACACGCTGGAAGCGCTAAAGCGGGCTTTCGAATTGCGTCCGGCCCGTCTTCTCTACATTCCCGATCTTCCCAGCGCTCCCGTAAAGGCGATCTACAACAGTTGGAGCGAGCCTCGCCTGCTGGTTCTGGACAAGGACTCGGCGGGAAGTAAGGCTGACGCTATCAATGCCGGGCTGAATCTGGCTACTAGCCCGTATGTTTGCGTGGTCGATGCAGATTCAATTCTGGAGAAAGAGTCGCTGCTGCGTATTATGGCGGGAGTCTTCTCCGACCCGAGCCGTGTGGTGGCCGTGGGCGGAATTGTGCGCGTACTCAATGGTTGCCGGGTGGAGCACGGAGAACTCGAACAGGTGCGCCTCCCAAAACGTGGCATCGAGGTTCTCCAGGTAATCGAATATCTGCGCGCTTTCCTGATCGGCCGCGAAGCCTGGGCTCACTTCAATGCATTGCCCATCATCTCCGGAGCGTTCGGAATCTTTCGCAAGGATCTGCTGAAAAAGGTGGGCGGCTTTCGTGCACGCGCCATTGGGGAAGACCTGGATTTGGTGGTGCGTTTGCATCGCCACCTGCAAGAGCAGAATCAGCCCTATCACATCACCTTTATTCCCGATCCAACCTGCTGGACGGAAGTGCCGTTTGATTTGAGGTCGCTGGCGCGGCAACGAGCGCGTTGGCACAAGGGTCTCCTGGACACGCTATGGCCCAACCGCGACATGCTCTTCAACCCGCGCTACGGCCGGGTCGGTTTGCTGATTCTGCCCTACATGTGGCTCTTTGAACTGTTCGCACCAGTCGTGGAGTTCACCGGTTACGCGAGCATCATTGCGGCGGCGATCCTTGGCCTGCTGAGCCGGCAGTTCCTGCTGCTATTCCTCGTCTTTGGATACGCTTTCGCCACGCTCATCTCCATCGGTTCGGTCCTGCTGGAAGAGATGACGTACCGTCGCTACAGCGACTGGCGGGAAGTCGCCCGCCTCCTCCTCTACGCGATGGTCGAGCATTTCCCATACCGGCAGTTGACCATGATCTGGCGGCTGCAGGGTTTGTGGCAGTATCTGCGTGGGGACCTGAAGTGGCGCGAGATGAAGCGCGTCGGAACGGGCGCCGGAGCCTGACGGTGCGGGTGAGAGAGTGGGTAGTGGTCCGTCATTAGTCTGGCCGCTCGGGACTAGTTAGCCACTAACCACAGATACCCGGAAAGCCCCCCTGAGTTCACAATCGGAATCGTTCTCTCCGGGTGCAGGGTTACCTCGCGAGCAGGAAAACTCCAGCGGCCACAAACACGGCAGATGTCCAGCGGCGCCGGTCCACTCTCTCTTTGAGAAAAATGCGGGCTGCAAAAACGTTCGCCACAAAGGTGAGGGAAGCAGCTGCTGGACCCACCAAGCTCACGTCATTCCATGATAAAGCAAACAGCAGGCTATAGAAGGCGACTGCCATACAACCGAGGCCAACGAGAAACGTGCGGGTACGCAATAGGCGTCCCACTAACACCCGCGTTCCCAAGCGCCGCCGTAACTCGCCGACATCCCCGACCTTTTTCATGGCTCCCGAGAGGAGAACGTCGCCCGATGTGGAAGCCAGCACGACGGCGAGGACGGAGCACCACGTGTAGAGCTCTTTCACCCCTGCCCTCCCGTCGAGACGGTCTCGGGTTCGCACTCCATCTGCGGCCGCGAACCGTGCCCACGATGATGCTTCGTCAGTTCCGGGCCGCCGGCAACAAACCCCACCCCGGTTGTGATCAATACGATTCCCAACCAGCGGGCGGTATGGATGTGCTCATGCAACTGGTACTGGGCAGTGAACGCCAGCAAAACGTAGCCAAGCGAAGTCGCCGGCAAGACGTAAGTCAGGTCAGCCCAGGAGAGCGCAGTCATGTAGCAGGCGAAGAAAGTCAGCAGGAAAAGGATACCAAGCGCGACCGAGGGGTTCAGGATGGCCAGGATGACATGCGGAACGTTCCCCAGGGAGATGTTACCCACTTGCTTCATGCCGCGGGAAAGCAGGGAATCGCCCATCGCCGAGAAGACAGTTATGCCGGCCAGGACTAAGTACTTGCGCAGACTCACATGGCTCCCGAAGCGTTGACGGGTTCGACCGGTTCGGGAGCCTGGGCTGTGACCTTGGCCTTCTGTTTGACCAACTTGTTGCGCATGGAGCGCACCTTGAGGAAGGTCTTGGCTTCTTTGTAAAGACGTTTGCGCTCACCGCCGTGAAAAACCGCCTTCTTCAGGATCCGGAACACGGCCTTGGGACGGAAATAATACTCATCGTAGAAGCGGTGCACTGAAGCCAGGATCTGGTCGGCGGGCAAACCCGGGTACTGAATGTGTGCCAGTTGATGGCCGCCCTCGTCCACCATCTTGCTGCCGCTCACCATAAAGCCGTTCTTCACGGCGTAGTCATAGAGCTCGGTGCCAGGATAGGCATGTGCCACCGAAACCTGAATGGTTTCTACATCGAGTTCCTTGGCAAAAGCGATGGTGTTGTTAATGGTCTGGCGAGTTTCACCCGGCAAACCAAGTATGAAATCGCCGTGAATTACCAGCCCGAGCTTGTGGCAGTCTTTGGTGAACTGGTGAGCGCGCTCGACGGTGGCCCCCTTTTTGATGTTCTTGAGAATCTGCGCATCGCCAGACTCGAAGCCTACGATCAGCAACCGGCACCCCCCTTCCTTCATGGCCTTCAGGGTTTCGTAGTCGGTGGTGACGCGCGAAGTGCATGACCAGGTCAGGTTAAGCGGCTTCAACTTGGCGCAAAGCTCTAGGGTACGAGCCTTCTGGATATTGAAGGTATCGTCGTCGAAGAAGAATTCTTTGACATTCGGCCAGTATTGTTTGGCCTTGGCCATCTCGCTAGCCACATCATCGCTGGAACGTTTGCGCCAGGGATGGCCGCTCAGAGTCTGCGGCCACAAGCAGAAGGTGCACTGAGCCGGACAGCCACGCGTGGTGTAGAGGGAAACATAGGGGTTCAGCAGGAATGGAACGTTGTAGCGGGTGACGTCAAGGTCCCGCTTGTAAACATCGGTGACATGCGGCAGAGAATCCAGATCCTGGACTTGCGGAGCGTCGGGATTGTGAACCACCCGTCCGTCCTCGAGATACGAGACACCCAGGATTTCTTCGAGTGACTTGCCATGGGCATAGTCGACAACCGCGTAATCAAATTCTTTGCGGCAAACGAAATCAATGGCCGAACAGTCGCGTAAGGACTTCTCGGGAAGCACGCTGACGTGTGGCCCGACGAAGGCAATCTTTATCCCCGGATTGGCCTTCTTGATGGCCTGGGCCAAACGGATATCGCCCGGAAACCCTGGCGTGCTGGTGAACAGTACCAGGAACTCATACCGGTTGGCGATGTCGATTGTGTCCTCGGTCGAAACGTAATGAGGCGGAGCGTCCAAGAGCCGCGCTCCCTCTAGCATTCCCGCCGGATAAGCCAGCCACACCGGATACCAGTAGGACTCAATCTCGCGGGTAGCCGGCCAACGCGAGCCCGCCCCGCCGTCGAAATTTTCAAAGGACGGAGGATTCAGGAACAGTGTTTTCAATGGCATATAAGATATCGCGCTATAGTAACACCCACCCGCAGATTACGGAACTTACCCGGTTATCGCTTTTGGGTACACCTTCGCGCTTCTCTGTTAAGAGTATAAGGCGCGCAGCAGATTGGCCCTGCGCCTTTACGCCGAACGCACACTTTTAGGGGGTGGAAGGCGGTTAAGGGCAGTGGGCGGGAAACCACCCGAGTATCTTACTTCCCGCTGAGCGCCCACTGCTCCAACTCGCCGGTATGGCGAAGCAACTCGACTCTTGCCTTGTCGAGCGCCAGGTTCGCGTCGATCAGTGCATTGTAGCTCTGCTCTACTTTGCTGCGCGCGTCCTGCTCTTCACGCAGCGTCCCGGTTTCGGTCTGCACTCGTACTTGTGCGGCTTCCAACTCCGACTGTGCCAAGTCGTATTGGAGCTGCGCGACTTCGACCGATGCTGCCAGTTGCTCGACTATGCGCTGCAAGCGCAGAGTCTCGAGCGAGACTTTCTGTTTTGCCTCTTCTGCCTGCCTGGTGCTGCGGATCGCCTCGGCCTTGGCTTCAGCGGCACGAGCTCGTTGCACGGGATCAAAGAATGGTAGGCGAAAGACCAGCCCGCCGCTCGCGTTGTGATGCTGGAAGTTTCTGATGTACACATCGTAGTTGTTGAAGTTGGCCAGCAGCGCGTATTGTGCGGCGAAATCCACCGACGGGAGCAATGATTTGTACTCTGCCTCCGCGTGGAACCGCTTGGCGATGGCTTGCTGCTCGGCGGCCTTGACCGCGGGATTCACCTCCACGGCCTTGCGGGCGAGGTCCTCATCCTGCTTGAACTCGGGAAGTGAAGGGATCGAGTTGGGATCAGTTCCCAGCTCTTCGGCGGGCAATCCGGTGAGCTGCGCCAAGTGTAAGCGCATGACATCAGCCGATCCTTGAGCTTCGGCCGCGCGCATGCGCACGCGCGCGCTGGCCAGTTTGACCTTGTTCAGTTCCACCGGTTTATCCACTCCGGCTTGAATGCGTTCCTGCTCGACCGCTTCCATCTTCTGATTGTTGCCCACTTCCGTTTTCAGCAGGTCCAGTTCCTGACTCCATTTGTTCAGCTCGACGTAAGTCAGCACCGCATCCTGGATGAGCCCGTCACGCTGATCCTGTCCTTGCCATCTGGCGGATTGATAGCCGGAATTCGCGGAGCGTACGAACGACTTCTGCGCCGGGCTGAATAGCGCCTGCTGCGACGTGACATTGAAGAGGGAGGGGGCGGCGTTTTCCAGGCTCAAGGGGAAGCCGTAGCTTCCCCCGATACCCGATCCCGACACCAGGCGCGGCAAATACCCGTTGCGTGCCTCGCGGTAAGCCGCATAAGCGCGCGCCTGGTCGGGATCGGCCATTCCCGTCATTCCGCTGTGGCTGAGAGTGAGTTCCACGGCACGGCGCAAAGTGATCGTCTGGGCGGCAGTGCAGGTGGTTAACACCACGGTTAGGAGCGCGCAGGTGTGACGGCAGCGGAGAATGCGACGGCAAATGAGCCTCATCTGGTTCACCCCGATAAGATGGTCCAAATAGAATCAGGCAATCTGTTGCAATCTACAAAGGCGAACTTTGCGAGGCGCGTTCTACCGGCTGACCCGCTCGAGGGCTTGCCGGGCGCTGGAAAATCCGCTGGCAAGCGCGAGGGCGGCGGTGTACTCCTGGGCGGCGCCCAGCTTGTCACCTTGCTTCTCCAACGCCGTCCCCAGGACGTAGTGCGCCTTGAACATGGGAGACTTTTCGGTGGCGGAGTTGGACAGAATGTACCGACGCGCAAATTGCGCCGCAGTGCGTGCGTTGCGGTTTGTACGCAGCAGAATCTCCGCGCATTCGACCAGAACTTCATTCTGCGCGGTTCGCGCGTTGGCGGCTTCCTCCAGCGCCTGTTCCATGTTCTCCAGGCGGTGGATGTGCTTGTAGAAGAGCGCCAGATTCAGCCAGTCGTTGGCATTGCCCTGGCTGTCCCGGATGGCAGCGCGGTACTCGTTTTCCGCAGTGATCTGGTCTTTATTCTTCTCGGCAATTCGGCCGTTTATGTAGTGAGCCTTGGCTTGCGAAACAGAACTCAGCGCGGCGGCTTGGGAGCGCGCCTTATCCTGTCCTCCGCCCACCATCCCTGGGGCATCCAGATAGAACTCAGCCAGATCGGCTCGCGCATCCACGCTTCTTGGATTCAACTGCACGGCGCGTTCGAATTCGCGACGCACCTTGCCCGCCAGGCTGGCGGCGGAAAAGGGATTCACACGGTCGGCTTTTTCGCCGTAGGCGCGTCCTAACCACAGGTGGTAATCACTGTTTTCAGAGGCGAGCGCTACGGATTTCTCGCAAGCGGAGATAGCCCGGTCCCAGTCTGCCAGGGCGAAATAGGCGCGGCAGAGATAGTGGTAGGAAGCAGCGTCATTAGGCGAAGACTTCAGTTGGGCCTGGAGCGACGCTATGGCGTCGTCGACGCGGCCGGCCGCCAGAAGGTCGCCCGAGGAGGCGGCCGCCTGGGTTGCGGGCAACAGCAAGACGAACAGAATACTTAAAGCGACCGATTTCACAACCGACCACATGGTTAATAAACCACCTTCACGGGTTGTCCATCGCGCATGGGCTTGTTATTAAGGGGACCCAAGGCGAGAAGATCTTTGTCGCTCAAACCGCCGGTGACCTCTACCTGGGTGAGATTAGAAAGCGCGGTCTCGACCTCGCGGCGGTGCAGCTCGTCGTCCGCGATACGGTAAACATAGGGCTTGCTGGCGTCCATGCGAACCGCCTCCCGAGGAGCAATCAACACGTTCTCATGCTCGGCGGTGATCAGCTCTACGGTAACGTTCGTATTAGGCAGCAGCTTGCCGTCAGTGTTATCCAACTGGGTCGTGATTTCACCCACATTGCGGGTGCCAAAAAGCTCGATCGTCGAGGGTCTGGCGGCCACGGAGCTTCTCCAGACGCGGCCCGGCAGCCCGTCCCATTTCACTTCGATCTTCTGACCTGGCGCCAGCCGTCCTACATCGGGCTCATCCACAAAGGCACGCAGCCTGACCTTGGAAAGGTCGGCCTCCTCAAGCAGCAACTGGCCCGGGGAGACGTAGTTGCCCTGCTGTACCGGCAGGGCGTAGACAACGCCATCGAAGGGGGCGCGGATGTTGGACTTGCTCAGGATATCCTGGGCGGCATCGTAGGCCGCCTGCGCCTCGCTCTGCTGGGCTTCTACTTTGGCGACTTCCGGCGGGGAGTAACGAGCTTTCCGTTTCTGTTCCAGCAGGTTCAGGTTGGCCAGCGCCGTGTTGTATTCGGCTTCGGCGGCGCGTACTTCGCCAGCAGAGGCAGCACCGTCTTTTTGCAGGCGTTCGAAGGCGTCCAGGTTCCGTTGGGCATTATCGCGATCCGCTTGAGCTTTGACGAGTTGGGCATCCGTGGTGAGCACCTCTTCGCGGGTACCGCCGTGGGTCACAGCGTGGATGTCGGCTTGGGCGCCACGAAGTTGCGCGATGGCCTTGGCTGCGGATGTGCGGGCTTCGGCATCATCGAGCTGCATCAGCAGTTGCCCACGCTTGACCTGTTGCCCTTCTTTCACCAGGATGCGTTTGATCGTCGTGGCAACCGGGGAGTGGGCTTCGAAATTCTGGATGGGTTCGATCTTCCCGTTGGTGGAAATCAGGCTGCGAATGCGACCGCGCACCACCCCGGCCGCCCGCACCGGGATGATATCGCCCCGCATGGAGTTGAAGGCGGCCAACAAAACCACAGCAGCCACGATGGCAGCGGCTATGATCCACCACCGGTTGCGCGCAAAGAAACTGGAATACTCTCGGTGCAAAGTCGTCCTTTAGGCTTAACGCCTAGCTTGTAAGTTAACACCGTATGCGCGGCGGCAGGCGCTACTAACTTGATTACGGCCTTATAGTTGGATGCACCAAGGTTATTTGCGGACCGAAAATTTCCGGCCTTTGGGGTGTTCAAATACCTGTCATGGTTACAATGGTGGCATGGCCAAATCGCCGCGCTACACGCCGGAGCACGCCAAGGCGGGACTGGACGCGCGCTTCCCCGAAATAGAAACTTGGCCCAACCAGTTTCCCGGATATGAAATCGTGGTCGACGACCCGGAGTTCACCTCCGTCTGTCCCAAAACCGGACTGCCCGACTTCGGCACGGTCACCATCCGCTACATGCCGGACACGCAATGTCTGGAACTGAAATCGTTAAAGGAATACTTGCAGTTCTATCGCAACCTGGGAATCTTTCAGGAGAATATCGTCAACCGTGTGCTCGAAGATGTGGTGCGCTCGGCCAAGCCAGTCTGGGCGGAAGTGAAAGGCGAGTTTCGCCCGCGCGGAGGCATTTCCTCCGTAGTAGTAGCGAAGTGGCCCCGACCCAAAAACTGATGGATTCTCCCGGCCGGTGCGCAAGCCCTGACGCCGAGCATGCTATATTCCCACCCGCGTGTCTCCCCATCGCCTCTATCCGCGCACGGCGCTGCTGGTTCTGACGGCGCTGAATCTGCTCAATTACATCGACCGCTCCGTACTGAATGCCGTTCAGCCCTTAATCCAGGACGAATTTCATGTCAGCGATGCCCAGATCGGCCGGCTGACCACCGTCTTTCTCATTTTCTACACGCTGGCTGCCCCGGTCATGGGACCACTGGCCGACCGCTATTCGCGCCGGCTCATCGTGGCGTTGGGCGCATTCGCGTGGAGCGGAGTAACCCTGCTGACGGCGTTCGTGCACTCATACGACTCGCTGCTAATCCGGCACACGCTGGTCGGCGTCGGGGAGGCCAGCTTCGTAACAATCTCGCCCACTTTTGTCGCTGACCTGTTTCCCGAGTCCCGGCGCGGCCGCGTGCTGGGAGTCTTCTATCTGGCAATTCCGGTGGGCTTCGCCCTGGGCTATCTTGTGGGCGGATATTTCGGTACTCGCTACGGGTGGCGGGCTCCTTTTTACGTTGGCGGAGGTCCCGGCTTTCTGCTCGCCGCCCTCATGCTGTTCATGCCCGAACCCGAGCGCGGCCGCTTTGACACGTTGCGTGAAACTCCGGAGCGCGCCAGTGTTCTTGGCCTGGCGCGCAATCCGGCGTTCCTGACAGCCACTCTGGGCATGGCGATGATGACGTTCGCGCAGGGCGGCCTGCTGGTTTGGATGCCCACGTTCCTGTCCCGCATGCGTGGGTACAGCTTGCTGGATGCGAACCAACTGTTCGGCTACATCATTGCCGCCGATGGCATGATCGCCGCGCTCCTCGGCGGATGGCTGGGCGATCTATGGTTACGCCGTACCAAGAGCGCCTACTATCTGGTTTCCGCTGCGAGCATGGGGCTGGGAATCCCGATCATGATGATCGCTTTGTTCGATCGCGGCCCGGCGATGGTGCCGGGAATTGCCCTAGCCGGCTTTCTTCTCCTGCTGAACACCGCGCCGCTCAATGCGGCGATTATCAATTCCGTTGGCGCGCACATTCGGGCCACAGCCATTGCCGTCAACCTGTTCGTGATTCATTTCCTGGGAGACGCGTTTTCTCCCTGGTTGATCGGCAAGGTTTCAGATCGTTCGTCTCTGGAGTCTGGCTTCATCAGCACGGTCGTGGCGACGGCACTCTCCTCTGCCATATTGTTTTATGGAATGAGATTTGCGCCGCCCGTGGCCAGTACCCAGTACCCGACTACAGAGCGAGTGAATTCCTAATGGCTTTTCGGACGCCCAATCAGTTTTGCCATCTTGAGCGCAGCCTCCCCTTCGCCCGGCGAAGCAGAGGCGAAGTCGAAGGACCCCGGCCCAGACACTGCCATCGGGATGCAAAAGCGAATTGGCAAGGGAACGCCTTGCCCGGGCATGGACGATGATCTGGATCCACTGGATGGTTGGCGGTATTCTCGCGCTGGCCTGGTTTTCCCGTATTGTCGATGCGGCCCTCGGGATGCCAAAGATCGCCGACATCGCGCGGCGGGAATGGGACCGCCGGCCAAACCAAACCCCCCGGGTCAGCATCATTATTCCAGCCTGCAACGAAGAAGCCGACATCGAGCAAACTCTGATCCAGCTTCTCGCCCTCGATTACGACAACTATGAGGTAATCGCCGTCAACGATCGGTCCACCGACCGAACCGGGGAGATCGCCGACCGCGTGGCCGCAACTCCCGAGGCGCGTGGGTTGCTGCATGTGATCCACATCCGGCAACTGCCTGGTGGTTGGCTGGGCAAAACCCACGCGATGTGGACGGCGGGCAAGCACGCCACAGGAGACTGGCTGCTGTTCACCGACGCGGACGTGCTCTTCAAGCCCGATTCGCTCCGCCGAGCCCTGGCTTACGCCGAGACGGTCAACGCCGATCACGTCGTTCTCTTTCCCCGCATGATTATGAAGCAGGCCGGGGAGCGCATGATGATTGCCTTTTTCCAAACCCTGTTCGTATTCGGGCATCGACCATGGAAAGTCGCTGACCCCGGCGCCGACGACCACATGGGTGTGGGCGCGTTTAACCTGATCCGGCGCAGCGTGTACGAAGCGGTCGGCACCTACGAAAAACTTCGGCTGGAGGTGCTCGATGACATGAAGCTCGGCAAAGTAGTCAAGCAAGCAGGCTACCGTCAGCGCAACGTCTTCGGCGAAGACCTGATCTCGCTCTACTGGGCCAAAGGCACCTTCGGCGTGGTGAACAACCTCAGCAAGAATTTTTTCGCAGTTCTGTCGTTCCAATGGCCACGAGCGCTGCTGTCGTGTGGGGCACTGGCGTTTCTCAACCTCATGCCTTTTGTCGGCGTCTGGATTGCCCCTGGTGGGGCGCGGCTGCCATATGCCTTGGCCCTCGGCTCGATGTTCCTGATCTACGTCGGAATGTCCTGGAAGTCTTCCATCCCGCCTTATTACTTCGTCCTTCATCCCGTCAGCACGGCGCTGTTCGCCTACGCCGTTCTGCGCTCGATGTATTTGACCCTGGCGCAGGGCGGCGTGGTCTGGCGAGGGACAAAATATCCGTTGGAAGAGTTGAAGAGAGGGATAGTTTAGGTCGCGAGCTACTTCTCACCGAAGAGCAGGTAGAACGAGCCCAGAGCCACGCAGAGAAGGGAACTCGCGGCTCCCAGCAAGGCGTATCCGCCCGCAGCAGAAAATGCTTGTTGCAGCTGGGCCGAAATAGCGGGATAAGTGAGTCGCCTGAGCCGAATTCACCAAGAACCAAAGCAGCCTGCCGCTGCTGGCCACATAGGCGGGCGTTCTGAGAAGCTCGATGGGTCGAGTAGCCTGCTTCATAGCACGATGCTTCGCGCGCAATTGAGACTTCCACCAGAGAAAGTCAGGACTGGGCAGAGAGACCAAATTCGCTCCCCGAGAGCCGCTTCTCTTCCTCTTGGAACTCCGCTACCAGCAACGCATCGGGACAGACTGAACAACTACTGACAGGCTGGCGCAAGTCCATGTTCCAGTGGCCTGACCGCGACGGGTTGCGCACCGCCGCTTCCTGATCACAGTAGAGTCGCCTCATTCCGTCAGCTTCTGTTAAACCATTGCCGATACAGAGGGTTTGGGCGCTAACCGAGTCGCTTATATCCCCACCCTAAAGGGCGAGGTTTTACAGGGAGAGATACAGGCCCGGCTGCTGAGCACGCTGATCAGCGACGAGATGAAAATGGGCGCGAGACCCTACACGCTTTCCTGGAAGAGTCAATTCGAGCTTTTCACGATGCCAGAGGTGAAGCGGCTTAGCGCGCGCCAGTCTGCCTTGACGTGCCGGAATCTTGTTCCGCTCTGTTCAGCACCAGACCTAGGGCTAGCTGCTGCAGGTGCAGTTTTCCGCTAGAAAAGGTTAACAGATCCCCCTAGGGACACGGGTCGCAGAATCTACAGCGGCAATCGCTTGAGGCCCTGAGCGAAACGCAGGAAGAGGTAAGGAATGAACAAGCCCGAAATCAGTCCAAAGTACGTATGAGCGAGAATCTCCTCCGTGACATAAGCCTGCGGATTGCTTACATGCGAGATTTGCGATCGCACGACTTGCGACTCCAGTAGCATAAGTCCAACCAGGGTCAAAGCCGTCAGCACACCCAATATCGCCGAGCCGGCCAGGCCCGGTTTTGCCGAGCGCAGATGAGCTACACGCAGATAGACTCCTGCATTCAGTAAACCCGCAATCACAATCAGCGCCGGCGTCAGACGACCCGTGAACCAGCCATCGGCGAGCATCCGTGGAAACGATACGGGGAAAATCAGCACCAGAACTGCGAACAGCAGGGATCCATAAGCTGCCGCAGCCGCAGGATCGCTCAAGCGTATCCGCAGCATACGGCGCTGCTGGGGAGCGGTTGCTGGCGCGGGAGCGCTCATTGATGAACCACCTTAGTAAGCCGGTCCAGCAGAATCTCGGTGACGATCGAAATGCTGAAGACAAGCAAGGACAGGTTGCGGGAGGCCACCCAGCTTCGGCGCAGGTCGAGATGGCTGCTGGTGGCATCGCGGCAGTAGGTTTCGACCCAGACGCTGGCGGCCATGATCCCGCTCATCGCCAGCAGCACGGAGCCAACCGCCACCATCGTCGGCGAAAATCCAGAGCGCTCAAGATCCCAGCTCACGGAAAGAGCAAGCAGCAGGCTGAGCAAGCCCAGTTCTCCCCGGCGAAACAGCCGGCTGGGCGCGGGCTTGAAGTCTTTCTGGTGCCGGCGGGCCCAGCTGCGCGTCATTGACCAGGGTAGGAACACGCCCAAAGCGAGGTACAGGCCTGCCCACCATAGCCATTTGGCGGTTATCCACTCTGGCATTGCTGCTCCACTCATCAACTGCCCGTATGGCGATTATCTACTCGCGCTCGGAAGGGTCAAGTTACCCTGGTTCAGCAATTGCGACTGTACGGATCAAATGGCTTTCTGCTAGGTTATGTAAAATCAACTACTTGCCGTGTTCATTTCAGCCAAAGTGGGAGCCCGGGAGGCAGCACTAGGCCTCCCCGGCAAGATCGGACTAAGGCGGCAATTCCGGTCGGAACTACCTGCCGAATGCCTTTACGGCGGCGGCCTCGTCATCCTTTACGTCAAAGACGGTGTACAGCTTGGTGATCTGCAGCAGGTCGTGAACCTTCTTGGTGAGCTTGAGGAGTTTGAGCTCGCCGCCCTGGTTGCGGACGGTGGTGAACGCGCTGACCAGCTCACCGATACCCGAGCTGTCGATATAGTTGACGTCGCCCAGGTTGAGCAGGATCTTCTTATTTCCTTTGCCGATCAGTTCACGCACCGTGTCACGCAGGATCACGCTGCCTTCGCCGAGAGTGATACGGCCACTGAGATCCACGATGGTGACACCATCGACTTGCCGAGTACTGGCTTTCATGGTCACTGGGAAGCCTCCTTACCGCCCGCGGCCGAGCCGTGGACGTGCTTGACGAGTTTGATTTCGGTGCCCGCCTGCGAGGGGTGGATCTCCACCTCGTCCATAAACGAGCGAATCAGAAATATTCCCCGGCCCGAGGTCTTGAGCAGGTTTTCCGGCGCCAAAGGGTCGGGAATGGCATTCAGGTCAATCCCTTTGCCTTGATCGCGGATCGTGATCACCAGATCGCGCACGGTGCGCTCGAAAGCCAGAGTGACCTTCTTGCTCGGGTCATAAGCATTGCCATGCAGAACCGCATTCACTGCTGCCTCACGCACCGCCATCGAGATCTTCACTACCTCATCGTCGTCGAAACCGGCTTCGGTAGCCATCTTGCTGGCGGTGGCTTCGGCGCTGTTGACAGTCTCCAAAGTTGAATCGAGGGTGTAGGAGACCCGGTTTCGGCTCATGGCAACATTAAGGACTCTTCAGACCCGGGACTGCGTTCGGCGGCCGATTAGACCTGCATACGCCCTGGCCTCCGTGTTGACAGCGGAAAAGCCCAAGGGCCAACGAATCCGGTAGTTTGCCTGTGGGGCGGGGAAATGTCAACGCGGGCGTGGTCCGGGTGTCGAGCCTCGCGTGGTCAGGTGTCCGCGTGGTCCGCGGCGTGGTCTGTCGGGTCCGTCGGGTTGGCGGCCGCGCCGATATTTTCGCATCCGGAATCGCTAGCGGGCAGCAAAGATGACGTCAAAAACATCGAATTAATGCGAAACGTGTCTGGATTCTGCCACCGATGTTGGTTATTCTGCGAGAGGAATGAACCACACGCTCGCACTAACGGAACTGCTGGGCGCGCCGGTCATTGATTCCGGCGGGGCCGTCTGCGGACGTGTGCGCGAGGTAGCTCTGGCTCCGCAGGAAGACCGGGCCAAGGTCGCCATGCTGGTCGTGAAGACCAAGGCAGGGAACCGCAACCTGCCGTTTGCCGCAGTGGTCGCGATCCATGGCGGAGTTCGCACAGACACCAGTTGCGGCGAGTGGGCAGACAGCGACGGCTCGGAGGGTCTACTGCTACTGGAGCGCGACCTGCTCGACCAGCAGGTGATCGATGTGGATGGCCGCAAAGTGGTGCGGGTGAACGACGTCGATTTGCATGAGGAGTTGGTCGCCGATCGCGTAGTGCTCAAGGTAGGCTCGGTCGATGTCGGCGCCCGCGGGGCGATCCGGCGGTTGTTGAAGGGCGTGGTTCCGACTCCGGCCCTGAACGCGCTGTTGCGACGGATTCCTCCGCGCGAAATTCCTTGGGAGTTCGTGGACCTGATCGAGACCGATCCGGCGCGCCGGGTAAAGCTGAAAATTTCACACGACCGCCTGGCCAAGCTGCACCCGGCAGACATCGCCGACATTGTCGAGGAATTGGCTCCCGACGAGCGCGAGGCCGTCTTCGAAACGCTCGACGAAGGAGTTGCCGCCGAGGCTCTGGAAGAGGTCGAGCCCAAGCTGCAGAAGGCGATTGTGGAGTCGCTCGACTCGGAACGCGCTGCCGATATCGTCGAAGAAATGGATCCGGACGCGGCCGCCGACCTGCTCAAGGATCTTCCCGAACAGCAGAAAGAAGAAATCCTGGAGGAGATGGCTCCCGACGAGCGCGAGGAGGTCTCCGGACTGCTTGAGTTCCGCGAAAATACCGCTGCCGGCCGGATGACCACCGAGTACATTGCCTTGGGCTCCGACGCAACGGTCAACGAAGCCATCGACGCGCTGCGCAATTATGAAGGAGGCATCGAGACCGTGAACACCATGTTCCTGGTGGATGCGGAAGGCAAGCTGATAGGCGCCGTGCCGCTGGCCAAGTTGGTAGTTGGTAGCGCTACCGATCCCTTGCAGTCGCTGGTCCAGGAGCCGTTGGTTTTCGCGCAGCGGGAGACCCCCGAAAACGAAGTGGCAGAAATTTTCGACAAGTATAACCTGCTCACTTTACCGGTAGTCGACGAGAACCGGAAGCTGGAAGGCGTAATCACCTCCGACGACGTCATCAGCCTGCTGCGCGCGAAACTGTAAGGCCGGTGTGGTGCGGACACTCCTGTTCGCGCTTGTTTCCCTCCCTTCACCGAGGTGTGGGGCCTTTGGATCCGCTGGAGCGCCGAGGCGGCTGCCCCCCTACGTGAGCCTAATGGGCCGGAGCGGAATGGGCCGCGTCCGGGCCGGCTTCCTCGTCAAGAGGTTTCAAGGTCAGCCAATCGGTGCGGACGCTTTCCCATTCCTGGATGGAGAAGCCATAGGACTCGAAGAAGTCGCGAATGGCAGGGCGCTGCCAGCCGATAATCTCCTCGAGTATGGGGATCAGCACGGAGAGCGCGTTGCCGCCCAGGATGCTGCGTTTGGCGACCTGGGCGATATCTTTGGTTTCGGAAACCGCGATGGTGAAGCCGTCGCGCAAGTTCACGTGCAGCATGACGTGCAAATCGGAGCTGCCGTCGCCGGAATAAACGATGTGATCAGGGCTGACCTGGAGATTGCTCTGCAGCTGGTCGAGTGCGGCGACCTTGCCGTAACCGGCGGTGGTGCGCACGATGGTCTCGATGTGCCCGCTGTCGCTGTAGCGAAACTCGGTGCCAAAAATGTGGTCGAGCGGAACCATCCCTTCCAGGGCGGACTGGATGACCTCGACGGGAGCAGCCGAGAGCACGTAAAAATCGAAACGGTAGCCGTCAATCCCCTTAGCCAGGATCTGATAGAGCAACTCAATATTTTGCTTCAGGCGGATACGCTTGCCGACCTCGTGCAGGTGCTCTTGCCGCACCTGGCCGCGAAACATAGGATCGTGCAGCAGCAAGTACGCGAGCTCAGCGCCCTGCTGCACGAAATTCAGCTTGGCCATGCCGCGGGCTTTGCGCTCGAATTCATCCGTGGGAATGCCGAGCAGCTCGCTAAGAACGTAGCCGGAGTCGTTGAAGGTCAGCGTGTGGTCGAAATCGCTGGCAAACAGAAACCGCTTGATGGGTTTTTCGATCATGCGTGTTAGATTCACCCAGAGCTGTTGAGGACAGATTAAAAAGACGATAAAAAATTGTGATGGGAACGATAAGGTGAATAGGGGCTGGTTAGCGGTCAGTGGGCCGCAAGTCCCTCACTATTCACGATCCACGGTTCACCACTTTTTCTTTTCATAATTCTGTCCTGCATTTATTCTGTTGCCGCGGTTGCGAAATTTATGCTTCCGAATTGTGCGAATGAGATTCCTGAAGCGTTGGAAGACCCGGATCCTGCTGTTCTTTGCAGTCGTCGGTCCGGGGTTCATCACGGCGAATGTCGACAACGATGCCAACGGCATCTACACGTATTCGGCTGCCGGCGCGCAGTTCGGGCATACTTTGCTGTGGACGATGATTCCGGTCACGCTGGCGCTGATCGTGATCCAGGAAATCGCGGCGCGCATGGGCGCTGTGACCGGCAAGGGGCTCAGCGACCTGATTCGCGAAGAATTCGGATTCCGCATCACGTTCTTCATGATGATCGGCATTTTGCTCATCAACTTCGGCAACGTGGTGGGCGAGTTCGCCGGGATCGCGGGCAGCATGGAACTGTTTGGCGTTGAGAGAATCTATTCAGTTCCGGTCTGTGCGGTCATTGTTTGGCTGATCATTGTTAAGGGTCAGTATAAAGGGGTAGAGAAAGTATTCCTCGCCGCCTCCTTCTTCTATGTGACATACATCCTGGCCGGGGTCCTGGCCAAGCCTGCCTGGATTGAGGCAATCGTAGCCACAGTAAAGCTGCCAGCGAAAAACGCTCTGCGGCGACAGGATTACCTTTACATGGCGCTCGGTGTAGTCGGCACGACCATTGCCCCCTGGATGCAGTTTTATCTGCAATCGTCGATTGTGGAGAAGGGAGTGACGCGCCGCGACTACCGGGCTTCGAGAATCGACGTGGTGGCAGGCTGCATTTTCACCGATGTGGTCGCCTGGTTCATCATTGTCGCCTGCGCGGCGACGCTATTCGCCCACGGATATCGCAATATAAGCGACGCCAAGGATGCGGCCCAGGCGCTGCATCCGCTGGCGGGAGACTACGCCTACATCCTGTTCGCCCTGGGATTGTTCAACGCATCGTTGTTCGCAGCATCCATCCTGCCCCTTTCGACCGCCTACACGGTCTGCGAAGGGCTAGGTTTTGAGTCGGGAATAGGAAAGAAGTTCGGCGAGGCGCCGGTGTTTTACTGGCTCTATACGATTCTGATCGCGGCTGGTGCGGGTGTGATTCTGACCCCCAATCTGCCTTTGATAAAGATCTCGATTTTGTCGCAGGTGGTGAACGGAATTGCCATCCCGTTCGTGCTCATCTTTATGTTGCTGTTGGTGAACAAGAAGGAGTTGATGGGTAAATACGTCAACTCACGCACGTACAACGTCATCGCCTGGGTGACGACGCTCGTGATGATCGCGCTGAGCGTGGCTTACCTGTGGACGCTTAAGGCTGGAACCGGCTAGCTGTCGCCGGGAGCGCTGGATTCCATGTAACCATAATGCTGGCAACCCGCATCTAGGTATGATAGAGAGATAGGGTTGCCTACCTGGGGTGAGCCATGAATCAGCGTGTCGGGAGTGCCGTCCCTGTAGTTTTCCTCCTTCTTTTCTGTCTTTTCAGCGCATGGGCCTGGGCGGGCAGCGATCCTGCCTCGAGTGACACTCCCCCTCTGCATCGCGTAAAGGTGTATCACGACCGCAGCCTGCGCGATCTGGATGCGATTGGAAATCGCAACGTGGGTTGCGGCCGGGGACTGGGGAACTGGTACAGCATCGAAGGTCAGATCCGGATGGGAAAGGAATACTCCCAGCAGGTGGAACAGACGGCCAAGATGGTGAAGGATCCGGTTATCACCGAGTATATCAATCGCATCGGGCAGAACCTGGTGCGGAACTCGGATTCGCCGGTTCCATTTACGATCAGGGTGATTGATTCTGACGACGTCAACGCCTTTGCTCTGCCCGGTGGGTTTTTCTACGTGAATTCGGGGTTGATTCTGGCCGCTGACAATGAAGCAGAACTCGCTGGCGTGATGGCGCACGAGATCGCGCACGTGGCGGCGTGCCACGCAGCGCGGGAGAATACGCGGGGACAGTTGATGAATCTGGCTTCCATTCCACTGATTTTCGTGGGCGGCGGAATCGGCTATGCGGCCCAGAATTTAGCCGGCTTGGCATTCCCGATGACTTTCCTGAAGTTCTCGCGCGGGTTCGAGACGGAAGCCGATTTCCTCGGAGTGCAGTACTTGTACAAAACGGGCTACGATCCGCAAGCCTTCACCGCCTTCTTCGAGAAAGTGCAGGCCTTGGAGAAGAAGAAGCCCGGAACCCTGGCCAAGGCTTTTGACACGCATCCCCAGACGCCGGACCGTATGTCACGATCGCAGCGTGAAATCCAGACTTTGCTGCCGCCCGAGCCCGAGTACAAGCTGGATTCATCCGAATTTCAGGACGTGAAGGCGCGGCTGGCAGAGCTGGAGAACCGCCATAAGGTCAACGATCAGAAAGAAGGCAATCGTCCAACCCTGCGACGCGGTACCTCCAAGCCCGACGCTACCAGCGGCACCGGCAAAGACAATGGGGATGATCGGCCGACTCTCAAACGGCGGCCGGTGGGCGATCAGGCGCCGCAGTAAGCGTTAAAGCAGCTTGCCGTTCGCCAGGGCCTGCACCAATTCGAAATCCGCCTCCAGGAAGTCGTAGGCGGGGAGTGCCTTGCGGTCGGCCCATTGTAGGTCGCGAAAAATCCGGTTCTCAATCTCACCCCGGTAATCAGGGACAACATAAAAATAAAGATCAACTGCGCCGCCGCCCTTGTAGACGTGGTGAATGCGGGCGACTTGTTTTCCGATGTGCGCCTCGATGCCCAACTCCTCCTCGAGTTCGCGGCGCAGAGCCTCGCGAGGCTCTTCTCCGTACTCGATCTTGCCTCCGGGAAACTCCCATTTGAGCGGCATCACCTGGTGGCGGGTGCGCTGGCAGACGAGAATCTTCCCGTTCTTCACAATGAGGGCTGCGACCACCCGCTTCATTCGCAACCGGGGACTTTCATGGGAGCGGAGGTTTCCAGGTATTCACCGACGAGGGCAGCCGAATGTTCTATCAACTCGCGATCTTCCGCAGAAAAGGCAGCAGGGTAATGGCTGTCAATGTCGAGCTCGCCGACGACTTTGCCCTTCACCAAGATTGGGACCACGATCTCTGACTTGGTTTCCGTCGAGCAAGCCAGGTATCGGGGATCGGCACTGACGTCGTCGACGACAACTGTCTTGCCGGTCGATGCTGCGGCGCCACAAATGCCCTGGTTCAGGGGGATGCGAGGGTGCGGCGTCATCGCGCCTTGAAACGGTCCCAGCACCAGCACCGGGGGCTGCACATCTGTATCCAGTATGTAAAAGCCGACCCAGTTGTACTTGGGCATGCTGTCGTGCAGCAGCCGGCTGATACCTGACATCAGCTCGTCGGGCGAGTTGACGGAGAGCACGAGCCGGTTGAGGTCTCTCCTGACTTCGAGGGGCTTGTCGGGCATATCTGAAGATATTAAATCACACGCGCGAACGATGCTCGCCGGCGGTACGTCTCAGTTCGCTGATCTGTCGCATGCCAGACGGAGCCGGGAAAAGGTGGGGATGAATAGCGGCGCCTAACGCGCGTAGGCCGGTGAGGAGCGTGGGTGCGGGAGTGTTCAAGAATTCGTCGCAGACGCAGTAGACGCGTCTTTGACGGACGGCGGTCATCTCGTCCCAGCCCCGGTCGCGAACGACCCTCTCCAGCGGGACACGGTTACCGGCGCCGCACCAGGCGGCAATCAGGACATCCGGATCGTCGGCGAGAACAGATTCTGGCGAGCATTGGACGCCGGGCTCGCCGAGGAATTGGCCACCTGCCGCGTCCACCAACTCGGCAACCCAAGGCTGGGAGGCGATCAGCGGCTTGCCCCATTCTTCGCAGAACACTTTGGGCCGGACAAGACTGCGGGTCTGGTTGCTAACCGATTCGATCTGCTGTTGCATGTCGCCGATCACCTCTTGGCCGCGATCGGAGGCACCCACGGTGCCCGCGATGGTAACGATGTCGGTGTAAATGTCCGCCAGGGTCTTGGGCGCGAGGCCGAGAAAGCGAGCGCCGGATTTGAGAATCTCGGAGACGGCTTTTTCCTGGTAGGGAACGGCGGCGATGACCAGGTCCGGATGCGCGCCTAGAATTTCGGCGGAGTTGGCGGTCCACGAGTCGGCGATGATCGCGCGGCCGTTGGCGGCTTCGGGGCAGACGTCGGCGCAGTACTTCGTACAGGCGACTAGGCGATCGAGCTGGCCCAGGCACGCGAGGATTACCGTCGCGCTGGGTTGCAGGCTTGCGATGCGACGGGGTATGTGGTCGGAGGCCATTTTTGGTCGGAAGACGGTTCTGCTAGTTTAAATGGAGCGCCGGCCAGCCTGGGTCTGGCGCCTGGCAGGTTGCCGACCGGGGGGCGGGATTAATTCCAATGTACTCTCCCAAACTGCTCGACCACTTTCAGCATCCGCGGAATGCCGGGGAGGTGCCGGACGCCGACGCCGGCGTCGAGGTCGCGAACCCAGCTTGCGGCGACATTTTGCGGCTCACGATGAAAGTGGTTGACGGGCGGGTTACCGAGATCCGGTTCAAGGCCAAAGGGTGCGTGCCGGCTATGGCGTGCGGCTCGGCCTTGACCGAGCTGGTCGGCGGCAAGACTTTGGCCGAAACCCGTGCGCTGCGCCGGGAAGATGTGATCCAAGCCGTGGGAGGGGTGCCGGAAGCCTCTACCCATGCCGGCCAATTGGCCATCGATGCGCTGAGCGCCGCCCTCCAAAGGCTGCAAAAATAGCCGACGAAAATGCCCGACTCGGGCCGCAAGTATGCGACTCAACTCCTTTCCGGACAGCGAGTTCCACTAACTCATTCCAGCCAACTCTACGCGGGAGAACTACTTAAAGTATCGCCCTAACCGAGTGTTTAAGCGCCTCACGAAAGTATACAGACATGAAGTAACGCTTTAATGCAAGGCGAAAGGACCCCTTGAGCAGGGCATTAACCATAAAGTTAACAGGGCTAGCGTATTAACTTATAAGTAAACACTATATGTTGGCGGGCGGGCACTTGTTTGCTTAAAGGTTTCCATGTAACTATATGAAACAGCGTCCTTTAGTCTCATAGACGAGAAGCGCTGGATGAGCGGGGATTACTTTAAGAATCGCAGCCGACACCCAGCAAGGCTCCGTGATCGCAGGCTTATCGGACATTGTGTGTAGCGCGGCGGCGGGATCTAGGGGAGAGGCCGTCAGGGCGACGCGGGGGTGGGCATTGGGGGGCGCGTCTGGATCGCAAAAAGTGAACTGGAGGGCCAGGCGATGGAATGCCGGAGCAGGATGTGCAGCCGCCAGCGCCGCCGCAGCACAGGGAGAGCGCGCGGCTCCTACTGAGAGCGGGTGGAGGTGACAGTGGGCGCGAGGTAGGGGAGAGGTGCGGTGCGCGCGGCGGTTGGTAGAACGGTTTGGCAGAGAGGGGCGCGACAGATGCCTTCCGGCTGCGG